>Ga0315298_1004776_pt1 | contig 19854 bp, 24 predicted proteins | sample WHS_1_MG_FD_203077 | JGI IMG/M metagenome (GOLD analysis project Ga0315298, IMG submission 203077) | Extremophilic microbial mat communities from Washburn Hot Springs, YNP, Wyoming, USA - WHS_1_MG | ecosystem: Environmental > Aquatic > Thermal springs > Hot (42-90C) | place: USA: Wyoming...
AAAAATAAAAAAAGGAGATGTTTTGATTTTTATGGGACCAGGGAAAATCAGCAAATACCCTCAAGCATTTTTAAAATATTATGGAAGTTGAAGAATTTGATTATTTTTTGCCAAAAGAATATATTGCCCAAGAACCGGTGATTCCTCGAGACCATTCGCGGTTAATGATTTTAAATAGAAAAACAGAAGAAATAATTCATAAAAAATTTTATGAAGTTATAGATTATTTAAAAGAAAATGATGTTTTGGTTTTTAATGATACAAAAGTAGTGTCAGCAAGACTATTAGGAAAAAAAGTGGAAACCAAAGGAAAGGTTGAAATTATTCTTTTAAGACCAGAAAATCAAGAATTTTTTGATTTTATAAATTGGCCAAAAGAATGGCGAATAATTGGTAAACCTTCTTTAAAAATAGGAACAAAGATAGAATTTGATAAAGATTTAAAAGGAGAAATTACCGCTATTTATAACTATGAAAGGATTTTAAAATTTAATTTAGAAGGAGATTTATTAAAAGAAAAAGTTTTAAAACTAGGCCTTGTTCCTCTGCCTCCTTATGTGAAAAAACCAACAGAAGTTTCTTTTAAAAACTATCAGAGTATTTTTGCAAAAAAAGAAGGAGCAGTGGCAGCGCCAACTGCCAGTTTCCATTTTACTGAATCGCTTCTTAAAAAAATCATTAAAAAAGGAGTTCAAATAGAATATCTCACTTTGCATATTGGATTGGGTACATTTTTACCAGTTAAGGCTAAAAAGGTTGAAGAATATAAAATTCATCAAGAGTTTTTTGAATTAGAAAATGAAACAGCTTTAAAAATAAATAAAGCCAAAAAAGAAGGAAAAAGAATTATTGCTGTTGGCACAACCGTGGTAAGAGTACTGGAAACTTGTGCTAACAAAAAAGGAGAGTTAGAAGGAAGGAAAGGTTGGACTGATCTTTTTATTTATCCTGGCTATCAATTTAAAATAGTTGATGCTTTAATTACCAATTTCCATTTGCCAAAATCTACTTTATTAATGTTAGTTTGCGCTTTTGCCTCAAAAGAGTTAATATTTAAAGCCTATCAAGAAGCAATTAAAGAAAAATACCGGTTTTTTTCTTTTGGAGACGCAATGTTTATCCAGTGATTAAGAATCATGAATCAAGAATTATGAATCTGGAATCTAAAATCTTGTATCTTGTAACTAGTATCTTGTATTAATTTTCAATTTTCAATTTACAATTTTCAATCAATTTTCAATTACCTAATTTTCAATGAATTTCTTGGTGTTTGAAAATTGGTCATTGGTAATTAAAAATTTATTGGTTATTGGTCATTGGTTCTTGGAATTTGGAAATTTTAAATTGTATGTTTCATCTTTTAAAACAATCTCAAATAAATAACGGAAGGATAGGGGAGGTGGTTACTAATCATGGTACTTTTCAAACGCCGGTTTTTATGCCACCAGCAACTTATGGCGCGGTTAAGTCACTAGCAATTTCGGATTTAGAAGAATTGGGAATAGACATTATTTTAGTAAATGCTTTGCATCTTTATTTAAGAACCCCTCCTTTATTAATTAAAAAATTTAAAGGGATTCATCATTTTATGGGTTTTAAAAAAGCAATTTTAAGCGACTCTGGTGGTTTTCAGGCTTGGAGTTTTCAAAAAAAACAATCTCTTTCTAAAATTTCTAATGAGGGAATTCATTTTATTTCTCCTTTTGATGGTTCTAGACATTTTCTTACTCCTAAAAAAGCAATTGAAATTCAACATCAGTTAGGAGTTGATATTTTAATGGCTTTAGACGAGTGCTCTCCTGATAATAGCGATAAAGATTATATAAAAAAGGCTCTAAAAAGAACTAACCAGTGGGCTTTAGAATCATTAAAGGCTCATCAGGAATTAGCTAAAAAAGAGGAAAAACCGCCTTTAATTTTTGGGATTATTCAAGGTGGGCCGTTTATCGATTTAAGAAAAGAGGCGGCTAAATTTATTGCCGATTTGCCCTTTGATGGAATTGCTTTAGGCGGAGAGACAATTGGTTATAATATGGAAAAAACTTTAGAAATAATAGAAGAAGTAAAACCTCTTCTTAAAGAAGATAAGCCTTTGTATACGATGGGTTTAGGAGGAAAACCAACTGATATTATTGAAGTTACAAAAAGAGGAGTTGATATGTTTGATTGTGTTAATCCTTTAAGGCTCGCTCGCCATGGCGAACTTTTTCATGGTAAAATAATGAAAGATAAAAAGGAAGTAAAAATTGAGTCAGAATTTAAAGAAGGGATTTTAAAAATTTCTCAGAGCCGTTTCAAAAATGATAAAAAACCGATAGATGAAAGTTGTAATTGTTATACCTGTTCAAATTTTTCCCGCGCTTATTTAAGATATTTGTATTTATTAAAAGAACCGCTTTATCTAAGATTAGCCTCTATTCATAATTTAAATTATATCAAGAGATTAATCGAAGTTATAAAAAGTAATTTTTAAACTTTTATATGTTACTTCATTGTTGCTGTGCAGTTTGTTTTTTACAAGTTATTGATTATTTAAAAGAAAATAAAAAAGAGGATTTAGTTTTATTTTTTTCTAATTCTAATATTTTTCCAAAACAAGAATATCAAAAAAGATTAAATGAATTAAAAAAAGTGGCTGCTTTTTATAAATTAGAAGTTTTTGAAGATGATTACCAATATCTTAACTGGTTAACTTATTTGAAAAATAATTTAGAAAAATCATTAAATAGTTATTCAGAAAATTCTGAGCGCTGTTTAAAATGTTTTGAGTATCGTTTAAAAAGGGTTGTTGAATATGCTGTTAAAAATAAATTTTCAGAGTTTGCTACTACCTTAAGCGTTAGCCGCTTTAAAGATGTGAATTTTATTAATAATTTTTCTTTAAAACTTGCAAAAGAAAATAACTTAACTTATGTTCCTTTAATAACTGATCCTTTTAAAGCTTATGAGCGAGGTTTGGTTTTGTCTAAAAAATTAAATATCTATCGCCAAAAATATTGTGGCTGTGAGTTTAGTTTAAAAAATAAAAAATTATGATTTATTATTCTTTTGGCTCAAGAAAAGAGCCTAAAATTGCTTTAACTTTTGATGATGGGCCAAATCCCCCTTTAACTAATCAAATATTAGATATTTTAGAAGAGAATGGCGTAAAGGCAAATTTTTTTCTTTTGGGGAAATATGCTAAAGAGAATGAATCAACAGTTAAAGAAATTCAAAGAAGGGGCCATTTAATCGGCGTTCACGGTTATTATCACCAAAGGGGTGTTGATCCTAAATTTGAAGTTAGCTTAGAAATTATTGAGAAAATAACTAAAGAAAAGCCCTTATTTTTTAGGCCACCTTATGGTGATTTAACTTTATGTAAAACTGACTTTTTTATAAATAATCCTCAATTTAAAATAGTAACTTTTGATGTCGATCCCGAAGATTTTAAAATGATAGAACCAGAAATAATTATAAATAGGGTTTTAGAAAAAGTTCAAAGTGGTTCAATTATTGATTTACATGATTCAAGTCAACATTTAGAGCAAAAAGCAATTAGACCCCTTAATACTCTTAAAGCTTTGCCTCGCTTGATTAAAGAATTAAAAAACCGCGGTTTTTTAATTTGCCGTTTAGATGAAATAGAATTAGTGCCCTTAGAGTTTTAAAAAATTGACTTTTATCCCGCGATCAATGACCTTAAAATGAATCTTTTTAATCTGGAAAGATTTTTTTATTATTCTTATAACTTTTTTTTCATCGAAATCGCGGCAGGAGAACAAATCAAAAGCAAAATAATTATCTTCTGGCCAAGTATGAATTGATAAATGCGATTCTTGAACAATAGAAAAAGCGGTTAAACCTGAAGCAGTATTTTTTGGGGCATTAGCTTTGTTAGGAAATTTATAGATTACTGTTGGTAATACTGCTGTCATTTTAGCCGCCCGAATTATTTTATCAAACACCCCCTTGATAAAGTTTTTATTATCTAAGCCTTTTGGATTTTTGGTAATAACCTCTACCAAAAGGTGTTTGCCGTATTGCATTTTTTTATTTTTTAATTTTTAAAAATTTTAAAGCATAAAATTTTCTTATTTCTTAATATTTATTATAAGGCTATTTTTATAAATGTCAATATTTTGGTATAATAAAATCAAATGAAAAAGGCTATTTTATATAAAAAACTAAAAGATAATAAGGTAAAATGCTTAGCCTGTAATCATCATTGTGAGATAGGCTTAAATAATTATGGGATTTGCGGGGTAAGGAAAAACATCGGGGGAGATTTGTATTTAATGGTTTGGGGTAAAGCAGTGGCTGTTAATTTAGATCCAATTGAAAAAAAGCCACTTTTTCATTTTTTTCCAGGGGCACTAGCTTTTTCGCTTGGCACATTAGGTTGTAATTTCGGTTGTGAATTTTGTCAAAATTGGGACATTTCGCAAGCTCCTAAAGATCAAGATACAAGATACAAAATCCAAAAGACAAATTCTTGGGGCCAATATTGGCCGCCGAAAAAAATTATTAAATACTGTCAAGATAATAATATTTTTATTATTGCTTATACTTATAATGAGCCTACCGTTTGGACAGAGTATGCATTAGAGACAATGAAGTTGGCAAAGAAAGCAAAAATTAAAAATGTTTGGGTTTCTAATGGTTATCTGAGCAAAGAAACTTTAAAACTAATTGCTCCTTATTTAGATGCTATTAATGTTGATTTAAAAAGTTTCAGCGAAAAATTCTATCAACAAATAGTCCATGCTCAATTAGAGCCAGTAAAAGAAAATATTAAAAGAATTTGGCAACTGGGGATTTGGGAGGAGATAACTACTTTAATTATTCCTGGTTTTAATGATTCAGAAAAAGAATTAAAAGAAATAGCAAAATTTTTAGCAAATATTTCTAATGACTTAGTATGGCACATTTCTGCTTTTTATCCTAATTATAAGATGCTTAATATTTCAGAAACTCCGAAAGAGACATTAATTAAGGCTTACCAAATAGGCAAAAAAGCAGGATTAAAGTATGTTTATACTGGAAATATTCCTGATGAAAATTTAGAAAGTACTTATTGTCCAAATTGTCATGAAAAGTTAATTATTAGGTATGGAATTCAGATGATAGAGGATAGATTAGTAAAAGGAAAATGCCCAAAATGTGGAACAAAAATCGAAGGTCGATTCTAATAAACGTTTGAAAACTAAATATTAATTCCTACCAGCATTTTTCAAGTTAAAAGGTAAAAGTCAAAAGTTGGAATCTGGAATCTGGAATGAGGTATTGTCATTGCGACCCCCACCCCCCATCCCCCACCTTTTAAAAAAGATGGGGGGTGGGGGATGGGGGGAAGCAATCTTATCTAATATAAAGTCAAAAGTCAAAAGTCAAAATTTTCACCCCCACCCCCCATCCCCCACCTTTTAAAAAAGATGGGGGGTGGGGGATGGGGGCAAGAAAGTCAAAAGTACAAGTCAAAAGTTAAAAGTAATTCATTTAATTGAAAATTGAAAAATTGAAAATTGATTGAAAATTGAAAATTGATAATTGAAAATTGATTTTTTATAGTTTTATTTTTTCTCCACGATCGTGGAAAATAAATTAAAAGTGTGTTTACCAATTGAAAATTAATACAAGATACAAGATACTAATTTTAACTTTTGACTTTTTACTTTTTACTTTTGAATTTTTTATAAATAATGCTTACTCGTTTGCCACAATTTGCCGGTTCTTTTTATCCAGAAGAACCCCAGATTTTAGAGGGGATGATTAATGATTATTTAGAAAAAGCAACTGTTGAAAAAATTAAAAGTAAACTAAAAGCCTTAATTGTTCCTCATGCTGGCTATATTTATTCAGGACCAATTGCTGCTTATGGTTATAAAGCTATTCATCCTTTTTCTTATAAAACTGTTATTCTTTTGGGGCCTTCTCATAATTTTTATGTTGAAGGATTTGTTGCTTCTCCTTTTGAAAAATGGTTTACTCCTTTAAAGGAAACAGAATCTTTAACTTTAAAAGATTTTTCATTGTTAAAAAATAATAATTTAATTAAAGAATCAGACGAAATTCATCAATTAGAGCACTCTTTAGAGGTTCAATTACCATTTTTACAAATAGTTTTAAAAGATTTTAAAATTTTCCCAATATTAGTTGGCGAAGTTGATATTTTAAAAGGGGCAGAAATTCTAAATTATTTTTTAGATAATTTAGATAAAGAGACACTTTTAATTATAAGTTCTGACTTAAGTCATTATCTAAAATATGAAGAAGCCATAAAACAAGATAAAGTAACCATTGATGCGATATTAGATTTAGATTTAGAAAGATTTCTTGAATATGGAGATGCCTGTGGAAAAGTGCCAATTGCTCTTTTAATTGCTTTGGCAAAAAAACATAATTTAAAGGCAAAACTATTAAAAGCCTCAAATTCGGGCGAAACTGCTGGTTTTAAAGATCAGGTAGTTGGTTATGCCTCTATTGTTTTTTATTAAAAGAAATGATAAAATGAATTAAAGCTTTATGACAAAATCAGAAAAAAAATATCTTTTGGAATTAAGCCGTCGAACTTTGGAAAAATATTTAAAAGAAAAAACTATTTTAGCAATTGACGAGGAAAGTTTGGTTTTTCCATTACTTAAAGAAAAAAAAGGAGTTTTTATTACTCTTTATAAAGATAATCAACTCCGCGGGTGTATTGGTAATCTTTATAGCGAAAAACCGATTTTTGAATCTATTATTGAAAACACCTTAGCTTCTGCTTTGTTTGACCCTCGTTTTCCGCCTTTAGAAGAAGATGAATTAGAAAATATTAAAATTTCAATTTCTGTTTTAACAGAACCTAAACCTCTTCCTCAATTTAAAGATATTAAAGAGTTGTTGAATTATTTAAAAAAGAAAAAACCAGGATTGGTAATAAAAAAGGGTGAGAGCGAAGCAACTTTTCTGCCCCAAGTTTGGAAAGAATTAAAAAACCCAGAAGAATTTTTAACTCACTTATGTCTTAAAGCAGGGCTTAATCCTCAAAGCTGGAAGAATTCTGATTTAACCTTTTTAGAATACGAAGTAGAGGAAATTCAAGAAGGAAGGATATAAGGATAAATTAATTTTCTTAATGTCTCTGGCTCAACGCCAGGGCATTTTGTTTTAATCAAACGGACATCTAATTCTTTATGTCCTTTAATAAAATTTGGGCTCCATTCGCGGGAAGATAAATCAGGTTTTTTTAGATAAAATTCTTTTTTGGACAAATCCCATTTATATTCTTTTTTTAAATAAAGAATTAGGTTTATTAAAGAGTCTATCATTTCCTGGGTTAATTCATCATGCCCTTTTCTAAAGTCTCCCATCAAAGCTATTCCAATAGTTCCTTCATTATGGTAATAAGTATGGGCGCCAATTGAATATTTGCCACCAAGCGTTCCTTCAAAAACTCTCCCTTTGCCATCAATTAAAAAATGATAACCAATATCTCGCCAGCGTCTTTGAACCGCATGTAAAAGATAAATTCTTTGAATTTCTTTAATACTATCTTCATAATCTAAAGTAAATTTACCAGCGGTGTGATGAATAATAATCTCTTCGACTGGTAAATATTGATAATTAACATTATTTTCTTTTCTCTTCGTTTGTAAAAACAAATCGCTATATTTTTCAAAATTATTTTTATAATTAATTATTAAGCTTTTTAACTGGAGTATATCTTCATAAGAAAAAGAATCCTCAGGGTCGTACTCTTTTAAGGAGCACTTGATATTTTTGCATAATTCATTTATATAAGAGGGGTCGCTATACCTATTGTCAGCGCCCCATTCTTCCCGACTGATAATTTTAATATTTTCATCTCCTAATAAGCGCTCCCCGTAAGTTTGATAAAAATCAAATAAGTTAATATGAGGTGGAATAAATAGCTTTTCATTACTATTTATTTTTTCATTTTTTTCTATATTTTCCTCAATTAGATAATTATTCAAAGAGTTCTTTTTTGATTGATTTAAAATAAAAGAAGCTAAAAGTATTAAAGCAAAAATAGTAATTGTTAATTTTTTAAAACTATTCATTTTATTCAAAAATCTCGCCAATTATTTTTTTGTTGCCTTTTATAAAATCATCTGCTCTCATTGTTTTTTTGCCTTCTGGTCTTAAAAGATTTATCAAAAGAAAACCTTTACCGCATTTTACTGCCATTTTCCCGTTTAATTCAAAAATTTCACCAATTTTTTTGTTTAAAGAAATTTCATTATCAACAATGCTTTCTCCTTCAAAAATTTTATAGACTTTGTTTTTTAAGATAGTATAAGTTTCGTAAATTGGATTTAAAGCCCTAATTTTTCTTTCAATTTCCTCACTCGTTAAAGACCAATTAATTTTTTCATCCTCTTTAGTAATTTTATGACAGTAGGTAGCTAAAGAATCATCTTGAGGAGAAGGATTGATTCTTCCTTCTAACCACTGGGGGATTGTTTCAATAACTAACTTTACCCCTAAAATTGCTAATTCTTGCATTAGTTCAGCATAAGTAATCTTTTTATCTTGTATCGTGTATTTTTTATTTTTGATTATTGGGCCGTGGTCAATTTTTTCATCCATTAAAAATAGGGTAACGCCAGTTTCTTTCTTATTATTTAAAATTGCCGATTGAATAGGGGTAGCGCCTCTTAATTTTGGCAGAAGGGAGGGATGTAAATTTAAAAATCCTTTTTCAAACAAAGTTAAAAGATTTTTAGGAATTATTTTTCCATAAGCAGTTAAAAGAGCAAAATCAACATTGAGTTCTTTAATCTTATTTAAAAAATTTTCATCATTTAAATCAGAAGGAGTCATAACTTCAATCTTTTTTAAAATCGCTAATTCTTCCACTGGGCTAGGGGAGAGAGTCTTTTTTCTTCCTTTGGGTTTTCTTTCTGGCGCAACTACTAAAAGAGGTCTAAAGTCATTATCTATTAAACCTTTAAGAACTAATTTAGCAAATTCAGATGAACCAAAAAAAATGTAGCGCATGTGAATTGATATTAAAGGCTAAATTTTAAATTTTAATTTGTCATTGCGACCCCCACCTTTTTAAAAAAGATGGAGGAATGAAGGAAGGGTGGATGAATTAAAATTCTAATAATTTTCAATTATCCAATGATCAATTTTCAAACAATTATTTAATTATTTAATTTTCAAAAATAGAAATACATTGAAAATTGATTGGTAATTGATAATTGGTAATTGGTAATTTCTCATTCTTAAGCTTGTTTGGTGTGGGGGTAAAAATTGAAAATTTATTGGTTTATTATACTTTTTCGTCTGTTCTATTAATGTCTTTAATAATATTTTTTGCTTTATCAATAAATAAAATGCCTTCTAAATGATCTACTTCATGTTGAATAACGCGGGACAATAAACCAAAGGCTTTTAATTTTATTTTTTTTCCTTCTTCATTTAAGGCTTTTAAAACAATTGTTTTTGGCCTTTCCACTTCTCCATAATAATAAGGTAAGCTTAAACAGCCTTCTTCTAAAATATCAGTTTGTTTTGAGTATTTTAAAATTTCAGGGTTGATAAAAACTTTAAATTCATCATTAAGGCGGCAGACGATTACTCTTAAAGGAACACCAATTTGAACAGCCGCTAATCCCAAAGCATTATATTTTAAAATTACTTTTTTCATTTTTTCAATAAGAGAATAAACTTCTTTTGAGAAGTTTTCCACAGGTTTACTTTTTTGTCTTAACAAAGGATTATTTTCGCCAGTAACTAATTCCATAAAAATATATTTTATTTAATTATCCGCCACTCAATTTCTGATTTTTTACCAGCAAATTCTAACCATTCGCCATTATCGTCAATCACATACCATTTCTTTCTTGTTTCTGAATAAATCATTGGTTTACCTTTATAAAAAGGTTTTTTAACTATTTCTTTTGGCTGTAATCTATCTAATTCCAGCCACTTTTTAAAAACAGTTTCAATTGCATAATCCAAATTTCTTGATTTAGCCCAATCAGCCACTTTTTTAATTGCTTCTTTGGCTTTTTCTAAAGAGCCGGCGAGGGTTAAAAGTTCTTTTGCTGGCTTTGTGAATCTTGAATAGATAATTTTTTTCTTTTTGCTATCTCTTTTTAATTGGTCTAAACTTACTCCCTTTGTTTCAAAATAATAGGTAATAATATCACGAATTGCCGTTTTTTCTTTTAACTCTTCATAATATTTTATTTTTCCTTTTTCTAAATACTCGATAATTTTTTGAGCGATGCTTTTGCCAATTCCCTTAATATCTTCTAAAGCCTTTTTACCACCTTTTTTATAAATATTTAAAATATCTTCATTTAAGTTTTCAATCGCAAAAGCGGCTTTTAAATAAGCCTTTGGTTTAAAAGGAATACTATTAATTTCTAAAAGACGGCTAATATCTCTTAATATTTTTGCAATTTTTTGATTTCTTATAATCATTATTTGTCTTTATTTAAATTAAAAGTTTCAATTTGATAATATTTCGCGCCACTAGGATGAAGTTTGCTTTCCATTAAAATTAAAGAATCAGCCAAAAATTCTAATTTTACTTCTTTTTTGATTTTTTGAAGAGGCGGCAAATATTTTGAAAAATCTTTTTTAATCCTAGAAACAGTAATATGGGCTTTAAAATCTCTTTCTTCTTTTTTAAAAGAAATTTTATTTTTTTCCAATTCTTTTTCTAAATCTTCTTTTAATAACAAGAGTTCTTTTGGGGTTTCGCCTTCTAACCATACTAAACGGGGTGATTTTTGAATTGGGCCATAATCAAATTTTTTAAAAGTAATAAGAAAGGGACGATATTTCTTACTGATAGTTTTTAAAGCATCAATTATTTTTGAAATATCTTCTTTTTTAATAGAACCAAGAAAAATCAAAGTTAGATGAAGAAATTCTTCATTTAGCTGACGGAAGCAAGGATAATTTAGATAATCTTTTTGATAGGTTATTAAACTTTGGATAAAATCTTGAGGTGGTTTTATAGCAATGAATAAACGTTTCGTTTCCATATTGATATTTTAGCGCAAAATTTAATTTTTTTCCAGTTTAAAAATTTTTGACAGTTTTTATTTTAAGCGCTATAATAAAGAAAAAGTTTGATGAAAAAGAATATTAAAAAAATTGCGATTTTTATTATTGTCCCACTTCTGATAGTTGGCGCTTTTGGTTTTGGATTTATAAAAGGAAGCGAAGTTGGTTGGAAATTAAATTTGCCTTCTCCCTTTGAAAAATTGATTAATAAAGAACCCCCTAAAGAAGTGCCAGCAGGAGATATGTCACTTTTTTGGGACACTTGGAAAGTTATTTTAGAAAAATATGTTAATCGAGAAAAATTAAAAACTGAAGAGATGATAGAAGGGGCAGCAAGGGGACTAATTTATTCTTTAAACGATCCTTATTCTGAGTTTTATAATGCTTCTTCTTCAGCGTATTTAAATGAAGAATTATCAGGAGAATTTTTTGGTGTAGGGATGGAGATAGACAAAAGAGAGGGTTTTCTGATTGTTTTGACTCCTTTACCTGATACCCCAGCCAGCCGGGCAGGGTTAATGCCATTTGATAAGATTTTAGAAATTGATGGAAAGGATACTTCTAATTTAACTCCTACTGAGGCAGCGAGATTAATTCGCGGACCAGAAGGAACTGAAGTGAATCTTTTAGTTTATCGCTCTAGCTGGGACAAGGCAAAGCTTTTTACTTTAAAAAGAGAAAAGATAAAGGTGCCTTCTTTGAAATGGGAAATGATAGATGAAAGTACAGGATACTTAAGAATTTATAATTTTAATCAACCTTTGTTATCTACTTTCTATCAAACAGCTTTAAAAATAGCTTTAAACAAACCACAGAGGCTAATTATTGATTTAAGAAATAATCCTGGCGGCTATTTAGATGCAGTGGTTGATGTCGGCGGTTGGTTTTTAAATAAAGGGGAGGTTATTTTAAAAGAGGATTTGGGAAATAATGAAATTAAACTTTATCGCTCTCCTGGTCCCGGACTTTTAAGGGATATTAAAATGGTAGTTTTAATAAATGAAGGAACTGCTTCTGCTTCAGAGATTTTAGCAGGTGCTTTAAGAGATAATCTAAATATAAAACTCATTGGAGCAAAAAGTTTTGGCAAGGGCTCGGTCCAAGAACTCGTTGCTTTAAGAGACAATAATATGGTAAAGATAACGATTGCTCATTGGTTAACTCCTAAAGGATTTTTAATAGAGGGCAACGGCTTAAAGCCTGATATTGAAGTGAAAAATAAGGAAGAAATCGGTTCTTATTCTAATTTAAATTTAGAGAAAGATGATCAATTAAAAAAAGCAATTGAAGTAGTTAAAGGATTATAAAAATGATAAAAGTGATTCTTTTAAAAGATGTAAAAGGACTAGGAAATAAAGGAGAGATAAAAGAGGTTAAAGAAGGATATGCTTTAAATTATCTTTTTAAAAATAAATTAGCTCAAAGAGCTGATGATTTTGTTATTAAAAAGAAAGATTTAGAAAATAAAGAAAAAAAAGAAAAAGAAGAGAAAAAGAAAAAAGAGGCTTTATTAATTTTAAAAGAGATTGAGAAGATAGTTTTAGAAATACCTTTAAAATTTCAGAAAAAAGGAGGGGAAGCCTATGATTCTTTGAATAAACAAAGAATTATTGAAGAATTATTAAAAAAGGGAATAGAAATAAAAGAAGAAAATATTTTATTAGAAAAACCGATAAAAAAAGAGGGATTTTATGAAATTCCTCTTTCTTTATTTAAAGATATTTTTAAAGATATTAAAGGAAATTTAAAAATAAGAATTATTTCTCAGTTAGCGGAATAACATTAATTACCGAGACCCTTTTTCTTTTACCAGTAAAACTGTACTTTCTTTTACTTTCAAATTTTACAACGCCTTCTTTTAAAGCATAAATAGTATCATCTTTCCCTAATTTGGTATTTTTACCAGGATACCATTTAGTACCACGTTGTCTAATTAAAACATTGCCTGGTTTTACTAGTTCGCCATCAAATTTTTTTACTCCTAATCTTTTAGCATGAGAATCTCTACCTAATTTTGTTGAACCTCCTGATTTTGTATGAGCCATACCTTAAAAATAATTTTAAATTAAATTTAATTTTTTTAAACCATGATGGAACCCCACCAATTTTCTATCTTAACAAAAATTTTTTATTTTGTCAAAAAGAATAAACTGTTATTGATATTTGGCTTTCTTTTAATAAGTGCCTCTTTTGCTTTAGGAATCATTATTGGTGGACAATTTTTTAAAAGGCCGCCTTTAATTATCGACAAAGACTTAATTTTAGATTTAAACCAAGAGAATACTTTCTCGAATCAAAAATCAGAAAAAGGCTATGTTGCTAGCTTAAAAGGTAAATATTATTATCCAATAGATTGTCCTTTAGCAAAAAACTTAAGCGAAAAAAATAAAATATATTTTAATTCAAAAGAAGAAGCAGAAAACAATGGTTATATCTATAACAACCGTTGCGATTAATTATTCAAATTCCTCTTCTATTTCTTTTTTTGTTTTATTATTTGCTTCTAAATAACGATATCTTTTTTCAATTGTTTTTGCTTTTTCTATTTCCTCCCTTAAAGAAGGGGGAATTTCTTTTAATACTTTTTCTAATTTTGTATTATCAATTTCTAAAATTTCTTCCCATTTTCCCAATGGCTCTAATATCTCTTTGACTTTATTAAAATCATAGGAAACTTTATGAGTGATACTTTGACTAAAATAGCCATTTTTGCCATAAACTCTTTTTAGGCCCCTTTTTAAAGAATAAACATCGATGATATTTTTGAGTTCTTTAATTTTTCCTTTAAGCTCTTCTTCTTTTTCTTTTAAGGCAAAGTATTCATCAATTTTTTCTTCAATATCTATTTCGTCTATTTCTTTGTAATTTTTGCCCTCAAACAAATGTCGCCAAACCGGGCAAATTGACTTATAGCCACACCAATGACAAAAAGCCGAAGGCTTTGGCTCAAAAGAACTTTTTTGGATTTGATGGATTAAATCAATTATTTTATTTTCTGCCTTTTTAATATCTTCTTCTGTTCTGGTGCTTTCTATTTTTTCATTAAACTTTAGAAAATAAAGGCTAAATCTCATTTTTTCATACTCTATTTTTGGCCAGCGATTCTTAAGCCCAATGGCATAAATAGAAAGTTGTAAATTTTTATCAATTTCTTCTTTCGAACTCATTCTTTTTCCTGATTTATAATCAATGATTTCTAAATTGCCATCTGGCAATTTATCAATTCTATCGATAATTCCTGTTAAAATATGAAGGCCACCTTTTTCATTAGGTTTTTCGTCAACCACTGCCTCAAATTTAGTTTCCAAATCTAAAATAATACTCTTTACAGGAAAGTTTGCTTTATAATAATCCTTTAAAATTCTTAATCCTTCTTCAAAATAGTCTTTCTCTTCTTTATCATTGGTCCATTTATACCCTTCGCTTTCTTTTGGCCAGTGTTTGTAGTAATAATCAATTAAACTCTCAAGAGTAGGGAAGTGAGGATCTTTTTCATAAAACCATCTTAAAACTTGATGAAGGTAATTTCCAAAAACTTGTTCTTTTGTTTTTGGTTCTTTTATTTTATCAATCTGACTATATTTATACTTTAAAGGGCAGGTTTGAAAAGATTCTAAAGCAGAGTAGGAGATGCGCATGATAATAAAGTCAAAATTCAAAATTCAAAAGCTCAGTTAAAAATTTAAAAGGTGAAAGGATTTATTATTTAGTTTAGCATTTTTTGTACATTTTTACAATTTAAAGAGGTTTTATTTGACAAATGGGTTTAAATATGAGATAATTAAAAGGTTCTTTGAAAACTAAATAAATAATTTATATATCTTAAATTCCCCCCGAAAGAGGGGAGAGAGGAGGAACGAATGAAGGAAGAATGGTTAGACTTCTGTATTCAGGAGGCTAGAGAACTTGGGGAGAGTGATCTCCCGAGTGATCTCCCGGTTGTAGATTTTGTTGTGATTTGGCCATTTAGAGATATACCACCATTTGTTAGAAAATATAGCTTTGATTTGAATGAACTAAAATTGCGAATCGCACGTAGCTCTAAAATAATTCTTAAGGGTCTTAATACATGTAGTTTTGCAAAACAACTTGTACTTTTTCTTAGCAAAAAAGAACCACAAAGTGTTTTAGTAATAGGAGCAGATATCCACAAGAGGAGGATAGAAAGAGGTCTAGATAAAAAGGATATAAAATTCAGGGAGGGAGATTAAAATGGTAATAGTGAGGAGAGAGGGTAATCTCTTTATTATTGAACTCGAGACCACGAATCTCTTTGGTGAACTTCTCGTCCTTAAATATGTAGTTCCAGTGACAAATGGTAAAAGAATTAAAATTAATGAAAAAAATATTACTGAGAGGATCCTGCCTAATAGGAGCTTAATGAAAGATGATCTTGAATTGGAGCCGAAAGACATGGAAGGATGCAATCGGCTTGTGAGAGAAGCAATAAAAAAAGAATTAAAGCAGTCAAATGTATCTTTCAATGGTGTAGTCTGTCCTTCTTGTGGCGCTCCTGATTTGAGTTTGCAATACCCCTATAGGGGAGAAATTCTTCAAGTAACTTGTCCTAACTGCGGGAAGACATATAGGCTTCCCGACAGTGCCCCTCTTTTTTGGAAAAGAAATAAAAAGCATAGAGGAGGTGATTAAAGTGGTAGCAGATCTGTTTATTTTAATTGTGGTTTTGGCATCTTCTTCAACTTTAGTATTTTCAAGACAGATTTTCATTCTTTTTGTTTTTCTTGTTCTTGCGGATATGATATTATGGGTAATTATTTATAGGTTAACGTCGAGATGGTTGGATTATCTATTTTTTGAGAAAAAACTTAATATAGAATTTGAAAGAATGGCATTAAAGGGATTTGGATGGTGGATACCGGGGTTAATATTATTCATTGATCAGATTTGTACAAAGTCTTTTAGAAATTATTTAGGATTACGGAAAATAAATCTTAATAAATAAGGCGGGTTATTTATACCCGGCCTTTTTATTTTATGCAGTTCCTGCTGTATTTCTAAATATTTCTATACATTATCCTATCTCACTATGATATTTTTTATGAATATCTTTCAATTGTTTTGAAGTGACATGGGTATAAATTTGAGTAGTAGCGATGTTTTTGTGGCCTAAAAATTCTTGAACTAACCTTAAATCCACTCCCTGAGTCAAAAGATCAGTCGCGAACGCATGGCGAATCGTATGGGGAGTGGCGGGAATAGAAATACCAGCTTTAATCACATATTTTTTTACAAGATTTTCAACTGAGCGAGGGGTTAATCTATCAAGTGGTTTTGGTCCTTTATAATTTATAAATAAAGCATTGTTTTTATCTTTTCTGGTATCAAGATAATCCTTTAAAGCTTTTAAAGCCCGCGGGGATAAATAAACTGGTCGAATTCTTCCTCCTTTCCCAATCACATTAATCTCTAAATCTTCGTTTAAGTTTTCTATTTTTATTTGGTCACGGTTTAAACTTACAAGTTCTGAAACCCTTAAACCAGTAGAAAACAATACTTCTAAAATTGCTTTATCTCTTAAGCCAATAATATTTGAAACATCTGGCGCTTCAATTAATTTCTTTATTTGTTCTAAGGTTAAAAATTTAATGCTTCTTCCTTTTTTTTCTTTAAAAAGTTTTATTTTTTCTTGAGGGAGAGATTGAATATCTCTTTCTGCTAAAAAATTTAAGAAACTTCTTAAAGCAATAAGATAATAATTTACTGAACTCCTTTTTAACGGTTCTTTAGTATTTTTATTATAGGTTTGAGATAAATAAACGCGATATTTCCAAAGATGGTCACTAGTTAGCTCATGGGGCAAAAGTTTTTCTAGTTTGTTTTTTTTGAGCCACTCAACGAATTTATTAATAAAACGAGAATAGGTAATTTGACTATTGTGGGAAAGGCCCTTTTCTATATCCAAATATTCAAAAAATTCATCAATTAAATCTATAATTGGTTTATTTATTTTTTTCATATTTTATTTTCATATATTATTTTTATATTTTAGAAAATTAGATTTTTTTTAAAAACTGGTGGGGGAAGAGTAATAAGAAAGGGGGTTTGGTTTAGCTAATATCTACCGACCTCTAACTTCGCTAAAGATATATTATGCGAAGTATGATATCTTTATTTTAACGCCTTAAAATAGCTTGTCAAGTACTTTCCCCTGCTTAAGGAAGGTACGAGGAAACAAGAATCATAAATAATGAATTATGAATAAGAAAGAATTAAAAGAATTAAAGGTGGAAGATTGGATTATTTCCTATTTTACTAAAAACTTGAGGATTTTAACAAGCATTTCTAAAACCGCTAAAATAAGCCTCCCTGCTGCTTTTAAAATAGCCAAAAAATGGCCGATAATCCCCTCAGCAAAGATTTGGTTGACTATTTTATCTAGCCATTTTAAAGCCTCAACTATTATTTGAGAGAATTGATTAGTAAATTGTCCCCAGTCCATATTTTTAAGTTTAATTTTTTATTAGAATTTAGTTAACGAGGTTCTCTGGTCTGCCTTTAAGATAATTTAATACATTTTCAATAGAGGTGGTTAAAAGATTTTTTAAGGCTTCTTCAGTATTAAAAGCATTATGGGGGGTGACTAAAACATTATCTAAATCTACAAAGATAACATTTAAAAGAAGTTTTTTTAATTTTTCTGCTTCTTTAATTTCTTCTTTAGCTAAAAGTTCTTGTTCTTCTTTAACTAATCCTTCTTCTTCTAAAACATCTAAAGCCGCGCCGGCAATTTGACCTGATTTTAATGCTTGGTACAATGCTTCGGTTTCAACAATTCCTCCTCTAGCCGTATTTATAAGATAAGCGCCATTTTTAATTAACGAAATATTATTTTTATTTATAAAATGATGGGTTTCTTCATTATAAGGAAGGTGCAAAGAAATCACATCTGAATTTTTAAGTAATTCTTCTAAAGGAACATATTTAAAACCCAGCGATTGAGCCATTTCCTCATTTGGATATTTATCATAAGCTAAAACATTCATTTCAAATCCTTTGGCAATTTTAATCACATTCATTCCAATCCTTCCTGTGCCAATTACCCCCATTGTTTTATTATAGAGTTCTTTTCCTGTTAAATTTTCTAATTTAAAGCTTCCACTTTCTCTGATTTGATGATAAGCCTGATAAATTTTTCTTACAAGCGCCAAGAGTAAAGCAAAAGTATATTCAGCTACTGTATGGCTGCCATAGCTTGGAACATTTGAAACCATTATCCCCTTTTGTTTACAGTATTGGGTGTCAATATGATCAAAGCCTGTTGAACGCGTCACAATTAATTTTAAATTAGGAAGTTGGTCAATTACTTCCTTTTTAAATTCAGAATTAATAAAGCAAGAGATAATCTCGTATTCCTGAAATTTTGAGGCATTTTCTATTTTTATTGCCTCACTATAAAAATCAGTGATTTCTAAAAACTCAGGAAAAGCTTTAAGATAATCTTTTTCCCATTGAGAGGTTTCTAAAAAAGCAACTTTGTTCATAGATAATAATAATTTTTAATTTTATAATTTTTAATTTTTAAAATTGTTTATAAATTGAGACATTAAGAAATTATTTAAAAATTGGAAATTTAAAATTAAAAATTTGTATCACTCTTTTATATTTTACCATTCTTTCTAAAGGTTGTGGAGCCCCGGCTTTTAAGCCATAAGCTTTGGTAGCAATTGCTAAATCAGCGATAAAATCATCATCTGTTTCAGCACTTCGATGAGAAATTATTGGCTTTATCCCCTCTCGGTGCGCCAGTCCAATTGTTATAAGGGTTTCAGAAACAGTTCCAATTTGGGTGGGTTTTATAATAAGACTATTTATTGAATTTTTGTCAATAGCTTTTTTAAGGATTTCTTTGTTAGTGACTGTCAAATCATCGCCGATAATTAATACCCTCTCCCCTATTTCTTTGGTAATTTTTGAAAAACTTTCGAAATCATTTTCTTCAAAAGGATCTTCTAAAGAAAAGAAGGAATACTGATTATTAAGCTCTAAATATAAATTTAATAAATCTTTACTAGTTAATTCATAGCCAGGGGCTAAATGATATCTTTTTTCTTCTTTGTTATAAAAAGAAGAAGCGGCAACATCCAAACCAAATAGAATTTTTTCTTCTAAATTCATTTGTTTTCTTATTTTTGAAAATATCTCTAGCGGTTCTTTATAATCATTTGATGGTAAAAGCACTCCGCCTTCATCTCCAAATTTAACTTGGGAATAATTTTGGATAATAAAAATTTTTAAGTTTTGAAAAAATTCAATTGCTAAAGATAAAGATTCTTTAGGGTTAATCGTTTGAGGAATAATTAAATACTCTTGGAGATAAGGACCATAGGGAGCGTGTTTTCCACCATTTAATAAATTAAAAAAGAAATAAGGATAAGGATTATTTTTTATTTTCATTTCTAAAGCAGGATTTAAAATAAAAAACTCTTCTTCAAGGGTTTGATATAATTCTTTTTGATTGGTTTTTGAGATTAAACGAGCAAAAGCCTGAGATAAAACTAAAGTGAGATTTCCGCCTAACTTTTTTTTGTTTGGGGTGCCGTCAAGGTTTATTAAAAAATCATCAAAATCTTTTATTGAGACAAAATTTTGATTAATAATAAGAGGTTTTATTTTTTCAAAATTAATAACCACTTTTTCTATTGGCAAAAGCATTGCCTCTTTCTCTCCCCTACTTTTTCCTTTAGGGATACTTGAAGAAGCAGAAAATCCGCCACTTTGAATTGTTGCTTTTAAAGTATCTTCTCCTCGTGAGTCTTTGATTATTTCAAGATAAAGGTCTTCGATTTTTACCATAAATTATTTCTTTTTAGCCAAATAAAGAAT
>Ga0315298_1004778_pt1 | contig 19837 bp, 19 predicted proteins | sample WHS_1_MG_FD_203077 | JGI IMG/M metagenome (GOLD analysis project Ga0315298, IMG submission 203077) | Extremophilic microbial mat communities from Washburn Hot Springs, YNP, Wyoming, USA - WHS_1_MG | ecosystem: Environmental > Aquatic > Thermal springs > Hot (42-90C) | place: USA: Wyoming...
ACAGCCCTGCTGACCCAAATGCCTACCAAAAGCATGGCGAGGAAACAGCCATGCAGCACAAAACGAGACAGCAGGCCCGTCTGCCAAAGCTGCCCCCAGAGCGTTCTCAGCCTTATCCAGGCTGTGGATGGTGAGGCATCGCTTTCGTTCGAACTACTCACGGGGTCACCGTCAGCAGTCATCACAGGTCCTTGTTCAGAGTTTCGAGAAATTCCTTATTGCTCTTGGTCTTGGCCATACGCTGGAGCAAGAGCTCCACCGCTTCCAACTCACCAATAGCGGAAAGCATGCGCCGTAGTGTCCACACTTTGGCCAGGACATCTGGCGGCAACAGTAGTTCTTCGCGGCGGGTGCCAGAGCGCTCGATATCAAAGGCAGGGAAGATGCGGCGTTCCGCCAGTTTGCGATTGAGGTGCAACTCCATGTTGCCTGTGCCTTTGAACTCTTCATAGATGACATCATCCATGCGGCTACCCGTGTCCACCAAACAAGTAGCAATAATGGTTAGACTGCCCGCTTCTTCCAAGTTACGCGCGGCACCGAAAAAGTGCTTCGGCGGATACAAGGCTACTGGGTCCAATCCACCTGACAGGCTGCGTCCACTGGGTGGCACAATCAGGTTATAGGCACGAGCCAGGCGCGTGATGCTGTCCAACAGAATCACAACATCCCGTCCGCATTCCACCAAGCGTTTCGCGCGTTCCAGAGCCATTTCCGCTACGCGGGTGTGCGCCTGCACGGGCTCATCGAAGGTAGAACTAATCACCTCCGCCTCGACCGAACGGTCCATATCTGTCACTTCCTCCGGACGCTCACCAATCAGGCAGACCATCAGATGGACATCATTGTAATTATGGGTGATGGCGTTGGCAATTTGCTTCAACACAGTGGTCTTGCCTGCTTTAGGTGGTGAGACAATCAGACCACGTTGGCCTCGCCCAATGGGGGCAATCAGGTTGATCAACCGGGTAGCGAGAACATCGGGGCTTGTCTCTAGATTGAACATCTTGTTGGGGAAAATAGGGGTCAGATCGTCAAAGTGGGGACGGTTCTTAGCCGCTTCTGGGTCTAACCCGTTCACCGCTTCCACGCGCAGCAGGCTATAGTACTTCTCTGACTCCTTAGGAGGCCGTACCTGTCCAATCACCAGGTCACCAGTGCGCAGGCCAAAGCGGCGAATCTGTGACTGTGAGACATAGACGTCATCAGGTCCTGGCAACAGGCTCGGCGCACGTAGGAAACCAATGCCATCCGGCATGATTTCCAGTACTCCACCGCCAAAGATATATCCTTGACGCTCCGCATTGGCTCGCAGCAAGCGGAAAATGAGGTCTGATTTCTTCAGACGACTATAGCCGGAAATATCAAATTCCTTGGCTAGTTCCTGCAATTCGTCTAGAGTTTTCGTTTCAAGCTCGACAATATTCACGTCCACAAACTCCATTGAAGATTATAGGCTATTAGGGCTTCATTTCACAGTACCTTGCGACAGCCAGAAACCCCTAGCAACTCCCAAAACCTTTGTCAGTACACACAGGGCAAGGTCCTCGGATAAGTCTACATCTCGCTTTGGGCAGAAGATGGCAAAGAACGGCACAGCAAAACGCGACCAGCAACAACCATAGGCTGAGAACGTTCCATCAGGCCGAAATGAGTTTTTCATCGGGGCTTACAAGCCCTGTTGAACCCATCCAACACACTCCGGCTATCTCATTGGGGTAACCACAACATGAAGATTGAATACAATCAGCACGAATTCGCTGTTATTCACGAGGTTCGCTTCATAGTGGGGAGATCCAGCGAACACTACACAAGCTTTCTGCTAACACAAATCGTTATGATTACTATATCATCTTTTGTCAATTCAGTCAAATAGCCAAGCAATCGCAAGATGCAATAGGATAACATGCCCGCGAGAGGACTCGAACCTCCACGCCCAATGGGCACAGGCCCTCAACCTGCTGTGTATACCAGTTCCACCACGCGGGCAATTCACAATCACATTATAACCCGAACAAAGCAAATTGTCAAGAAGGCCTCTGTTCAAGCGGGCTTTTCCATCAACCAGCGCCGCAGGACGTCTAACGCGAAATGAAACGTCCACATGATGGCCACATCAGAGCGACCCCGAGATGGCCACTGATGCAAGTGCACTCCATCAGGAGCAGCTAGCGCAATGCAGAGAAGAGGTGTCTCATCATCCGTCTCGAGTATCACCAGCCCCAAATCTGCAGCGTATCGTTCCCGTAGGAGACTGGCTAGTTTGCATGCCATCTCCCCATTCACTTTCGGCTCTTGGATCCCTAAATCCTCCGCCAGCCTCAAACCATCCAGGGCAATGCGCACACCAACCAGGACTTGCTTACCCCCCTCTGTTTCTAACAGCCTCCGGGCAACCAACCCACCCGTATTGGTCTCACCCAGAGCCAATGTAAGTCTCCGCTGGCGCAGAGCTGTAACCACAACGCCGGCGAGCGTTTCCTCATCTACTCCATAAACCACGGAACCCAGCCGCTCACGCACTTGCTGTTCCATTCGTTCGAGCAACTGTAGTGCTTCCGCGTGCGTCTTCGCCTTGGCGGTGATGCACACATCGGTCTGACCCGGATGCGCACGCGTACCTACAGTAGGGTTACTGCTATGCATTAGATCAGAAATGGCTTGGTCAATAGCGCTCTCACCAATACCCACGGTATGCACCCAGCGACATAGGATAACGGCGCCTTCCCCCATCCTTTGGCTCAGATAAGGCAACACCCGTTCCTGCAACAAGTAAGTCATCTCATGGGGCACCCCGGGCAAGCATATAATCGCCTTTTGGTCTATCTCAACAATGAATGCGGGAGCGGTACCCACTGGATTCTCGATAGCCAGAGCCCCAGCGGGTAGATACGCCTGCCTTCGGTTATTGGGGCTCATGGTAGTGCCGCGCTTGCGAAAGAAGGCTTCAATCTGAGCCAGCAATTCGGGGTGAAAAACAAGTTCACGGCCGCAAACGCGGGCCACCGCTTCACGGGTAACATCATCCACAGTGGGACCTAACCCACCTGTGGTAATCACCACATCCGAGCGCGCTAACGCGCTCTGCAATACCGCTGCAATACGCTGCTCATTGTCGCCCACAGTAGTGGTGTAATAATGGTCTATGCCAATAGTGGCCAATTGTCGCGCGATATAAGCAGCGTTGGTGTCTACAATTTCTCCTAGCAGCAACTCCGTGCCAATCGTTACAATCTCTGCGATCAAACCGCAGTCTCCCCCTATGTAGCACCTTCACCCACGCAAAAATGCCGCGTGAGGGAAAAGGTTTTCTACAATCTCTCAGAGATATTGCCCCTTCCCCAGGCGTTTTAGTTCTTCCACCACTTTTTTCACATCCTGCGCGCGGTCCTTAGGGCATACCAGCACCGCATCACCAGCATCAATCACGACCATGCCATGTAAGCCCAAAACTGCTACAAGGCGGCCAGAGCTGTAGACAAAGGTGTCCTTACAGTCTAATACGACATGCTCTCCCTGTGTCACGTTCCCATCACTGTCTGTTGGCAATAGACTGGCGATGGAACTCCAGCAACCTACATCGCTCCAGCCAAAGTGAGCAGGAATGACCACAACGTCATGGGCACGCTCCATAATACCCACGTCAATGGACTCGGCACGCACAGTGGGCCAAACGCGTTCCACCGCCTCGGCCTGTTGCGGCGTATCCAACGCTGACTCTATGTCCAGCAATTGCAGGTATAACTCGGGCATCAGGCGGCGTATTTCGTCCAGGATTGCCGATACTTTCCAGATAAAAATGCCGCTGTTCCAAAAAAAGCGCCCACTTTGCACAAAAGAACGGGCTGTCTCTAAATCAGGCTTTTCCGTGAAACGCTCCACACGATATATGTCCTGACCGCCAGCGCGGCCTAACGGAGCACCGCGCTCGATATACCCATAGCCTGTCTCAGGATATGCCGGTTGGATACCCACAGTAACCAGATGGTTGTCCTGCGCCGCTTGCACAGCGGCTTGTAGCACACGATGAAATTCCTCTTCACGCTCAACAACGTGGTCAGCATGCAAAGAGATCATAATAGCATTTGGATCTCGTTTACGGATAAGCAAGGCCATCAGCCCGATACAGGGCGCAGTGCCACGGCCCACGGGTTCTACCACAAAGTTGGAAGAGGGGATATCCGGTAACTGGTCGCGTGCTGCTTGTGCATGCTCGGCGACCGTGATGACCATGACGCGTTCGTTGGGGATCAACGGGCGCACGCGCGCACAAGTCTGAGCCAACATGGTATCATTGCCATTCAGAGCCAAGAGATGCTTAGGATGTCTCATGCGGCTGAGTGGCCAAAGACGCGTGCCGCCACCGCCAGCCAAAATGACGGCATACACGGAAGGTTGATTGCTGCTCACACCTACTTCCACGGCATTCATGAGTCCCAGTCCCCTGCTCTCCAGTGGTCAGTCCACAGTATAAGAGATACGGCTCTCATGGGCGAGTATATAGTGCATGCCTCCAGTTTGGCGTACCAGCCCTTTGAGTTCCATAAGGGCGAGGGTTCCAGTGACTTGCGCGATGGGCAAACCGGTAGCACGCCCCAGCTCATCCACATGCATCGGTTCCTCTGACAAATATCGCAGGACAAGAGCTTCCGTCTCGTTCTCCGGCACTACTGCCCGCACTTCCGCTTGTTGGCTCACCATCGTCAGATTCAGTTCCTCCAGTATATCTTGCACGCGTGTCACCAACTTGGCTTCTCCTTGCTGGATGAGACGGTTCGTACCACTACAGCCATGATCAAAGATGCTGCCGGGGACGGCAAAAACTTCGCGGCCTTGCTCCAGCGCATAGTAAGCGGTGATCAGAGCACCACTGCCCTCACCTGCTTGGGTAATCAATGTGCCCAAAGCCAAGCCACTAATAATGCGATTACGGGGCGGGAAATTGGTCTTTTCCGGCTTTGTGCCCAAAGGATACTCTGTAATCAGCGCTCCTGAAGCGACAATATCTCGTGCCAAACCCGCATTCTCGTAAGGGTAGATAACATCTATCCCAGAGCCCAACACAGCAATGCTGCGTCCACCTGCTTCCAAAGCGGCACGATGTGCTTCTGAATCAATGCCCCGTGCCAAGCCACTGATGACCGTAATATGATTTCGGGCGAGTTCGCCCGCCAAATAGCGTGTTACCTCACGGCCATAAGCTTTGGCGTAGCGTGTGCCAACCACCGCCACAGCCCATTCATCCTCGGGCGTATATGAACCTTTGAGATACAACACTGGGGGCGGTAAATTGATCTGGCGCAGCAGTCGCGGGTATCCCTCGTCTTGTAAGGTGAGCACCCGCGCGCCCGCCTCAGCAATTCGGCGCATCTCTGCATCCAGATCGAGTTTATCCCGCGCGGCGAGCAAATTCTGAAGAGGCTTGCGATCGAGCCCGGCGCGTGCCAAATCCAGCGGAGAAGCGTGCCAGGCTTTCTCAGCACTGCCAAAGTAATCTAACAACTTTTTCAGACGTGCTGGGCCAATCCCAGGGATGATATTGAAACCCACCCAATATTTGGTATCCATGTGCCTCCACGGTTGCAGGGATTCAGAAGAAAGGCAGATGGCTCAGATAAACAAAAACTGGAGAAAGGCTGTAGGCCCAGACAAGAAGGCTTCTCCGCCTGCCCCATGACGCCCTAACGCCTATGGCTATGAAGATACTGCATTCAGGCAAAAAGCGCACGCGAACAGAGTAGAATATCTCCGCTATTCGACAATTTCCAGAATTGCACGCTTCCCTGCCCGTGTCGAAGCAACGCGCAGCAGACTGCGCATCGCGTTGGCCACACGGCCGTTCTTTCCAATCACACGGCCCATGTCAGACGGGGCGACATGTAACTCATAGATGATGGAACGTGCTCCAACGATCTCCTCAACCCGTACCTCTTCGGGATGATCAACAAGAGATTTGGCTATGTACTCGATGAGTTCCTTCATCCGCCCTTCAGACACGAGTGATTATCCTCCCTCTGCATCAGGCTCAGCAGCATTCTCGGTCTCAGTTACTGCCCGCGCATTGTCGCGCAGCTTCCGCTCTGCAATCAATCCCTTTTTCTCCAACAACCGTGCTACAGCGTCGCTGGGCTGCGCGCCTTGCGATAGCCAGTAACGAGTGCGCTCTTCATCCACCTCAAAGGTCGGTGGTTCAGTGCGCGGGTTATAATGGCCAATGATTTCGATAAAGCGCCCATTTCGCGGAGAACGCGAATCCGCTACCACAATACGGTAGCTGGCTTGTTTTTTTGCACCAGTACGGCGAAGACGAATTCTAACTGCCAAGAAATCCTTCCTCCTTCATTAAACAAGATGGAAACCCGGGCTTTCACGGAGCCTGGGTTCTCATGAACCAGTCTGTTTACATGGACGTTTAGAAATACATTTTAATAAAAAACGAGCACATGGTCAAGCCACGGCGTGGTGAGCAAATCACGAACTGATTCGCCAAGCCTCACAGCCCAAACCGTCCGAAGAAACCCCCTATACCTCGTCCTGTGCTCATCTGCTTCATCAATTGCTGCATCTGGCGAAATTGGTTCAGCAATTGGTTAACCTCGGACACCGTGGTACCACTGCCACGGGCAATGCGTCGTTTGCGGCTGCCGTTGATGATCCTTGGGTCGCGTCGCTCCTCTGGCGTCATGGAGCGAATAATCGCTTCCACGCGTTTCATCTGCTTTTCCGTCAAATCCTCCGGCAATTGGCTCTTGATGCCTGAAAACCCCGGCATCATCTCCAGAAGCTGATGCAGCGGCCCCATCTTTTTCAGTTGTTGCATCTGTTCCAGGAAATCTTCCAGGTCAAAAGTAGCCGTGCGCAGCTTCTGCTCCATCTTGCGTGCCTGCTCTTGGTCGAAAGCAGCCTCTGCGCGTTCAATCAGGGTCAGCACATCTCCCATACCCAGGATGCGCGAAGCCAGCCGTTCGGGCTGAAAAGGCTCCAGTGCATCGGTCTTTTCGCCTACTCCTAGGTACATGATCGGCACGCCGGTAACGGCGCGGATGGAAAGAGCCGCACCGCCTCGCGCGTCCCCATCCACCTTGGTCAAAATCAAGCCGGTCAATGGAACACGGCGATTGAATTCCTCCGCTACACGCACCGCATCTTGGCCGGTCATAGCATCCGCTACCAGCAGGACTTCGCTTGGTGAAACCCGCCGCACGATGTCTTCTAGTTCGCGCATCATCTCATCGTCAATGTGCAGACGCCCGCCCGTATCCAGGATGACCACGCTGTAAGCGCCCTTACGCGCGCGGTCAACTGCATTAGCACAAATGCGTGGTGGAGGCACTTTATCTCCCTCGCTGTGCACCGGGATATCCAACTGCCGACCAAGCACTTCCAACTGGGTGATAGCTGCGGGTCGGCGCGTATCCGCTGCCACTAACAAGGGCCGCTGCCCTGACTGCCGCAATTTCAGCGCCAGTTTCGCGGCGGTGGTCGTTTTGCCTGAACCCTGCAAGCCAGCCAGCATGATGACATGCGGCGGTGGGCCAGACAAATTCAGCTTGCGGGGCTCGCCCAAAGTGGCAATCAGTTCCTCATGGACGATCTTGATCACCATTTGCGCCGGGGTGAGGCTCTTCATCACCTCTGCACCAACAGCCCGTTCGCGTACGCGGGCAATCAAGTCCTTCACCACGCGGAAGTTGACATCTGCTTCAAGCAGCGCCAGGCGTACCTCGCGCAACGCGGCGTCCACATCCGCTTCGGAAAGGCGGCCCTTGCCAGAAAGCCTATTGAAAATGTCTTGCAATCTTGTGCTTAGGTTTTCAAACATAGCAATGGAAGCATCAGTTCGTTATGGCTGACAGTGCATCGGATGCAGCAGCATCCGTCCTGTATCAGTCATTGTAACGCAGACCCATGCTTTGGTCAAAATCAACGGCTTTAGTGCGATTTGCCAAAAGTGCAAGAGTGGGGTATAATGATACACAAACGGGGCGTAGCGCAGCCCGGTAGCGCACTTGAATGGGGTTCAAGTGGTCCGCGGTTCAAATCCGCGCGCCCCGACTAGAAGCCCTTGGGATTTGTGAAACCCAAGGGCTTTTCTATCCTATTGCCTCTCTAATCTTTGCTCCCACCTCCCGGAGCACCTGTGGATCCTCACGCTGATGCCGCCATATTGGCACCAAGCCGTCATCCCACCAGCGTGGGATGACGTGTATGTGAAAGTGGTATACGCTCTGGAAAGCAGCGCGTCGGTTGGCTTGTATCAAGTTCACCCCATCGGGTTGCAAAGCCTTGTCTATGGCTTTCGCTACGCGCACAACGGTGCGCATCACATACAATGCCTCTTCCTCGTCCACATCGAAGATATCCCGGGCGTGTTTCTTGGGGATAACCAGCACGTGCCCCCGTGTAGCCGGATTGATGTCCATAAAAGCCATCGTATGCGCGTCCTCATACACCACAACTGCAGGTGCTTGACCAGCGACAATGGCACAGAAAATGCAAGATTCAGGAGAATGCTGGCCAGCAGTGTGAACCATGGCTAATTTGACCTCCTATGCACTCGATCCAAGAATATCATGCTCATCGTCATACTCAGATAAAGCGGCATGCCCCTACTCAAATTTCACTCTGCTGAAGATAAAACCGTGCATCTCATGAGTAGGTGAAAATCCGTCCGCTGCCCCTGTAATCCAAGCACTTGACATTTCATACAGTGATTGATAGTCTATGCCAACTTCACTCGTTCGTCAAACGCACGCCATCGGAAACGAGTCCCATTACATTACAGGCATATCTTCTGATCGGTTGCCACTCAGATTTGTTCATTTCCCCTGGCTCGTTTATCATTTGCGGTGGGAATCCTCCAGGAGGCTGTCATGTACAAAGAAATCCAAACACCATCTGGCGCGCATCGCCGCTACAATCCACTAACACGGGAGTGGGTCCTGGTATCGCCACACCGCATGGAACGCCCTTGGCTGGGTCAGGTAGAGACCATGCCGGCAGAAATGCGTTCCAGGTACGATCCAGACTGCTACCTATGCCCAGGCAATGTACGTGCCAGCGGCAAACGTAACCCAGAATACACGGGGACATTTGTTTTCGATAACGATTTTAGTGCCTTACTACCCCGATCTGCAGGTGTGAGTGATGCTGCAAAAGCACAATCCTCACTCCTGATCAGCCATCCAGAGCGTGGCTTGTGCCGCGTCATCTGCTTCTCCCCGCGCCACGATCTGACCCTTGCGGAAATGCCCGTGGAGCACATCCGCAATGTAGTAGATGTCTGGATAGAGCAGTACGCTGAACTGGGAGCATTATCATTTATCAACTATGTGCAAATCTTTGAGAACAAAGGGGAGATGATGGGCGCTTCCAACCCCCACCCACATGGCCAAATCTGGGCCAACGAGTCCTTGCCCACCGAAGTATTCAAGGAAAACATGGCGCAGCAGGACTATTTGCATGAGGCAGGTCATTGCTTGCTATGCGAATACCTGATGCTGGAGCGGATGGAAGGGACGCGGATTGTGCTAGAAAATGACCACTTTGTCGCCCTGGTCCCATTTTGGGCAATTTGGCCCTTTGAGACGATGGTGCTCAGCAAGCGCCATGTCCCTTCCCTGACCCATTTGAACGAGGACGAACGGGACTCATTGGCGGATGTCCTCAAACGATTGACCATCCGCTATGACAACCTATTCCAGATATCCTTCCCCTATTCTATGGGCTTTCACCAGCAGCCAACGGACGGCCTGCCCCATCCTGCCTGGCACTTACATGCGCATTTCTATCCGCCTCTGCTCCGCTCTGCTACCGTGCGCAAGTTCATGGTTGGATATGAGATGCTGGCACAGCCCCAACGCGATCTAACTGCGGAGGCTGCGGCAGAACGGCTTAGGGAGCTGCCGGACGTGCACTACAAAGAGCGAAGCCAATGAGTTTTTGCGGTCCAACGTCACGGAGGAAACTGCGGAAAGAGAATGTGGAGGCTCAAGCCTTTATCGGAGTACGCTCACTCTTGACTGCTAACGTTTCTTCATACATCTCCAGAGCACTGCGTTGACGCGCCTCACCAGGCGGCCCACCCAGCATCGCAGCAAGCTCTTCGATGCGTTCCTGTTCGTCGAGCACTTGCGCGCGAGTTACTGTGCGTCCCTCGCTCTGCACTTTATCCACTTTATAATGGACGTCCCCGTAGCAAGCCAGTTGGGGCAGATGGGTTACACATAGCACTTGATGCTTTGCCGTCAGGCCCCACAGTTTGCGGCCTACAATGCCCCCAGCACGCCCGCCAATGCCCTGATCAATCTCATCAAAGATCAGCGTAGGCACCTCGTCTACCGTACTGAGCACAGTCTTCAGCGCTAGCATCAGCCGTGAAGTTTCACCGCCGGAAGCGATTTTCGCCAAGGGCTTGGGTGGCTCGCCAACATTGGGCGAGATCAGGAATTCCACATGGTCAATGCCACTCAAATCACAGGCATAGCGTTTGCCCTCGACCACCACCCCATCGTCTGCCTCTCTCCACTGCATATCCACTACAAAGCGCGCTTGTTTCATGTTCAGTTCATCCAACTCGCGCTCTACCGCCAACTCCAACCGATTTGCTGCCTGTCTCCGAGCGGTGGAAAGCGCCGCTGCCTGTGCACCGATGTCCACCACCAAGCGCGCCTCCTCTTCCTGCAGTGCTGCAATGCGTTCTTCGTTATGGGTAATGGCGTGCAACTCCTTTGCTGCTTCCTCAGCAAAATGCAACACTTCAGCGATAGAATTGCCATACTTGCGTTTCAAATTGTGAATTACATCCAACCGTTCCTCGATTGTCTGCAAGCGTACAGGATTGAATTCAATGCGATCCCGGTAACTGCGTAGCGTGTGCGCCAGGTCATCAAGCTGATAAGACACTTCCTCTACCAGTTGTCGCTGCGGTGCGATATGCGCGTCAAGCTTCTCTAGCTCGGTCAAATCACGCAGCACGCTCCCAAGTAGGTCCACCACGGTATACTGTTCCTCATCCCCTCCACCCAGCTTTTGAAACGCCGCATTAGCAAGGGTGGAAAGACGTTCTGCGTTAAGCAATAACTTACGCTCTGCCAAAAGTTCTTCTTCTTCACCCGGGCGCAGTTTGGCGTCCTCGATTTCGCGTATCTGGTACTGCAGCAAATCAGCCCTTCGCGCCAACTCGCGCTCATCACGGCGCAAGGCAGCTAGCTCCTCGCGCACGCGGCGCAACCTTCGTACCTGCTCAGCCAGCATCGCTCGCTGCTCTTGCAAGCCACCATAACGGTCTAGGAAATTCAAATGTTCCTTAACACGTAGTAGAGACAGGTGCTCACCTTGGCCATGGATATCTACAAGACGCTCGCCTATCTGGGAAAAGACATTCAAAGTTACCGTACGCCCGTTTACGCGACAAACATGGCGGCCATTCCTATTGATTTCGCGCGTGAGAATAAGAGTATCGCCATTTTCATCCAGACCGTGTTCGTGCAAAAACGGCGTCAACTCGTCCCGCAGCGCGGGAGATAAGATAAAAACCCCTTCAATACGCGCCCTCTCCGTACCAGAACGGATCAGTTCGACATCGGCGCGTCCACCAAGCAATGTGCTTACCGCATCGATAATGATGGATTTGCCTGCCCCAGTCTCACCCGTGAGCACAGTGAATCCTGGCGACATTGTCAGGCGCAGGTGGTCAATAATGGCAAAATTAGAAATGGTCAGTTCGGATAACAAACGTTACCTCCCCATTCATCATATCGGTTACCACGGCAACCTGACCACAGCGCTTTTCCATGCTTCACCCCAAATAAAGAACATGCAAAACGGAATACGCAGTACGGAACACTTTATCTAAGCCGTTCTAACAAGGTTTTATAGAAATAATTCCGCTCCCCCATGCGCACAAAACGACACACATTGCTGCTGGCTGCCACGATGACGATGTCACCATCTACCAGCGGCAAGTCCACCTGGCCATCGATTGTGAGTGAAGCCTCGTATTCCGTTGAAAGCCCCAAATGCACATGCGCTGTGGAAGGTAGCACCAGCGCCGTCGCGACCGTCAAATGTGGAGCAACCGGCGTCAACAATAGGTTAAATAAGGTAGGATCCAGAATGGGCCCACCCGCTGCTAATGAATAAGCAGTTGAACCGGTAGGGCTGGCCACAATGACGCCATCTGCCACATAAGTAGTCAGATATTGCCCATCCACATAGGTCTCGACTCTCACTACCCGTGCAATACTTCCCCTGCTGACTACCACATCATTCAGTGCCTCATAGGAATGCACGATACGCCGTTCCCGCTTCACCTCGGCATGCAGCATCATGCGCTCTTCTAGCCAATATTGCCCATCCACCAATGCTTCTAGCTTATCCTGCACCTGAGCGGGCTGCAATTCAGCCAGAAAACCCAGACGACCCAGGTTCACCCCCAAAATGGGCAAATGATGCGCAGCCACGACGCGCGCTGTGCGCACGATCGTGCCATCTCCTCCAAATGTAATCAACAAATCAGTACCCGGTGCTTGTCGCAGTACCTCGGCTTCATCCCAGGCAGAAGCCTGCCATGCCACTACGCCATAAGAGCGCAGGCTGGCTTCAACCTCTTGCGCTAGAGTCTGCGAGGCACTGATTTTGGGATGATGCAGCAATCCAAATCGTTTCATTGTCAGCTCACAACGGTTCATGCATAGTCAGTATTTGGCAGCAACATACCGCCAGAAACAGCTTTCCTATACCACCAGATGCCGTAATTATAACCCAATCAGCCACCCTTGTCGAAATAACACAGTTGCCTTGTGGTTTGATTGCTGTGATGCCATGCTATATAATCCACGCAAGAAATGAGAGGGGCAAATCATGCGCCATAAACTTGGCATAGAGAATCGAGTTACACTGGTCAGCCTGCTCGCAATTGTGCTGATCGTGCTAGGAAGTTGTATCCTCCTCGACCGCCCACTGGTACGCGGCGATGGCCTCGCTTATTTTATGTGGCTTGATTCACTAGCATGCGATGCAGACCTGGACCTGGCTAATCAAGCAACGAAATTCGCTCACGTCAATACCTACCATGCCTTCGTCTATGAAAAAACGGGGCGCTATGCCTCTGTCTTTCCCTTTGGCAATGCTTTGTTGTTGGTGCCTTTCTATTGGTTGGCTATGTTAGCAGACAAGCTCCCGTTTCTCCGCATTCATGACGCCTATTTCATACAGCACCAAGGCACTACCTTTGCTTACAGCTTCTTTCCTATGTTAGGCACCAACATCTATGTTCTGGCAGCGGTTATACTGACATACTTTGCCGCGCGCAGAATTGCGCCGAACGGGGCTGCGTTGCTCTCTGTCCTAGCGCTCTTCTTTGGCACTCCGCTTTGGTACTATAGTACGATAGAGCCGCTGAATTCGCACGCCTGCGGCGCTTTCGCGGTGAGCTTGTTGCTGTTTCTATTTGTCCACTGGTGTACCAAGCACCCGGAAATCCCGCATCAGGGTGCGCAATTGCTGTGGTTAGCCATGGGGATTGTTTCGGGCATGGCTACATTGGTGCGCTGGCAGCTTGCCCTGTTTGCCCTGCCGCTGGGAATATCCTTGCTATGGCAGAAGCGAATCCGGCTAGTGCTGGCATTTGCACTAGGTTTTGTGAGCTTGGCCTGGTTAGTGCCATATTCCTGGTGGCAAATGTTTGGCTCGCCGTGGGTTGTTCCGGCTGCGGAGCAGAACCGTGCTGCCTTTCTCGTATGGCCGGCTTATCTGAGACAAATCCTTTTTTCATGCGAGAAAGGACTGTTCATCTGGGCACCGCTCACAGGGGTGAGCTCGTTGGGTTGGCTGGTTCTGTACAGCAAGAACCGTACCCTAAGCCTTGCTCTAGCTACTATGTTCATGTTGCAATCTCTGATCAACGCTTCGGTCTACGATTGGTGGGCGGGATGGGGCTTTGGAATGAGGCGCATGATTGAGCTGTATCCAGCCTTCAGTTTAGGCTTGGCTAATCTGCTAAGCGCTTCCTTCTCTCGTTGGCCTATGCGCCGCTTATATCAAGCTGGCGTCTATTTGTTAGTAGCCGCCAGCGTGGGCTTCACTGTACTGCTTCTGCTTTCACACCTGAACTTTATAAACACTGTCCTAGATCGCCCCCAAGGCGACACTGCGCTACGAGAGGTATATCACCAGCTCCGGCAATCAAACTTCCGTATCACGTGGCTGGTGATCAAGGAGCACTATGGCCCTTGGGCTTGGCATCAACCAGGCCCTTAGCCGCTCCTACGCTAAACGTCTGTCACAGACATAGCGATGACCACAGTACAGGCAGCGCTGCGCTTCATTGTGACTTGGAGCCACATCGGATGCACGAGAATCGCGGCGCATTGCCTCCAGTTTGGACAACAATTGATGGCGTAACTGGCCAGTATAAGCGACGCGAAACACCGCTTGCTGATACTTGAGATAGCCATAGCCGGGGCGTTGTCCGTACTCCTCTTCTACCAACAGGCAATAAGCGGCCAGTTGCAAAATATCTCCTTCATACGGTTCAGCCGCTTGGCGATTAGGCTTCACTTCCACGGGCACAATCCGCCCATGTTCTCGCACCACATAGTCTGGTTTTCCAGAAAGGCGATGGCGCTGCGAAAACAACGGACGTTCACAGCGTTGCCAAGCGCCAGTATCCGCATACACGATCTCACCAGGCGGTAAGCCGGCTATTTGTCGCTGTCTGTGGGCGTAAAAGAGCAAGACCACTCCCGCGGAAGCCAGCAAGAGGGCAAAAAACAGCCAGGGCATAGGATTATGGCCTTCGCGTCAGGGGCAGGATCACGATGTGTACTCCTTCTGGCCCCCAGTCAGAAAACCATTTGGCTTCTTCAGGTGGCAAGCGGATGCAGCCATGGGACACAGGCCGCACGCCAAGCGCATCCAAATCCTGATACACCTTTTCCCCGTTTTCCTTCACATAGGGGGCACCATGGATCAGAATGGCGCCATAATGATCGAACAGATACCAGGCATCATCCGCCCACGTTCCAAAAGAGAAAAAAGTACCCACATATTTGCCCACTTCGCCTTCCCAGGCTGGTGTCATGGTTGTTTTGTCATCTGGGTTACCCGTGCTCACCGGTATCGTACGGATTTTGACCCCATTTTCATAGACATACATCGTCTGCGTATCTTGGTTAATCAGAATGAACCGCTTAAAAAGCGCCTCCAGCCCAGGAGTCGGTGTTGGCGAAGGGGTCGGGGTCAAGGTCATGGTTGGCGTTGGCGAGGGCAAAGGCGTTGCTGTAGCAGTCCATGTCGGACTTGGCTCTGGCGAAGGCTCGGCAGAGGCTGTAGCCGTGGGCTGAACAGATGGGATGGGAGAGTTCCCAAGGTTCTCTGGATCAAAGCGACATCCAACCAGCAGGATCACAAGCAGAGAAAAGAGCAAATACTTACTACGCATTACACACCCCTGACCAGAAGGGCTAGTCCTACGGCTCCAATCAGCGCTGCTATCCAGAGCAAGGCATAAGCCAGGCGCTGCAGACGATGATAGCGCACCACAATGCGTCCATGCACCTGGTGAGCAAATTGACCGTGCTCCATTTCCTGGACATGGTCAGATGGATACCCCCGCACGTGCTCCAACCACCAACTACGGGCGCAGAATGCATACTGGCCCAATTCACTGGCTCTGATAACCCATGTAGAACGTTCGTCACTCATTGCTTGCTCCTGTTGTTGACTTTTTTCCTGAATAGGCTTCTGTTTGCTGTAGAACGCGCTTCTCAAAGTCCTGCAGTGCACGCCGCAAAGCCTCTTGACGCGCTGCTACAGTCAAGTCGCCGCGCGTGCGTTCCAGGACACCACGTACCATATCAGTGGTATGCCGCAGCCCGCCAGTGACTACATCTGGATAATCTACTGTTACAAGGATGCTATACACCTCTTCCATTACCTGCAGCATCCGCTCACATCGCTCAACATCACCCTGGCGAATGACATCCAGGACATGACGACGCACTTCTCCCATCGCTTCTCCCAAGCCATTGAGATAAGTGGCTGGTAGTACATCCAGTTCATCTGGAGTAGGCAGCGGCGTATCCGTAATAAGGGCACAAGTAACACTGGCTTCCACAAATTCCTTTAACGCATCTTGCGTATACCCACTGTGATACAGGTCAGGGTGATCACGTAGGTCATTCGCCATGCGCTGGGCAGCTTCCCTCGCCGTAGTCAGCAAATCCGCTGCTTTGTCATACTCGGCGCGATGCACAGCACGGATAGCGTTAGCACAGCACCTGGTCAGTTCACGTGCACGGGCTAGCGCCTGCTCACGAGCGGCATTCTTCGCTTCGAAATACGCCTGAATCTGTTCGTTAATGCGTTCCAGAGGTTCCAATTTGCTCCTTTTCGTTAAGTCAAGAAAGGATTGTGTTTCCGTTCGAAGTCAATGGTTGTCTTGGGTCCGTGTCCCGGATAGACCACCGTATCATCGGGCAAGGTGAACAATTTCTCACGGATAGATTGCAACAAAACACGCATGCTGCCTCCCGGGAAATCCGTGCGCCCAATCCCTAGATTGAACAAAGCATCTCCGCTGAAAACCACCTTTTCCTCTGCGCTCCACAAGCTAATACTCCCAGGAGAATGTCCAGGGGTGTGCAGCACACTCAACGTATGCGCACCGAATTTCACTGTTGCCCCTTCTTCAAGCAACAAAGTGGCTGGCGGACTGGGATGAACTTTGCCCACGAAAAGGGCAAAACTGCGCAGAGGGTTGGTCAGCATGTCCGCATCCTTGGGATGAATAGCCAATGGGGCACCAGTCCCTTCCATGACCTCTCTGTTGGCCATGATGTGGTCAAAATGACCATGGGTGTTCACAACCACCTTGATGCTCAGACCCATGCGTTGTATGGTGCGCAAGATATGGTCACCGTCTCCACCGGGATCAATGACAATGCCTTCTTTGGTGTTCTCATCAGCAACGATGTAACAATTAGTTTGCAATGGCCCAACGACAAGTAGTTCGATAATCACACTACCCTCCTTGGTCATACACAATAGCGGCCAACTTGCATGGCTTCCCCCGCCTTACTGTCGCAAGTATATCACATTCAGGCAGTATGTACAAGCATCACCCCGCTCCATATAGCCTTATCTTGAATCTTTGTTGCTGACAAGGCGCTATGCTACAATACCATCGCTTTGTGCCAATTCGCAGAGGAGGATAGGATATTGAAACAGCCATTGCAAGGTGTGCGCATCGTTGACCTGACCCGCCTCGCACCAGGTCCTTATGCTTCATTAGCGTTAGCCAATCTCGGCGCTGAGGTCATAAAAATTGAAAGGCCACGTTTCGGTGATCCGCTGCGCTACATATCCCGTTTCGGTGTTGAGGGCGGAGACCTGCTCTTTGAGCTACTGAACCGCAACAAAAAGAGCATGACGCTAAACTTGAGAGCACCCGAAGGCAAGGCAATCCTAAGGGAATTGACGCGCCAGGCTGACGTACTGCTGGAAGGCTTTCGACCCGGCGTCATGAAGAGGCTGGGGCTCGATTATGGAGCACTAGCGCAAGTGAACCCGCGTCTGGTCTATGCCTCGCTCAGCGGCTATGGCCAGACCGGCCCCTACCATTTACGCGCTGGCCATGACCTGAACTATATTGCCCTCGGGGGGCTTCTGGCACTCACAGGCACAAAAGATGGGCCCCCGGTGATTCCTGGCGTGCCTGTGGCTGACTTCATGGGGGGCTTGTGGATGGCTTTTGGTGTGCTCGCGGCACTGTTTGAACGCGAACGCAGCGGACGGGGTCAATATCTGGATATTTCTATGCTGAACAGTATTACGGCTTTACTGGCTATACCGCTGGCTGAGTGGCTGACGACAGGCCATACGCCACAGCGAGGGCAAATGTGGCTGACCGGCAAGCAAGCCTGTTACAACGTGTATGAGACTGCTGATGGAAAATATATGGCTCTGGGCGCTTTAGAGCCAGAGTTCTGGCAAGCTTTCTGCGAGGCGGTAGGCCGACCAGATTGGCAAGCGCGACAGCATGATGCAGACCAAGCGAGCCTTATTGCCGAAGTAGCGGCGCTTTTCCGTACCCAGTCCAGGGACTATTGGACTAACCTTTTCGCCAATCACGACTGCTGCTGTGAGCCAGTGCTCACCTTAGACGAGGTATTCGCCCATCCGCAGGCTATGCATTACCAGTTGTTGCACGAAGGAGAATTAGCGATGCCATTGAGCAGTGGCGAGGCACCCCACCTGCCCGCACCACGCTTGGGCCAGCACACTGCGGAAATACTCACCACACTGGGTTATACCGCCGCAGATATAGAACGCTTGCAGCAAAAAGGAATTATCTGAGCACAAAGTAACACTCTGACCAAAGGAGTCTCGATGTGCACCAACTCATTAAAGGAAGACATTGAACGATCATTTCGAGAACTATGCGCTGAGGCTGGGCGCCAAGGTTTGATTGGCTTTTCCTCCCTCAATACGATCCGTTTGCTGCCTCAGCAACAGCAATATCTGCAGGAAAAGTTAAAGGCGCTCGGCCCAATGGAGGAGATTACCGCGATCTCCCTTGGACTGCTTTACCATGAGCAGGAAATCCTATCCATACCTGCTACCTGGCAAAGCAAAGCCTCGCCTGATGACCCCTGGAATGAGTATGCGCTAGCCTATCTAACGCTCAACCGTACGCTCAACGATTTCACCAGCACGCTAGTGGCGCGTTTTGGTGGGGTTGCCGAGCAGGCTACGATTGAGGGCTGGGCTGGGCAGGTCAAACATGTGGAGGACTATTTTCCGCATTGCGTCTCCCATCGCGCTTTTGCGGAGGCAGCCGGATTGGGTTGGCGAGGTAGACACGGCCTGATTGTTACACCAGAAGCAGGCCCAGCGCTGCGCTTTGCCACGATTTTCATCGCAGGTCGCATCCCTGGTACGCCAAAGGAATGCATAGGATGCAGTGAATGCCATGCCTGTCTGGAAATCTGCCCTATCCTACGCAAAGCCGGAGATTACCGTGAAGCCTGCCGTCAACGTATTCACGCCCTTGGTTTAAAAGCAGACGTCTGTGGCATCTGCGTGCGCGTTTGCTGGGAGCAAATCCGAAAAGGGGCGAGCACACCGCTCGCTGGATGAATCAGTGGGCTAGAAAAGCCGCACCCCTGCGTGCTCACGAAACTTTGCCAAAGCGGTATCGGATCAACGTCCAAAGCGCTGGGAGCCCGTCTTTCCAGGGGTTCAACTTCTTCGCTTTGCGCGGCTTGTACCAGATAGGGACTTCATAGATGTGATAGCCCTTGCGCAATAGTTTTGCTGTGATCTCTGGTTCAATCTGAAAACGGCTTGGACGCAGGTCGAGTGCCTGCATCACTTCACGGGGCAGCAACTTGTAGCAAGTCTCCATATCCGATATCTGTGCGCCATAGAGCACATTGGTCACGAAAGTCAGGAACTGATTGCCCAGACGGAAAAATAACTTTTGCCCACTGAGATCGCGTACCCCGTACACCACCTGAGCCTTGCCGTTCAGGACTGGCTCAAGGAGTTTGGGGTAATCATTGGGGTCATATTCCAGATCGGCATCCTGGATGATCACCCAGTCACCAGTGGCATGGCTGAGAGCCGTGCGAATGCTGGTCCCCTTGCCCTGGTTGACCTCATGACGATAAACATGCACCCGCGGATCCTGAATGCTGTTCAACACGTTCCAGGTATTATCCGTGGAACAATCATCCACGACAATCACCTCTTTTTCCACCGGAACAGCCAGCACGCGGTCGAGCAACTCTTTAACGCTTTCCTCTTCATTGAACACAGGGATCAATACGGA
>Ga0315298_1004782_pt1 | contig 19832 bp, 18 predicted proteins | sample WHS_1_MG_FD_203077 | JGI IMG/M metagenome (GOLD analysis project Ga0315298, IMG submission 203077) | Extremophilic microbial mat communities from Washburn Hot Springs, YNP, Wyoming, USA - WHS_1_MG | ecosystem: Environmental > Aquatic > Thermal springs > Hot (42-90C) | place: USA: Wyoming...
CCGTGCGATTACCTTCTACCGAACACACGGATGTGGAGTTCCGCCCGATTCTGCAGGAAAACTGAAAGAAAAAAGTTGTTCATACCCTCTACCCTCCACAGCGGTATTTTTGCATTGTAGCACTGGCAAGCCAGTGCTACTTCACTTTGCCTTGTAATGACACTAGAGTTATCTAATTTCCAAAAAAGGGGAATTGCTGTAATTCCCCATTTTTGTAATTCCGATTTTTTCTGCATTACTTTTCTTCTGAGGAATCTTTTAAAATAAACATTCTGGTTGCAAAAGAAAGATTTTCCAGATGGTATAAAAAGAGAAATTCTAAAAAGATGAAATTAATGTAAAAATATAAAGAGTACCAAAAAGAAAATAAAACACTCTCTTTCTTTTAATAAAGAGCGCCATTTTAAATAGATATCTTTATATTTCCATAAGGTTTTCTTTCTGATGGAAAGCATAAATAAAAAAAGCCACCCCTTTCAGGATGGCCTTTTTATTCATTTTGTCACTATTTTATTCCCCCCAACCACCTTCATGATAAAGTTGAGAAACCTCAGAAGCCGTTAGAGCCTTTTTATACAATCGCACATCATCAATTACGCCATTCAAGTAACGACCATTATATCCTCTACCAATAAACAAACAGCTTGCTTTTAATACGAAATCATAAGTACCAGCTGAATGACCTAGCAATGTACCGTTTTCATAAGTATTAATATCTCCAGATTTGCAGGTAATCACAAGATGCCTCCAACTATTAGTAGGCAATTGTTCAAATACCTTCAATTGAATTACATTTGTGTTTACACCCACCATTGTATATATACTTTCTGTTGTCCCACTAGCTGCGTAACCTAATTGAAAATGAGCAAAAGTAAAATTAGTAGGTTCAACAATAGCCTGAATACTTGAAGGTGATGCTGTATAAAGAGAGACCCAGGCTGATATAGTAAATTCATTTGTTAAAGCCTCTACAAAAGGTATAAACACATAACTGTTGCTAAAGCTATAGGCACTATCGGGTTTTCCGAAACGATCATTGGTTAAAACACATCCAATATTGATACCATGGTTTCCATTCCCACTTGTGTCATTTGCATCCCCATTAAACAAGTACTCTGCAACAAGATTGTTTGTCAAATTAGGATTCGACGAAGCCACACTGGAAACTGAACTTACAACAGAGGAGCTATTTCCAGCAGAGGAACTGGGAACCTCGTTCGAAACAGAGCTAATAGAGCTAACTGGCAAAGAAGAAACAATACTGCTCGAACTTGAACTGCTATGCTGCACCTGATCCAGAATATCACACCCAGGGGTAAATAAAATCGCCCCCGCCAGAACTACTCCCATAAACATAATCGCCATTATTCTTTTGATCATAGGTAAAAACCTCCTTAAATTCTTCCCTTGATTTTCTTCATTTTCAATTTCTGGCCTGAAAATTGAAAATACTAAGTGTTAACACCTTTTATTAAATAATACTCCCCTGGCGTTTAAATTTTGCATTTTTGGAAGAAAATTTTTTACATAAATTTTACTCTAGAGCAGAATTTATTATACCACCAGTAATTAAATTTTACAAATGAATAATTTATGCTATAATAATAAAGGTTTTCTATAATATGCTGGAGTAAAATAATGCAAAAACTGCGAAGGGGAAATCCCGCCTTCATTCTTATTTTTATTTTATCATTAAACCCTATATTCGCTCTCACTGCTTCTTCAGAAACATCTTCCATTAAAACAATAACCGTTGCCGGTTTTATTAACAAAGGCTCTTCAGAAGGCGAAAATATTAATATCATACTTACAAAGTCGCTTATAGGTACTCTTGAAAAAATACCAAACTCCATAATAACCCCTTATAGTGAAGTTGAAAAGATCGTAAGCGAAAATGGCTTATGGAAACTTAAAAAAATAGACATTGATTTAGCACTGCAAACTGCTCAACCCTTCGGTTCAAGACAGCTTATCATCGGTGAATATAAAGTAAATCCGTCGGCAAATCAGGTTTCCATAAATGTTTATGTGTATGATGTAATCACCGGAGAATTAAAACTAAAAAGAAATTACAGGGGTAATACGGGTCTTGACCTTTTTGATACAATTGACAATATTGCAAAAAACATAGGCGGACTTATCCTCGGAAAGAAGTTTTCTCTGGGCAGAGTAGTTGTAAAAATACAGGATTCTACCAATAATTATATAGTCAATATAAATGCAAAAAATATAGGAACCACATCTGAGGAGCATCCTTTTGAAACAGAAATACTCTCGGGGGAAACTGTTGAAATATCCTTAAAAATCTCTAATTCCGATAAAGAGGTTTTTAGAAAAGCCATTAATGTTGCTTCAAGCAAAACAAACGAAATTATTTATACACCCTATAGCAGTCTTAACATACAAAATCTTTTAAACGATGGAATTATCCTTATTAATGAGAAACCCTGTGGCTCTCTTGAGAAGGAACAAAGCCTTATTATTTCAAATATTTTACCGGATAAAACTTACAATATAGCACTTCAGCATAATGAAAAAATATTGCAAAAAAGAGAGGTTGTTACAAAAGAAGGAGAAACAGCCCTGGTTGTATTTGCAGAAAAGAGAGGAATTAAGAAGACCCCTTTCCACTATGCTGACTCCTCTCCCATGTGGAATCTACTTCTTCCGGGAATCGCCCAGTATCAGGCAGGGGATTTCTGGATGGGAACTTTATTTTTGTCTCTCGATCTCGCTTCTATCGGATGGACAACTCTCTTCATAGTTGCATACAATATATTAAGCGACAAATACAACCAATCAGCAGATCAGGCATACAAAGATAAGCTGAGTTATCTTAAAGATAAATGTTTAGTTTATATATCTCTTGGTATAATTGTATGGGCAGGGGCTACAACCCTTTCTATTCTGCATGCCTATTCTGAAATGGCAGCAGAAATTAAGCCAGAAGGTTATTCTCTTTCTCTTGATTATGATGTAAGAAGCAATGAATATAAGCTATATATCAAGATGGCTTTTTAAAAAAGAGCAGGTATAAGAAATGTCCGTTAAGAATTATACAGACGAAGAAATTATAGAAAAATTGAGCGCTTTATCAGAATCTGGAATTAGACATAGAGAAGCCGAAGCCGTATATTTTAATGAATTATTTAATCGCTACTATTCACAGGCTTATAGCTTTATCAGATACTATGGGCTTTCTCATGAAGACACAAGGGATGTTATACAGGAATGCTTTATACGCATTTATAATCTTGGGAAAACTTATAAAAAGGGAAAGCCTTTTAAGCCGTGGTTTTTTAAAGTTATTTTAAATTTAGTAAGAGACAAATATGGTGAATTAAAGAGAAAAAAATACCATGATATTGATAATTACATAGATGATCCTGCGATAAGCAAAGAAGAAAATATTATCGAAAAATTGCAAAATAATGACTATATAAGGAGTATTTTAAATAGGCTACCTACAAGGTTAAAGGAAGTTCTTACGCTAAAATTCTATAGTGAAATGAGTATGACAGAGATTGCTGAAACACTTGGTATTCAGCAAAGGCAGGCCTATAACATACTGGAACAGGCTTATAAAGAGTTTAAGAAGGTTTTAGAGGCAGAAGAATGAATAATAAAAGTAATAATAGCCTTATAATCAATGGAATCGATGTAGAAAAGGTTATACAGCAGAATAAATACAGGGATAATATTACCTTCTCTGAATTCTGGGCTAACCTGGATGAAAGGCTTGAAGAATCAGTAAAGAGTAAAACATTTATCTCTTTTCAATCTATCTGGAAATTGGCATTGGGAAGTATAGCTTTAATAATAATTGCAATAATTGGAGTATTTCAACTATTGAACATATCAAAGATAAATAATATTGTTTCTGGAAATGTTGCGTTTGTATCAAGGGTTAAAGGGAATGTCTTTGTGAAAGAGAAAAATTCAAATTCCTGGAAAGCAATAAACCCGAATGAAATTATAATCCCCCTGCAGAATATAAAAACCTCCTCAAATAGCTTTTGTGAACTTCAAATTTCAAATAAAGGGATATTCTTTATAGGTCCTTCAACAGAAACATATATAGCTTCCATTAAAGACAAAGAGAACAAAGGATATATTGACATAAGGCTTTCCATTGGAGAAATTTTTGTAAAAGCCTTCCATCTAAAAAGTGGTGAAATCCTTCAAGTTCTAACTCCCTCAGCCCGTGCCAGAGTAACCGGCACAAAATTCTTTGTAACTACCGATAAGGAAGGTAATACAAAAGTTGGTGTGAATGAAGGAAGGGTTAAAGTAGCTCCTATTTCCACTTCCCTTATCGAAGCAAAAGAAAAATCTCTAATAGATGATAACACCTATAACACCATAGAAGAAAAGGTGCTCTCCAGCGTAGAGATAAATGCCAGTGAATCTATAGTAATTGAATCGTCTAATAGTAAAAAGCTCAACAATGCTATTGCCTCGGTACTGGAAAGTAAAATCTCTGAAGCCGAAGAAAAGCACATAATACCCGATGAAGTCTTCTACAAAAATATAAAAAATACTATAAGGAATAGTTTCAAACTAAAACAGGAGGAAAAAGTTAAAGAAGATTCAGGCATAACTCCTCTAATATTTAAAAAATCAAACCTGACCACAGAAGAGAAGGATATATTTAAAAGACTTGAGTCAGGAAAAAGTTTGTTGTCCGAGATGATACCTGGCCAGATTATATGGAAAGAGAATATTAGCCTTCCATATGTTAATAAAGATGGAATCATATATCAGTCGAGAATATATCTTACTACAAAAAACAGGCTAAAAATATTAACCACCGATGGAAATTTATTAAAATCTATTGAAGTTACAGATTCCGATTCAACATTAACAAGACCTGCGAAGGGAAATAACAGGTTATATATAGGAGCAGATAATGGAAATCTTTTTGCATATTCAATGGAAGGAGAAATACTCTGGAAAGATAACGAAGCTGGAAAATGTCAGTTTAACTCCTATCCCGTCAGTCAGAATAACATTGTCGTTGTAGCTTCCATTGACAGAGGCATAAAGGTATATTCTGAAGACGGAAAATTAATTCATCAAATTAAAACAGAGAATGACGAACCAATCTACGCAACTCCACTTTTATTAAACAATGGTAAAATAATCATATATGGAACAGAAAAGGGGCACATTACCGCTTATGATCTGGAAAATAGAAATACAATCTGGAAGAATGCAATAGATGATAGAATTGTATATCCAATTGTTGGTGATGAATATTCTATAGCAGTACTTATGCGAAATAGTGGAAACATTATAGCCTTTGATACTAAAACCGGGAAACAAATCTGGAGCAAAACAATCAACCAGTTAAAGAGAACCGAAATAATCCCTGTTTATAAAGACGAAAAGCTAATTATTGCAGGGGAAAACTCTATTTTTGTAATTAATTCACATACAGGAAGCGAAATTCTTCATCTGGAATTAGATGATGCGATATCACATGTTTCTGAATTAGATAACAAAATTATTGTTGGCTTTAAAAATAAAAAATTAATTCAATATGATATTTCCACAGGTAACATTGAATGGTCTACCACAGCAGAATCTGGCTTTAGAACTTTTCTGGTTGATAAAAAAGCTATATATACTATTTCAGATTCAAGCTGGAGCAAAATAAGCCGGTAATTACAAGCCAAAATCAGTATTCTGTGCAAAAATAATGAGACTTCCCTTATTAAATTTGACTAATATCGCATTATTGTTTAAAATACATGAGTTTTCTGAGGGCCCATAGCTCAGCCGGTTAGAGCAACTGACTCATAATCAGTGGGTCCCTGGTTCGATCCCAGGTGGGCCCAATCTTTTGAATAGTATTCTCTTATCATTTCTTTTCTATATAAAGGGGTATATAAATGGAAAATGTTACAAGGATAAAAAAGCTTGTTCAGCTTCAAACTCTATATAACAGAGAACAGGAAATAAGAAATCTGTACGCAGAAGAAGAGAAAAAGCTCGAAAAGGTAAAAAGTGAAAATGAGGCTCTTTTGTCCAGCGCCAATGAAATTAAGCTGAACATAAGTGAAATGGACAAGAAGATTAACGAAGAGCTTGGCAAAAGGGATGAAATTAACAAGAGAATCCAGAGTCTTGAAGAAGGGAAGGATAAGATTAAAATAGCCCGTCAGATTAAGTCCTGGGAAAAAGAAATGGAAAAACAACAGCAGGAGTTAAGTCTTATCCAGGCTCAAATTGATTATGATACGACAAAGCAATTAGAAATGAAAAGCGAGTTAGAGAAAATTGATACAAAAATTGAAGAGAACAATAAAAAGGCTGCTGAATTAGAAGAGCACATAAATTCAATAAAGGTTCAGTATAAAGAAGAGTTAAACAAAACCCAGAAGAAGCAAAATGAGCTAAAAGGGTATTTTGATCTTCAGTTCATAGAATACTTCGAAGCCCTGCTAAAGAAAACAAAAGGAACGGCTATTGTTGAAGTAGAACAGGATGCTTGTTCAGGATGCTATACAATACTTCCAACAATCCTTCAAGGAGAACTTGGCGAAGACTTAAAGCCAGAGGATATAGAAATCTACCAATGCCCCCATTGTTTTAGATATCTTTATTACAAAGCCTGGATTGAAAAATAGATTTCTAACGCCCATACAATAAGGTTAAACTCTTTAGTTTTCCGACAATTCTTCTTGCTCCATTTAGATTCTTAAGTTTCCATCTCCAGTTTCCGGAGGAAGTCCCCGGAAAATTCATCCTTGCCTCACTACCAAGCCATAAAACATCCTGCATAGGTATTATAACAAAATCTGCAGCAGATGAAAATAGTATTCTTATTACATCCCAGTGTAAAGAGCTAAATTTTTTCCCTATATATTCACTAACAAACTTTCTTGTACTACTTTTAGCCTTCTTATACCATCCCGCCATTGTATCGTTGTCATGGGTGCCGGTATATGCCACAAAATTTCTTTCATATTTATGGGGTAAGAAGTCAACAGTACCTTCAAAACCAAACTGAAGAATCTTCATCCCCGGAAAATTAAACCTTTTCCTCATCTCCACAACATCAGGTGTAATAACACCAAGATCCTCCGCTATAATTGGAAGATTTTTTATCTTTTTCTGAAGTACCTCAAAAAAATGTCCTCCCGGTCCCTTTTCCCATCTTCCCTTCACTGCCGTCCTTGCACCATATCTAACCGCCCAATTAGCAGCAAAACCCCTGAAGTGATCCACACGAACATAATCTACAAGTCTTAGAATAACCTGAAATCTTCTTATCCACCATTTATAACCATCCTGGCTTATTCTTCTCCAGTTATAAAGCGGATTCCCCCATAATTGTCCTGTCTTGCTAAAATAATCCGGAGGAACACCAGAAACCTTTAATGGGTTAAGCTTCTTATCAAACTGAAAGTAAAACGGCTTTGCCCATGCATCAGCGCTATCCATTGAAACAAAAATAGGCATATCACCAATTATTTTAATGCCCTTTAAGCTTGCATATTTTTTTACTTCCATCCATTGCCGGAAAAACAAAAATTGAATGAATTTATAAAAGTTGATTTTACTTTGATTTTTATTCTTAAAATCTTTAATAGCCTTCTTATCCCTATATTTATATTCTTTGCTCCAGCAAAGCCAGGATTCTCCATTATGTAAATCCTTTAAAGCCATAAATAAAGAATAATCTTCAAGCCAATCCCCATTTTCTTTAACAAAAGAATTATATTCTCGGGATAGTTTGTCAGATTTTCCAAAATTAATGTATGCTTTTCTTAAGAGTAAATTTTTCCATCCAATCAAAAGCCCGTAGTCCACAGTATCTTTTCTAAAATCAGGATGCTTTCTTAAATCCCTGATTGACAGAAAACCTTCTTCAACAAGCTTTTCAAGACTTATAAGCAAGGGATTACCACCAAAAGCGGAAAAGCATTGATAGGGGGAATCTCCAAAACCTGTTGGTCCAAGAGGGCAGATTTGCCAGAGCTTCTGTCCCGCTTCTACAAGAAAATCAATAAAATCGAAGGCTTCTTTACCAAGGCTCCCTATTCCATATTTACCGGGAAGAGAGGTTGGATGTAATAAAACCCCGCTGGCACGATAAAGTCTCATTTATATTCAACACCTCGCAAACAAAAGCATTTAAACCCTTCTCCGTGCACCACGGCGATTTTGATATATTACATATCCCATTAAGATAATAATGGCCCCTGCACCAACCGCAAGGATAAAATTATCGTTAATCCAGCGCTCAATATTAATCCTTCCCCTTCTTGTAGAAACTGACTTTCTATTTGAACTTCCTTTAAAAAATGAAAAAATATCATTCTTACTACTTTTAGTAGAGGTGCTCCCCTGCCCTTTCTTTAGTGAAGGCCTGCTTGCTTTGGAACAGGAGAAATTGGAGAAATATAAAAGTGAAATCAATAAAAATACCAATATTTTTTTCACATTTCACTCCTTATAAAAATTAATTCATATAAGCCCATCAATACGATATATAATTATCGGAAAGAGGATATTCAAGAGTAAAATCATTTATCCAAAAACTTTAATAATTTCCTTTCTCTATATTATAATATATTTTCAAAAAGGAGTAAAAATGCCCGCAAAATTAATCCTGGCTCTTGATACAAAAGACCCAACAGAGGCTATTAATATTGTAGATGAATTTCATTCTATTGTAAAATATTTTAAGGTTGGAAGCATTCTTTATACTCTATCTGGCAATAAAATTATCGAGCATATTCAATCCAGAAACGCCAGTGTATTTCTGGATCTCAAGTTTTTCGATATACCAAATACGGTTAAAGGTGCAGCCTCTGTTGTTACAGGACTCGGAGTTCAGATGTTCACCATACATCTTATGGGTGGCAGAGAAATGATACGAGCAAGCTTAGAAGGAATTCTTGAAGAAACAGAGAAAAACCATTGGAAAGAAAAACCCCTCGCACTTGGGGTTACACTTCTTACAAGCCTTAATGAAAAAATCCTGAATGAGGAACTCAAAATTAATCTCTCTTTAAAAGATATGATTCTACATCTTGCAAAAATGGGTTATGAAGAAGGCATTAGAGGTTTTGTTTGTTCACCGGAGGAAATAAGATTACTAAAAGATAAATTTGGAGAAAAAATAACTATTGTAACCCCCGGAATACGACTGAAAGGAGATTCTTTAGGTGACCAGAAAAGGGTGTTAACCCCCAGAGAGGCTTCCAGTCTTGGAGCTGATTATATTGTGGCAGGTCGCTCAATACTAAATAAGCCCGATAGAATCAAAGCAGTAGAAGAAATACTTAAAGAACTATAACTTCCTGAAATTAAGCTTTAAAAGCAATCTTTTACTTTAAACTATAACTCAGTTCCCCCCATTTTATGGATGTAATATATTCCCTTAAATAAATATCAATAAGCTTTTTTCTATCCTGAATTTTTGTGGACTTTAATGGTTCTATAGAAAGCTTAATAAGAATCCCGCTTTTTGTTTCTTCTGTCTCTTTATCCTTTTCCCATATTATGGGAAGGTAGGCTGAACTTCCATCGATTAAATATTCATAAGAGACCTTTTTAAAAGCAAATTTATTTTTGTCATAATCACCTTTATCGCTCAAAAAATCAAAACTCTTTATAAGATTTGCATATCTATCAATAGAATTTATAGAGGTGTCTATTGATAGTTTTAGGATTTCACTCTCATTTGAACAAACCCTTTCCCATACAACTGAATAATCGATAAATCCGCTATCTACCGAACAGAAATATGAAAAATTTGAATTTACAACAGAAAGATTAGAGATTATCGGCACAGCAGAATCTATTTTTTCAACAATCCTTTTGCTCGCAATACTGGCAATATTTAAAGAACTTTTAATAAGGCTCACATATCTACCATCCCGAAAAGAAGCCCTGACACTATTAACCTCTTTGTTTAAGTCCTCTGAAAAAGACCTTACGGTAATCATAATTAAAAATAATAAAACTATCTTTGTTTTCATTTTATTCCTCTCCTTAAAAATATCATACTGATTTCTGGTTTTGCAAAAAATCTAAACGGAAAATATCTACTAACCCCAACCCCCCTTGTAACATAAAGAACAGTTTTTTGATGTACAGAAGCTCCCTTTGCCTCTCTTTTCTTTATTTTACTTTTTACAACAACAGGGTGGCCAAAAACTGTTATCTGTCCTCCATGGGTATGGCCAGAAAGCAAAATATCAACATTCAGATTTTTATAGTATTTTATCACATCAGGATAATGGGAAAGAAGTAAAGTAAGATGCCTTTTATTTACATTTATTTCTGGCAGGGCACTACTTTTAACACTTCGAGAATCTATTCCCCATATATCCAGAATATCACCCTTATTGTAAATAGTTTTCTTTTTATCTATTAAAAGCTTTACATTCCAATTCTTCAAAACCTTCTTAAGGTATTCTATATTACTCGGTTTTTTTTCATTAAAAAAAAATATCGGATAAAAAACATGCAAGAGATTATATTGAAAATAATCATGATTACCGAGTACAGCAAAAGTTCCTTTTTCAGGCTTTATAAGCCCGAGTATTTCTGGAAGAATTTCTATTCCAGAATCATTATCTATTAAATCTCCTGTCAATAGAGCAATATCAATCCTGTATTTTTTTACGATCTCTATAAGGGAATTTTTTAAATTATTCAGTAATCTAACATTCATTCCTTTATGGAGATGGAAATCGGAAAGATGAAGAAGAGTATAATTATTCCTGAGCTTTTCATTCTGAATTGAAACATGCTGCACATAGATGTTATTAGACTCAACAAAGCTGTAATACAAAAATACTACAACTAAGAAAGACAATATCACCAGTACTATATAAAAGAAAATCATTTTAAATTACTGCTCCTACAGATAACCCAGATTCATCAATTCTAATTTCTGAAAGTGTGTAGCTTCTGGTTTTCCTTTTTGACGTGCGTAGACTGCCACCCCTTCCAGATGTTCTCTTCTGGATATTGGAACTATTAAAAGTTCTTCTAAGTTCTCAAGTTCATCTGCCGAAAAATGTTCCTTCAAATAACTTGATTTATCCAGATTACCAACAATATTCACAGCCTTATTTTTTGAAAGGTAATTGGTATAAATGGGATCTATCTCTGAGAGAGAATAAGAAGTGGCTTCAAAACCATTCTTTTTTATTGTAATAAACCGATCTTTTTCTTTCTTTAAAAGAATTACATTTTCCATATTCATGCTATTCCTAGCAAGATCTAAAGCAACATCCTGATAATCCTCTATGGTTGATATAGAGGTGGTTTTAATAGGTGGCTCAAGCATAGCCTCTTCACCAAGATCAATTGAAGGAAATTCTTCCTCTACAGACTCAACTCTTTCAGCCTTTTTTCCAGTTTCTTCTTCAGGAAGAGCTATTTCCGGCACCTCTATATCTGCTATCTCAATTTTTTCTTCAGACATTACCTCTGGCTGTTTCTCCTCCTCCATAGTTTCAATAGATTCCATTGCCTTATCGCTCACAATGACAGGTTCCTCAACAACAGGTTTTTCAACTTCAACCAACTCCTCTTTTTCAGAAGGTACCACTTCCTTAATCTGTTCAAGATCTATAGAAATAGGCTCTTCTTCCTGAAGAATTTTATCAGCAGCCGATACCTCTACCTCTTCAGGGGCAGAAAAAGACTCTGTAAGTATGGTACCTGTTTCCTCTGCCCATATATCCGGAGAAGCCTCCGATTCTACTACCACATGCCCTTTTCTCTCAATACCCTCAAGAATTCTCTCTTCCTCTGCAAAAAGATCTGTGGTTTTTGAAGGTTTTATACTTTCGTAAGTGCTTATCTCTGGCCCCACTACGGTTTCAGAAATTTCTATTTCGGGCTTTTCTTTTTCAATCTCTTTCTCTTCCGAAACAACTTCTTCCTTAAAAGGCTCTGTTAAATTAACTTCATCGGACAAAATTAGCTTCTCTATTCCTTCTTTTGCTTCCCTCTCTTCATAAAGCTTGCTACCCTCTATATCCGTTACAAGACTTTTTATCTCTTCTGCTTTTTCCTCATACTTTGACTCAGGAATAGAAACCTCAACGGGCTTTACAGGGATTTCCTTAATAATCCTTTCTTCCTTCATAACCTGAATAAGCCCAACCACTATGACAAAGAAAAAAACTAAGTTTATCAAAAGTATTATAATACCATTCAGGGGTATGTACCTATCGTTTGTAAAATCAATTCCCTGAATTGTGCCACTGATTGAATGCCTTGGAATTGCAATATTTCTTATCCCTTTACTATTGTTTTTATAAAACTCCGGATCCCTAAGATAAACCAGGGCAGAACGAACCCTGTTTGTATCAAAAGAGCCCGTAGAAAGTAGTATGGTATTTGTGAATGCATATGCCACTCTAACCTGACTAGAGGGTATTCCTTTCAAAAGACGATTCATCTTATACTGCATCATTACATAACCATTATAGACTGCATTATTATTACCCGCAGAAATAGGATAAAAGGAAGCAAACAAATCTTTATTAATAAAAAATACAAAGACATTTGTATTCAAACTAAAATATCGTTGCACATCATCCATAATGAATGTCACTATTTTAACAGAATTTATTTCATTGGTCTCCGTAGAAAAAATCACCCTGCCATCAGCACCAACAACCTGAATTTTATCACAATCCTGAATCGCTGTTTTAATATTCTTAAAGGCATCAAAATAACGCTCTGTATTTTCTCCAAGTGTAGCACTTATATAAACTGACTTAACTATATTATCCTGTGCAAGATTCTTAATCTCATAGTCAATCTGTCCTATATTGGTTTTAATAACACTGTAATAAAAAGCATCCTTTTTATTTACATAATCCAGATAATCCTTCCCGAATATAGATAATCTATTCTTTATTAAATAAACAATCAAGACCATAAAAAGTAGTGAAAGAATTAGCATCAATATCAAAATGCCCTTTCTTGTCCTCATATTAACCCCTCTCTTACAGATTATCAAAACAGGATATAATTTTCCTGTTCATAATTTTCGGTTTAAACATTAATAATCATTAGCAAAAATGGGAAAATTTTTCAATGAAAAAGGCGATGGAAAGAAATCCATCGCCTTTACTAATTTTTTATTTTTTATACTAAATACCAGCCAACCTCTTATAATTCTGATATCTTATTTTAGCATCTTCTTCAGCAGCTTTCAATAGTTCTTCTGCTTCTTTTGGAAAAGTTTTTACAAGAGATGCATACCTTACTTCACCCATAAGGAAATCACGGAAGCTTGCGGTAGGTTCTTTTGAATCAAGTATAAATGGATTTTTCCCTTCCTTTGCAAGAAGAGGATTATATCTATATAGGTGCCAATATCCTGCTTCTACAGCCTTCTTTTCCTCTTCCTGTGACTTACCCATTCCTGCATAAATGCCATGGTTAATACATGGAGAATAGGCAATGATAAGCGATGGACCCGGATAGCTTTCGGCTTCACTAATAGCCTTAAGGAATTGAGCTCTATTAGCACCCATAGCAACCTGTGCCACATAAACATAGCCATAGCTTATTGCCATCATGCCAAGATCCTTCTTTCTAATCTTCTTACCAGAGGCAGCAAACTTAGCAACAGCCGCAGTTGGCGTTGACTTTGATGACTGCCCTCCAGTATTGGAATAGACCTCCGTATCCAGAACAAGAATATTTACATCCTCTCCCATAGCAATGACATGGTCCAATCCACCATAGCCAATATCATAAGCCCAGCCATCTCCACCTATAATCCAGTGGGATTTTTTGGTAAGATATTTTTCAAGCCTTAAAATCTCTCCAAGGGTGCCAGAAGATTGCCCCTTAAGAAGTTCTTTTATTTTCTTTGCACAGGTTTTGCTTTGATCTCCAATTTCCCTTACACTCATCCATTCTTCAAAAGCAGCTTTAATCTCACCGGAAACTCCTTCTGCAATAGCTTTTTGCATAAGCAGAGAAATCTTGTCCCGCATCTGTTTGTAAGCTAGCGCCATTCCAAAACCATACTCTGCATTATCTTCGAAAAGAGAGTTAGCCCATGCAGGACCCTCGCCATCTTTATTCACACAGTATGGAGTTGCAGGAGCAGAACCACCATATATTGAAGAGCATCCTGTTGCATTCGCTATTATCATTCTATCGCCGAAAAGCTGGGTAATAATTTTAATGTAGGGGGTCTCGCCACATCCAGCACAGGCGCCAGAAAACTCAAACAGCGGCCGTGCAAACTGACTTCCTTTAATTGTAGTTTTATCGCCAAGAAAATCTTTATAGGAAACATTCTTTGAAAAATATTCCCATCTCTTTATCTCTTCATTCTGAGTCTCAAGTGGCTTCATAACAAGGGCTTTTTGTCCCTGTTTACCAGGACATGCATCTACACAATTTCCACAACCAGTACAATCAAGAACACTTATCTGAATCTTATACTGATAACCTTCAAGTCCTTTGCCTATAGCCTTAAGAGTTTTTGTCCCTTCTGGCAGGCCTTTCATCTCCTCATCATCAAGAAGGAAAGGCCTTATTACAGCATGCGGACAAACAAAGGCACACTGGTTACATTGAATACAATTATCAGGATTCCACTCCGGAACATTTACGGCTATACCGCGCTTTTCATATTGGCTTGTAGCTGGCGGAAAAGTTCCATCTTCCCTTCCCAGAAAAACACTCACAGGCAGATTATCCCCTTCAAGGCTATTCATAGGTATCATTACCTTCCGAATAAACTCCGGCAGACCTATATCAACCGAAGCTTCCTCAACTTTTAAATTTTTCCATTCAGCAGGGATTTTTATCTTTGTAACATATCCCCCTTTGTCAACAGCGGCATAATTCATATTAACAATCTTATCACCCTTCTTCCCGTAGGTCTTTTTAATAGCCTCTTTCATATACTTTACTGCATCTTCATATGGAATGATATTGGTTACTTTAAAGAAGGCTGATTGCATAATGGTATTTGTTCTACCACCAAGCCCGATCTCTTCGGCAATCTTTGTCGCATTTATTATGTAAAAGTTAATATCATTTTCTGCCATATATTTCTTTATTCTGTCAGGCAGGTGATTCACCACATCCGCCTCATCCCATATACTGTTAAGAAGGAAAGTCCCTCCCTTTTTTAATCCCTTAAGCATATCATACTTATCAAGATAAGCAGGAACATGACAGGCAACAAAGTCAGGATTGGTCACATAGTAAGGAAGGTGAATAGGTTTATCTCCAAACCTTAAGTGGGATATGGTTACACCTCCGGATTTTTTAGAATCATAGGCAAAATATGCCTGGGCATATTTATCTGTATTATCCCCGATAATTTTAATTGAATTCTTGTTCGCACCCACAGTTCCATCCGAACCAACACCATAAAACCTGGCTTCATAGGTACCGGCAGGAGTTACATTAACGCTCTCTCCAACAGGCAGAGAAAGGAAAGTAACATCATCGATAATTCCAACAGTAAAGCCATTTTTAGGTTCTTTAAGCTTAAGATTATCAAAAACCGCTATAACTTGCTCGGGGGTGGTATCCTTTGAAGAAAGCCCATATCTTCCCCCAACAATAAGAGGAGCATCCTTTCTTCCATAGAATAAATTCTTTACATCAAGATACAGAGGTTCTCCACCAGCCCCAGCTTCTTTGGTTCTATCTAGGACAGCGATTCGCTTAACAGACTTAGGTAACACATTAAAGAAATACTTTGAAGAGAACGGCCTATACAAATGTACAGTTATCAGACCAACCTTTTCACCCTTCTTTAGTAAATAATCAATAACAGGCTTTGCAAGATCTGTTACAGAACCCATAGCAACAATAATGTTTTCAGCGTTCTTATCGCCATAATAAGTAAAAGGATGATACTCCCTACCGGTAAGTTTCGACATCTCCTGCATATAACCTTCCACAATATCCGGAAGGGCATCGTAAAATCTGTTGCAGGCTTCTCTTGCCTGAAAAAATATATCGGGATTCTGTGCCGTTCCACGGGTTACTGGAGCTTCAGAACAAAGGGCCCTCTTTCTAAACTCCTCAAGCGCCTTTTTATCCAGAAGCTTTTCGTAATCAGAATATTCAAGGGCTTCAACCTTCTGGATTTCATGAGAAGTCCTGAATCCATCAAAGAAGTGTAAAAAAGGCACTCTGCCTTTGACAGCAGAAAGATGAGCAACAGGAGCAAGATCAAGAATTTCCTGAACAGAGCCCGTTGCAAGAAGGGCAAATCCCGTCTGCCTGCAGGCCATTACATCTGAATGATCACCAAATATAGAAAGGGCATGTGATGCCACTGTTCGTGCACTTACATGAAAAACCCCCGGGAGTAATTCACCGGCAATTTTATACATATTTGGTATCATCAAAAGAAGTCCCTGAGAAGCTGTAAATGTTGTTGTTAAAGCCCCTCCCTGTAAAGAGCCGTGAACAGCACCCGCTGCTCCAGCCTCCGATTGCATTTCAACAATCCTTAGAACCTGACCAAACATATTCTTCTTACCATTTGCTGCCCATTCATCGCAGTACTCAGCCATGGTTGAAGAAGGTGTTATAGGATATATAGTCGCTACTTCCGAAAAAGCATAAGCCACATAAGCAGCGGCATTATTACCATCCATCATTTCCATTAACCTGGGCATTTTATTCCTCCCATATACAAAAAAGTGGTTTATTTATTATAGTTTTTTTTTGGAAAAATAACAATAAAATAGCCATTAATCTATTAATTCCCCATGTTTTAAAAGAGTGATAACTGAGGGTAAAAATTTGTGAAAGCTAAAAATAGATGGAGGAATAAAGACAAAAGGTTTTGGACATTCTTGGCGACGGGGAGTTTGTTAAATGTCTTCACTCGGTGGGGAAACCTCTAAAACCCGGTGAGAGGGATAATGGATGGCCCTGTGAATCTGATATACAGAAAAAGTTTATCACCCACTTTCCGGAAGAGAAAACAGTCTGGAGCTATGACTCCGGATACGGGGGGAATGCCCTGCTTGGCAAAAAATGCTTTGCTTTGTGGATAGCCTCTTACATGGCAAAACAGGAAGGCTGGCTTACAGAACATATGTTAATTCTTGGCATTATCCCACCTAATGGGTAAAAGAAATATATAGCCGCGGCTCTTCCTTCTGCCTGCGGGAAGGCAAATCTTGCAATGCTTATACCTACAATCCCGTGATTTAAAGTGGAAACTATTGAGATGATATAGCCTGAATGAAATATGGCTCTGATGGCAGGTTCTACGCAATAAACCCGGAGGCGGGATTCTTTGGAGTGGCCCCGGGCACATCCATGCAGTCAAACCCGACACAGCTTTAACACCGGATGGAGACATCTGGTGGGAAGATATGACGAAAGAAAAGCCGGTCAGGCTTATTGACTGGCAGGGAAAAGAATGAACCCCCGACATGAAAACTCCAGAGGGCAAGCCCAAACCGGCCGCCCATCCAAATGCCAGATTTACGGTTACAGCTTCTCAATGTCCATCTATCGCTCCAGAATGGGAGGACCCGAAGGGAGTTCCTATTTCTGCCTTTCTTTTTGGCGGAAGAAAGGCATCGGTTGTGCTTTTAATTCATGAATCTTTCTCTTGGAACCATGGCGTATTTCTTGGATCTATTATGGGCAGTGAAATGACCACAGCTGCAATTGGCAGGGCAGCTTTGCCGTAATCCATTCGCAATGCTCCCTTTCTGCGGATATAACATGGGGAACTATTTTAAGCACTGGATTGAAATAGGAAAGAAAACCTCCCCTGATAAGCTTCCGAAAATATTCTATGTAAACTGGTTTAGAAAATCTCCCGATGGAAAATGGCTGTGGCCAGGATACGGTGAAAATGTACGAGTTTTAAAATGGGTTCTGGAATGTGTTAGCGGAACAGGTAAAGCTAGAAAAACTGCTATAGGGCTATGTTCCTACTAAAGATGCGCTGAATCTTATGGGGCTCGAAATATCAGAATCTTATATAACTACGCTTCTTTCTGTAAACAATGAAGAATGGGAAAAGGAAATTCCGGGGATAAAAGAACACTTTGCAAGGTTCGGAAACAAACTGCCTGAAGAATTGAATAATGAGTTGTCTGCCCTGGAAGAAAGGCTTTCGAAGAAGTAGAGTTTATCAGCAGAACCGGAAATCCTACACTTTCCAATCGAGATTTGGGACCTTTTTTAAAAGTAGCAAAATCCACATCACTAATGTAGCAATAAACCATATAGGAGAATAAATAAAATAAAAAAAAATATATTCGAAAAAATTAAACCGGAATTTTAAAACCCGGGAAAAGCCGAAACAGATGGCAGAGGAGAATAATAATCCCTGCAATATACTTCCTACTCCTTGTAAAATTAGGTGAAAATGAGAAAGCAAGAGAAAAACACCTGTGGGAAGATGAAAAATTTGACTGACCATAAAAACGAATGGAAGTATCGGGGTCAGATGCAATCGTTGCATAATAATGTAGAAAAGAAAAAAACTGACAAAGGGAAAAATGAGAATAGTAAAAGATAGAATAAGGGAAGGATACTTAAAAACACCGGATAAGACATTAAGAAAGTGATCTCTGAGCCAGAGTACATTAATCAAAGCCCATCTTTTTCTCTGTTTACACCAATCTGAAAGAGTGTTAGGCATAGTGGTTTTTACCTTAAGTTTCGGGTTATAAGAATATCTGGCATGCAATCGGAAAGCCCGTGCACCAAAATCGCCGTCTTCATGAACAACTCTTCTAAATCCGGAGAGTTTGTCAAAAAGCTCTTTTTTTACAGCAAAAGCAGAACCTATAAGAGCCGGTGATCTTTTCGAAATTTTTGCCAGAGAAAAGCCAGCCATCGCAAAAACGAGATATTCATAGCTGATCATGGCGGAAATAAAGGACTCTACTATTACTTCCTTGGGAATTTCTACTATATCATATGTCTGTACTTCATTTGCAACATTAGTTAGAAAAAGTGGATCATCCGGAAGCAAGACATCATTATCCAAAAAAAGAAGTGCATCTGTTGACAAGAACTCTACTGCTTTATTTAAAGCCCCAGCTTTGCCCAGATGCTCGTTAGGATAAATGACACGGATTTTATTTCCAAAGGGTTCTATTGCTTCTTTTATTTCAGGGGTCATTTCTCCGTCAATAACTGCAATAATTTCTTTATCTTCAAAAGAACTGGATAAAACCTTCCGAGCAATATCAGCAAAGAATTTTGGCTTTTTATAAACTGGTACCAATACGCTAATCTTCATGCCGCCTTCCTTATCAACTCTATCAACTCTGTAGAAAAAACAAGTTTTCAATTGATTCTTTTTTTATTCCGACCCCACCTAGCACCACTTCTTTAAATAAAATTTTCTCCCTTAAAAAATATTCGAAATTTTCTCTGGCCCTTTTATATACTTCATCTGAATATTCATTCCCAGATTCCAGCATTTCACCATCGGGTCGGGTTACCCTGAAAAATGAAAAAGGGTTATACTTTATGGCTTTTCCAACCTCTTGGTAGCTTACCATGTCATAAGGCGGAACATTAACAATGCTTACATACTTGCTGTCCGGCCTGGTACCTGCAAAGGGTTTTAAAAACACCTTTTCCTCCAGAAAATGAAAAGGAGTAGGATATATTATTTTTAGGATTGTGTCAAGTTAATTGTGACCCATCATTAATTCCCCATACTTTTTTATGTTCAATGGGTGGAACAATTTTAATCTTTCTAAGAGCAATAATTTAGGGTTTTCACATTTAATTACATCGATTTTTTCAAAAAAATCTATTCAAACAACAAAAAAAACACTGAAAATAGTTTACAAAGACACAATTTAGTAGTA
>Ga0315298_1004784_pt1 | contig 19832 bp, 18 predicted proteins | sample WHS_1_MG_FD_203077 | JGI IMG/M metagenome (GOLD analysis project Ga0315298, IMG submission 203077) | Extremophilic microbial mat communities from Washburn Hot Springs, YNP, Wyoming, USA - WHS_1_MG | ecosystem: Environmental > Aquatic > Thermal springs > Hot (42-90C) | place: USA: Wyoming...
ATGCGCGCCGGGCTGACCCCGAGCTTGCCGGCCAGCTCCTGCCGCGCCTGCTCCAGCATGCGCTGACCCTGCTCGTCCAGCGACTTCACGGCCTCTTCTCCCCCCGCCGGCTGGGGGGTGGAACCCGCCGGCGGCAGTTCCCCACAGAAGATCACCCGCTTGCCGTAGCCCCGGTACAGGTAGCGCTGGTCGCCGCTTTTCAGCACGATTTCCTGGCCCATGACCTGCGCCGGCAGGGTCTTATCCAGCTCGCCGGCGCCCTGACAGCGCAGGTCGTCGGGGGTCAGTTCGACGACGGCGGAAGACTCGACGGTAATATCCTCCGGCGCAAGCTGGAGGCGCCGGGCCAGGTCTGCCACAGCCTCTTGCTGGAATTTCACTGTCTCCTCTATCGTGGGCGTTCCTGTGCCGGCCGGCGCAGTTTCCAACTGTTTCGTGGCCGGCGCCGCCTGCGGCGCGGCACAGCCGGCCAGCACCAGCACCGCCGCCAGGCCAGCGATCCACCATCTTGTCATCTTGCCCATCGGATTCCCTCCTGACAACCAGGTGTTCCCTGGTACACTGCATATGGGAGACGCTGGCGGCGGAGAAGAAGTTCCTGTGCCGGCGTCAAAACACGCTGGCGATGACAGAGATCAGCAGGTTGCGGAGGAGCTCCAGCAAGATGATGGCGATAATCGGGCTGATGTCCAGCATCCCGATCAGGGGCACCACCCGGCGGATGGGCGACAGGATCGGTTCCGTGATCTGATACAGGAAGCCGACCACCGGGTGGTCCGGGCGCACATTGAACCAGGAGAGGAAGACCCGGGCGATAATGGCCAGGTTGAGCAGTTCAAAGAGGATGGAGATGAATCTAATCAGAAAGATCGCCATTTTGTTTCTCGATCAGCTCCCCCAAGTAGCGTGATTTCTGATAGGCCGCCCAGATAGCCTTGGACAGGACGGTGCGCATACCGCCCTTCTCAAGCTGATAGAGCGCCTCGGCGGTGGTGCCGCCGGGCGAGGTGACCGAATTGCGCAGTTCGACGGGGTGCAGGCCGGTCTGCTTGGCAATCTCCACCGAGCCTTCGATGGTCTTGAGCACCAACTGCTGAGCGATGCGTCGGGAGAAGCCCAGGTGCACGCCGGCATCAATCAGGGCCTCCATAAAGAAGAAGACGTAGGCCGGCCCGGTGCCGCTGAGCGCGGTCGCCATGTCCAGATATTCCTCATCCTCCATGAAAATCTCGTCACCCAGCGCGCTCAGGATTTGCCGCGCCTGCGCGATCTGCAGTTCCGTAGCCTGGGGGGTGGCGGTCCAGACGGTCATGCCCATGCCCACGCGCGCCGGCGTGTTGGGCATGGCGCGCACGACGGCCTGGCGGTTCAGGCCCTGGGAGATGACGCGAATCTTGGCGCCGGCCACAATGGAAAGGATGAGCGCATCCTCGCGCGGCTTGTCATGCAGTTCCTTCAGCACCTTCGGCAGGACCTGCGGCTTGATGGACAGGACGACGATGTCCGCTTCCCGCACGGCCTCGACGTTGTCCGTGGTGGCCTGGATGCCGTAGCGGGAGCGGAGATACTCGCCGCGCTCGGGGCGCGGACCGCTGGCGATAATCCGTTCTGGTGCGATGCGGCCCTGGTCGGTCAGGCCCTTGATCATGGCCTCGGCCATGGTGCCACTGCCGACGAACGCCATAATCGAGTTGCGAAACATATCACATTCCCCCAAATGAGCGCTTCGCCGGCCAGTTTCCCGGCCGGCGGTTGATAACTTGTATCTTAATCCAGATCGCTGTTTCTGTCAACCATGAGAAATATGTGCGCCGAAAGATCATCGCCCGATGACAACCGCCTCAGAGGGTGCCGTCATCGGGCGACCTGAGAGTGAAGAGCCGAAGCCCTGACCGGGCCGGCGGAACCTCCGCACGCGCTAGATAAACAGCGTGATGTCCGAGTCCCGCGCCTCTGCGATATACGTCCCCACCGCGCAGTAATCGTCAATCCATTCGGTGTGCAGGTCCTCGCGGCGGATGCCCATGATCTCCATCGTCATGTCGCAGGCGAGCACCCGCCCGCCCATCTCCTTAAAATCGCGCATCAGGCGCTCCAGCGAGGCGACATTGGCCTTTTTCATGCGCTGTTTGACCATCCATTTGCCCAGGCCCAGGAAGTGCATCTTCGACAGGGGCCCTTTTTCCAGCGCGCCCTTCTTCAGCCGCTGAAGCCCCCAGAAGGTGAAGTAAATCGCCACATCCATGCCCATCGCCAGGGCGCCGTTGCCGATGATCAGCGCGCTGTAGACCTTGTCCATATCGCCCGAATGCAGGATGATCGTGGCCTTTTTGGGCCGGCCCTCTTGCTTGTCCGCCATCGTCGTCCCTCCTTGTGCACAGCACATACCAGCGTACGTTTACCGCTGAATGCGAATGGTCCAGACATCCCCCTCTTCGCGAATCTCCAGGATAGTCAGGTTCAGCGCCTGAACCGCCAGGGGAATCTCCTTCTTCGACGAAGGGTGGGTGCCGATGACCTCAACGATGTCGCCCGGCGCGGCCTTGCGAAGGGCCTTGCGCGTCTCCACCAGCGGCACCGGGCAGGTCTCCCCCCGACAATCTACCGTGATCACTGCCATGGGCGTCCTCCTTTCCACCTCACTGCGTTTACCCGACGAATTCGACTTCCACCCGCTGGATATCCCAGAGGGTGCCCAGCTTCTCCATGATTTCCTCGCGGATATTGTTGGCGAACTGATGGTCCGCCGGCAGGTCGATCGTCACCCGCACCACGCCGTTCTCCAGCGTCACGTCCTTGACGATCTTGGTGCGCACAATATCCAGCCCCACCACCGGGTTCATGACGCGCTTCAGCCGGCGGTTGATTTCCTCGAGGGTGGTAGGCACCTTCTCTTTGATAAGCCCCTTCTTCTCCTCATAGTTCTGGATCGCCGCCCGCAGGCCGTCAATGGCCAGCACCGAGCAGTGCACCTTCACCGGCGGCAGTCCGCCCAACGCCTCGGCGGCGTCCTTCCAGGTCAACTGCTTGGCCTCCTCAATGGTCTTGCCCTTCGCCAGCTCCGTGATAATCGACCCGGTGGCGATATTGGAGGCGCATCCGTAGGACTCGAATTTGATATCGGTGATGCGGTGCGTCTGCTCGTCCACCTTCAGGTACACCGTCACCATGTCGCCGCACGCAGGGCTCCCTTCGGTCGCCTTGGCGTCAGCGTCCTCCAGCCGGCCCACATTGCGCGGGCGCTTGAAATGCTCCATCACGATCTCGCTGTATGGCAGTGGCATATTCCACCTCCTTGTTCTAGTCTTTGCCCAACGGGCTGATGGCGCGCAGTACCGCGACGATCTCGTTCATCGCCTCCACGACCTTGTCCACCTCTTCCTCCCGGTTGAAGCGCCCCAGGGTGAAGCGCACGGAGCCGTGCGCCCGCTCGTGGTCGCCGCCGATGCCCAGGATGACATGACTGGCCTCCAGAGAGCGGCTGAAGCAGGCGGAGCCGGTGCTGACGGCAATGCCCCGCATGTCCAACTGGAGCAGGATGGATTCCCCCTCGATGAAGCGGAAGGAGATGTTGGCATTGGTGGGAAGCCGCCGGCTCGGATGGCCGTTCAGCCGCGTGTGCGGGATTTGCAGTAAGCGCTCGATGAGGGCATCCCGCATGCGGCGCAGTCGCTCCGTCTCCTCCGGCGTGATCAGCTCGATGGCCTTGGCGAAGCCCACCGCGCCCGGGATATTCTCCACGCCGGCGCGCAGGTTGAACTCCTGAAATCCGCCGTCCATCCACTTCACGATGGGTGTCCCCTTCCGAATGTACAGCCCACCAATGCCCCGGGGGCCGTGAATGGTATGCGCCGAGACCGTGATGAGGTCCACCGGCACCTGGCGCACGTCCAGCGGCACCCGGCCAAAGGCGTGGGTGGCGTCCGCATGGAAGATCACGCCGCGCTCCTTCAGGATGCCGGCGATGGCGGCAACATCCTGCAGGGTCCCGATCTCCTGGTTGGCGACCTGGATGGAGGCCAGGATGGTATCCGGCCGGATCAGACTGCGCAGATGGTCCAGGTCCACCAGGCCGTGCTCGTCCACCCGCACATAGCTGACCTCAAAGCCCTGCTTTTCCAGCGCCTTAACGCTTCCCAGCACGGGGAAGTCCTCGATGGGGCTGGTGATGATATGCCGGCCCTTCTTCGGCGCCAGCGCCGCGGCGACGCCTTTGATGGCCATGTTGGTGGATTCCGTGTCGCCGGAGGTGAAGATGAACTCCTCCGCGCTGGCACCTAACGCGCCGGCCAGCGCGGCCCGGGCGCTTTCCAGCGCATCGCGGGCTTCAATCCCCAGGGAATAACCGAACTGGGAAGTCGCCACGGCGAAGGTATCGAAGTAATACGGCCGCATGGCCTCCCACACCCGCTCATCCAGGCGGGTTACCGCCGCGTTGTCCATATATATCGTCGTCTCGAACATCGTCTTTCCTCCTTCAGCCGGCAGGATGCCTCTTGCGTACACCATAATTATATACCAAAATCGTAAATTATGCAAGTACTGCAGATTACGCTGTCGGAGCAGACGAGCAGGCAAATACAACCAACGCCGGCCCTATGTCCAGGGGATACGGCCAGCCCCTGCCCCCCGATCCGCGCTTGACGCCGGCCCGAAATCTCGCTACAATGGGCGTGCCGTCCTGTCCGAGGGCTGTGAATGGCCGGCGCGGTGCCGCCGTCGTGACATCATCCAGGGGACCGGCCGTATGGAATCCCGACTCCGTCAGCTCATCAACCAGATTGACCCCACGCGCCTGGCGCACCTGACCATGGAGCTGGCCCGCATCCCCAGCCCCACGCGCCAGACCGAAGCGATTGCGGCATGGTACGCGGGGTATGCCCGCGACCGCGGACTGCCGGCGGAAGTGCGCCGCGATGCGCCCGACGGGGCGACCGTGGTCATCTCCCTGCCCAGCGCCGGCGTCGGCCCCACCCTCACCCTGCTCGGGCACCTCGACCATCGGCCGCTGGACCATCCGCCGGCGTACCAGGAAGGGGGGCTTATCTACGGCCGAGGGTGCGCGGAGGGCAAAAGCGGGGTTGCGGCCATCACCGAGGCACTGCGCGTCCTGGCATCCTCCCCCTACCGCTTGCGCGGCCGGCTCCAGGCGGTCATCCACACTCTGCACGAGCCGCCCGGCCGGCGCGAGGGGCTGGACGCCCTGGCGCGGCATGGGAGCCTGGGCAACGCCGTCATCTGCGCCGCCGGCCCGCACCGCTACGTGCCGGTGGCCGGCCGAGGCTGTGCCCAGTTCCGCTGGAGGGTGCGGCAAGAGGGGGAGCCCATGCACGAGTTGTACACGCCGGCGGACGCGCCGCATCCCATCTGGGAGAGCCGGATCATCCTGGAGCGCCTGGAGCGCTGGAACGAGGAACTGGGGCAGGTCGCGTGGCCGTACATCGGGCCGGAGACGGTGCAGGTGGGCAGTATCCACGCCGGCGACGAACCGGAGCGCATGCCGGCGGAATGCACCATCGCCGGCACGCGCCGCTTCAGCCCCGGCAAGACCGAGCATGAGATTGTGGGGGAATTCCTCCTGCTCCAGCAGGAACTGCAGGCCCGCACCCGCGCCAAGATCGAATGCCAGGTCAACGTGCTCGGGTTGGGCTTCCGCCTGCACGAGCGCGAGCCGATCATCCAAGCCCTGCGGCGGGCGTATTCCCTCGTGACGGATCAGGACCTGCCGCTGGGGGGCTTTCTGGATGTGGGGGATGCTTCCAAGACCGCCGGCGAGTACGGCATCCCCACCGTCTACCACGGCACGAACCGGGAGCGGTACCTCGCCGACCTGGAATATGTCAGCCTGCGCGACGTGGTGCGGGCAGCGCGGGTGTACCTGGCCGCCGCCGTGTACTACCTGGGCTTTGAGGACGCCGGCCGGCAGTGAGCTGGGCCGGCCTATGCCGGCCAGGCGGTGATGCCGTCGAAAATGAACCGCGCACCGAAAAAGAGCAGGAATGCCCCGCAGGCTGCCAGCAGGCCCTGCTGAAAGCGCTTCCCCAGGAATTTCCCGCCCCGGTACGTCACCGCGGATAAAAAGTAGTACCAGCAGAAATCGCACAGCCAGTGGGCGACGGCGAAGGCCAGGAACCCCAGCAGGCCGAATGTCACAGCGCGCAGTACCAGCACCGCCCCGACCGTGCCCCACCAGACCAGGAAGTACGGATTGCCCAGGCTGAGGAGGAGGCCGGCGGCCAGCGGAGAGCGATGGGCGGCCAGGGGTGGGGCACCCGTGAAGCGGGCCAGCGCTCGGAACATGTCCACGCCCATGTACAGCATGAAGGCGCCGCCGGCGATGGCGATGCCGGCCTTCACGGCCGGGATGCCGAAGAGGCGGCCGGCGCCGTACAGCACCGCCAGCATGAGGGGAAACTCGACGATGCCGTGGCCGACGGCCACCAGCGCGCCGGCGTGCGGCGATTCGCTCCCCTTGCCCACCACCACCGTGGTAATAGGGCCAGGGGCCATCACGCCGGAAAGGGAGATCAGCACGGCCTCCAGCAGGAAGGGCAGAAGCGACATAGGCCGGCTAGTGCAGGATCTTGCTCAGGAACTGGCGCGTGCGCTCGTGCTTCGGCGCGGTGAACAGCTCTTCCGGGGTCGTCTCCTCGATGATGCGGCCGGCGTCCATGAAGATGATGCGGTCCGCCGCCGCGCGGGCAAAGCCCATCTCGTGTGAGACCACCACCATGGTCATGCCCTCGCGCGCCAGGTCCAGCATCACATCCAGCACCTCTTTGATCATCTCCGGGTCCAGCGCGCTGGTCGGCTCGTCAAAGAGCATGATCTTCGGCTGCATGGCCAACGCCCGGGCGATGGCCACCCTCTGCTGTTGCCCGCCCGAAAGCTGCATGGGATAGGCATGCGCCTTTTCGGGAATGCCCACTTTCTTCAGCAGTTCATAGGCGATGTGCTCCGCCTCTTCTTTGCTCCGCTTGCGCACCACGCGCTGTGCCAGGGTGATGTTCTCCAGCGCCGTCAGGTGTGGGAAGAGGTTGAACTGCTGAAACACCATGCCCACTTCGGCACGCACGGCGTTGATATTCGTCTTCTCATCGGTTAGGGGGATGCCGTCCACGATAATGGTGCCCGAGTCCAGCACCTCCAGGTGGTTGATACAGCGCAGGAGGGTGCTTTTGCCGGAGCCGCTGGGCCCGATGATGACCACCACCTCACCGCGGTTGACATGCATGGTCACATCAATCAGCGCCCGCACCCGGCCGAAGCTCTTGCAGGCGTTGATGATCTCTATCATCTTTTGGGACGAGCCTTTTCCTTCTTTCTCCATTTTCGTTCCTTATCCTCGCCTCCACAATGTATCTTAGGTGACAGTCGCCTATCAGGTGACTGTCACCTTATTCTTTACCGCCGCTGGCCCAGGGACATACGGCGCTCCAGGGCGCTGGTCAGGCGGGTAAAGGTCAGGGTCAGCACCAGGTATATCAGCGCCACCATGGTCCAGGTCTCGAAGCTCAGGAAGGTGCGCGACATATACTCCCGCCCGCGGCGGGTCAGGTCGGCGACGGCCAGCACCGATACCAGCGATGAGTCCTTGAGCAGGGTGACGAACTCGTTGCCCACCGGTGGGAGGATGACGCGCACCGCCTGGGGCAGGATGACGTAGCGCATGGCCTGGACATAGGTCATGCCCAGGGAGCGGGCGGCCTCCATCTGGCCGTGGTGGATGGACTGGATGCCGGCGCGGAAAATCTCGGACATATACGCGCCGTAGCAGATGGTGATGCCGAGCACCGCCGCAGTGAAGGGCTGAAGCTTGAGGTCAATGAACCACTGGCCGGCATTGGGCCAGTGCGGCATCAGCAGATTGCCGATCTTCTCGAAAATCTGCGGCAGGGCGAACCAGATGAAAAGGAGCTGTACCAGTAGAGGGATGCCGCGAATGACTTCCACGTACAGCGAGGCGATGCCCTTGATGAGCCAGCTCCGCGAGAGCCGGCCCAGCCCACCGAACATCCCGACAATAAGGATGAAGATAAAGGATGTCAAGGTGATCTGCAGGGTCATGACGATGCCGTCGGTGAGGAAGTTGAAGATTTCTGCGTAGGGATGGGGGCTGGCTTTGATCAGCAAGATGATCAACCCGATGGCGGCCAGCACCAACAGCCACCAGCGGTCCACGGCGGCCAGCCGGCCCAACAGCCGGCTCTGCGGCGGTACCTCTTCCAGCGGTCGTGTTTGCTCCGTCATGGGAACCCTCTTCTCCATTTTTCCTCTTTCCGCAGTAAGGGATATTTGCCCATCAGATAACAATCGTTTCTGCGCATAGGTCAATCCTTCAAGCGCGGGTCCAGCGCATCGCGCAGACCATCCCCCAACAGGTTAAACCCCAACACGCTCAGCAGGATAGCGAGACCGGGGAAAATGCCGATGTGCGGCGCCGAGAAAAAGACCTGCTGGGCGCGCCCCAGCATGGTCCCCCACTCTGGGGTCGGGGGTTGGGCGCCCAGCCCCAGGAATCCCAGCGCCGCGGCGTCCAGCACCGCCGTGCCGATGCCCAGTGTGCCCTGCACGATAATGGGGGTCAGACAGTTAGGGAGGATGTCCACGAACAGGATGCGCGCCGGCGAACAGCCCACCGCCCGCGCCGCCAGGACGTAATCCTCCTCTTTGACCGAGAGCACCGAGGCGCGCACCAACCGGGCATAGGTCGGCACGGAGACGATGGCGATGGCGTACAGCATGTTGAGCAGGCCGGGTCCCAGCACTGTGACGATGGTCAGCGCCAGCAGGAGGCTGGGAAAGGCCAGCATGATGTCCATCAGGCGCATGACGAGCTGATCGAACCAGCCGCCGAAGTAGCCGGCCAGCGCGCCGATAAGGGTGCCGGCCGCGATCGCCCCCAGCACCGAGAGCACACCCACCTGCAGGGACACCCGGCTCCCGAAAATGACCCGGCTGAGCACATCCCGGCCGACCTCATCCATGCCCAGCAGATGCTCGCGCGAGGGTGGGGCCTTGCGCAGGGCCAGCCATTGCTGATACGGGTCATAGGGGGCCAACTGCTCGGCGAAAATGGCCATCAGCACCAGCAGGCCGATGAGCACCATGCCGGCGATGGCCAGCTTGTTGCGGCGCAGTCGGCGCCAGGCATCCAGCCAGAGATTGGTTGGCCGGCGAACGGCAGAAAGCGCCGCGGTCGAAATCGCCTCACTCATGCGGTGTCCTTCCCTCCCCTACTGATAGCGAATGCGCGGGTCCAGATAGGCGTACGAGATATCCACCAGCAGATTGATGATGACGAAGGTGCTGGCGAAAAAGAGCACCGCTCCCTGCACCACCGGATAATCGCGCGACAGGATGCGGTCAATGATCAGCCGGCCGATGCCGGGGAGCGAGTAAATGGTCTCGGTCAGGATGGCGCCCACCATCAAACTGCCCAACTGCAGTCCGATGACGGTGATGATGGGCAGGAAGGCGTTCTTCAGCGCATGGCGCGTCAGCACCAACCGCTCCGAAAGCCCTTTGGCGCGCGCCGTGCGCACGTAATCCTGCCGCAGTACCTCCAACAGGCTGGAGCGGGTCATGCGGGCGATGACTGCCATGGGGATGGTGCCCACGGTGAAGGCCGGCAGGATCATGTGCTTCACGGCATCCACGAACACCGCCATATTGCCCCGCAGGAGGGCATCCAGCATGTACATGCCGGTGATGGGCTGGAATTCTATGCCGATGGACAGCCGGCCCGAAGGCGGAAGCCATCCCAGCCGCAGGGCAAAGAGGTATATCAGCAGAAGCCCCAGCCAAAAGACCGGCATGGAGATGCCCACCAGGCTGGCGGTCATCACCGTCAGGTCCCACCAGGAGTTGCGGCGGTAGGCGGCCAGGATGCCGGCGGGTATGCCGAACAGACAGGCCACGAACATGGCCGAGAAGGCCAGCTCTAACGTGGTGGGCAGTGCCCAGCGGATTTCAGTGATGACGTCCTCATTGCGCTTCAACGATCTCCCCAGGTCGCCGCGCACCACTTTGCCCAGGTAAATGAGATACTGCTCCGTGATGGGCTTGTTCAGCCCCCAGGCCTCGCGCACGCGCTGGACCTGTTCCTCGGTGGCGCGTTCGCCGGCCATGATGCGCGCCGGGTCCCCCGGGATCAGGCGCATCAGCGCGAAGGTGATGATGGAAATGCCCAGCAGGACGGGTATCAACAGCAATAATCGGCGGATGATGTAGCGTATCACTGCCGGCGCTTCCCCCTCATGTCTTCATTCCCATGATGATAGGACAGGGTGGGGCATCTGGCAAGCGATGCCCCACCCCCATACATGTCCTGCAGGCGAGCGTCCGTGCGGCGCAGGGCGTGTTATTCGCCCTTGAAGCCGCCGAACATGTAGGCCCAGTAGTCCCAGGTCCAATCCGCGAAGTGGTACGGATGGGCCGGGTCCCACCAGCGCATGAAGTTGAAGACGACCGCCTCGGCGTTGAACGGTGTGCCGTCGTGGAACTTCACGCCCTGGCGCAGTTTGAAGGTCCACTCCAGGCCGTCCGGCGAAGCGGTCCACTCGACCGCCAGGCTGGGCACCGGGTTGGTGGTGCCGGCTTCCAGCGCCACCAGCCCTTCCAGCATCTGCTCGGTCACCATCAGGGACTCGCCGTCGGTGACGTTGGCCGGGTCAAGGCCCACCGAGTCACCACTGCGGCCGTAGATAACCGTGTCGCCGGCCTCGTTCTCCGCCAGCCACCAGTACGGCAGGCCGATGGGGCTGGGGATGAAGTTCTTGATGGTCTTCTTCAGGAAGATGGGCACCTTGGTGTGGGCGATGGGCACGCCGGGCACCAGGTCATGGATCATGCGGTTGGCCTGCTTGTACATCTCCTCGCGCTTGGCGAAGTCGGTCTCCGCCACCGCCTTCATGAGCAGGTCCTTCAGGGCGGGGTCGGCCGGCCCCATGTTGAAGGAGTTATCGCCGCCGCAGAAGAAGACGCACAGGAAGTTGTCGGGGTCACCGTTGTCGCCCGTCCAGCCGAGCATGAAGAGCTTATGCTCGCCGCCGGCGGCAATCTTGTCCAGGTAGGTACCCCAGTCATACTGCACGATCTTGGCCTTGATGCCGACATCGGCCAGGTACTGCTGGATGGCCTCGCCCACCTGCGCCGGCTGTGGGAAGTACGGCCGCGCCACCGGCATCACCCACAGCTCAGTTTCGAAGCCGTTCGGGAAGCCGGCCTCTGCCAGGAGCTCCTTGGCCTTGGCGGGGTCATAGGGGTAATCCTCGATATCGGGGTCATAGCCCCACAGGGAGGGCGGCATAAACTCCTTGGCGGGCTCGCCGAAGCCGGCATAGAACGCATCCACGATGGCTTTCTTGTCGATGGCGTAGGCAATGGCCTTGCGCACGCGCACATCGTCAAAGGGTTTCATGGCCATGTTGATGCCCAGGTAGCCCACGTTGAACGCCGGCCGCCAGAGCACCTGCAGGTTGGGGTCCTTCTCCGCCACGGCGATGTCGTCGGGGTTGGCGCCTTCCATGCCGTCAATGGTGCCGGCCTTCAGCTCCAGGAAGCGGGCAGAGTTGTCGGGAATGGCGCGGAACACCACCGTCTTGATCTTAGGCGCCTCGCCCCAGTAATCCGGGTTGGCCACCACCGTGATCTTGTCGTTGGGGATCCATTCCTTGAAGATGTACGGGCCGGTGCCGACCGGGTTCTTGAAGATGTCCGGGCCGTACTTCTCGATGGCGGCGGGGCTCATGATGGCGAAGTTGTTCATCGCGAGGGTATTGATGAACGAAGCGTTGGGCCGGTTCAGATAGAATTTGACGGTGTACTCGTCCACCGCCTCCACCCAGCGCAGGAGGCTCTTGGCATTGGGGTTGGGCGGCGGCACCGCGGCACCGGCCCCCGCCGGCGCAGTGCCTTCGCCGGCGATCCACTTCTTGTAAATCTTGTCGTACTCGCCCGAGGCCTTGACCTTCTTCAGGCCCTCGTTAAAGAGCTTGAGCAGTTCGGTCTCGCCCTTGCGCACGCACAGGCCGTAGTACTCCTCGGTGAAAGGCTCGCCCACGATTTTCAGCTTGCCTTTGAAGGTCTCGGAGGCCAGGGCGTAGTCGGCGGCGACAGGCGTATCCACCACTACTGCGTCGATATTCTTATTGACCAGGTCCATCAGCGCCAGGTCAATGGTGTCGTACTCTTTCAGCTTGGCGCCCTCGATCTTCTCCACGGCGAACGCGCCGGTCGTGCCGATCTGGGCACCGACGACCTTGCCCGACAGGTCCTTGTAGCTCTGGATGGCGGTCTCGTCGGCGCGCACCACCACCGCCTGGCCGGCGTTGATGTAGGGATCGGAGAAATCGTACTTCTGCTTGCGCTCGTCGGTGATGGTGACGGAGGACATGATGGCGTCGTAATCGCCGCTCTCCAGGCCGGCGAAGATGCCGTCCCACGCGGTGTTCTTCCATTCCACGGTGAAGCCCATCGCCTTGGCGATGGCTTCCATCAGGTCGATATCAAACCCGACCAGGTTCTTGTTCTCGTCCACGAATTCCATGGGCGGGAACGAGGCATCGGTGGCGACGACGAAATGGGTCTTGGCTGGTTTCGGGGTGTCGGTCGGCTTGGGAGCCGGGGTCGCGGTGGGTGCGGCCGGCGGTTGGGTCGCTGGCGCGGGCGTGGGCTGAGGCGCACAGCCGGCCAGCAGGCCGATGATGACCAGCGCAACCACAAGCCAGCTCCAGATGCGTTTGTGTTTCATCGTTCTCCTCCTCAAGAGTGACGGAAAGCGGTTGAGACCAGACGGGGCAGGAAGCACGCTCCCCACAGACGGATCAAATAGGGACAACGGCACTACCAGAACGCGACGTCGGATATCATCACCTCCTTTCTCGGTTGGGTTGGGGTCGGCGGAACGCGGCGCCGGCGAGGAACACGCGCGAACAGCTTCACCGGGAGGGATACGGCACTCCGGTGAAACGTGACAGACAACCGCCCCGGACGAACTGCTGTGTTCATCAGCGTCTGGTGTCTTTCACTGGCGCCCTTGCGAGCGGCCTCTGGGTCGCCGGCGGTGGCGGAGGGGAAGAGGCCGCATTCTTGAACGGATTATACGTCAGGCGCGGCGAGATGTCAACAAAGACCCAGCGGCGCGGTCATGCGCGCCAGTTGACGGCCGGCGCCGGCGGTGATACAATAAGCATAAGCATAATCGTGATAATCATCACAAGGAGGGCAACGATGTCCACCTCTGTGTCGCAAGAAGTGCTGACCCCCACGGCGTTGTGGTCCCCCGCGGCCACCCTCAGCCCGCGCGTCCGCCGCCTGCGCGACCAGTACTGGAGCTTTTACACCCGCGAGTACACCAACGAGGTGCGGGCGTATACCACCGGCACCCCCTGGGACCACGTGTACTCCCCCTGGAACTGGACCAACGTCCCGGAAATGATGATGTTTTTCGAGGGGAGCAAGGCCTACCTGCTGGCCGATGCGACGCCGGTGGACCTGCCGGCCGGCTTCTGGGAGGAGCCGCTCGTGGTGCGCCGCGCTATCTTCTTCAAGCGGGTCATCGAGCAGTATCTGCCGGCACAAATCCTGGAAGGTGAACTCATCGTCGGCTCCCACTTCAACATCGCGCTCTCCCGCACCCTGACCCGCTCCGAAGCCAAGGAATTCTCCAAAATGGAAAAGCGCTTCATGGACGAGGTCAAACGGCTGAACCGGCTGGGCGTGGGCAACTGCGGCGCGGTGCCGGGGCACCTCATACCGAATTACCCGCGCGTCCTGAGAGAGGGCTTCCGGACCATCAAGGCCGAGGCCGATGCGGTCGCCGGCGATCCCTCTGCCTCCAAAGAGCGCCGTGACCTGGCCCGTGCCATCTCCATCTGTGCTGAGGGCGCGCGGGCTTTCGCCCAGCGCTACGCCGCAGAGGCAGAGCGGTTGGCCGCCGGCGAGGCCGACCCCGGGCGGCGGGCCGAACTCCTGGAGATCGCCCGCATCTGCCGCAAGGTGCCATGGGAGCCGGCGGAGACCTTCACCGAAGCCCTGCAGTCGCTCTGGTTCACTCATATGCTGGTGATGGCCGCCGAGAGCTACCCGGGTCCCGGCCTCTCTCCGGGCCGTATTGACCAATACCTGTACCCGTACTACAAGGCCGATATCGAGGCCGGCCGGCTGACCCGCGAGCAGGCCAAGGAATGGCTCCAATGCCTCTGGATCAAACACAACTACGCCTATGATTTCCAGGGCTGGGTCGGCACCAACCAGGGCATCAACTCCTCTTTCGGCCAGCTCATCACCCTGGGCGGCATGAACGAGAAGGGAGAGGATGCCAGCAACGAGCTGACCTGGCTCATCCTCGAGGTCATCGAGGAGATGAACCTGCTGGAGCCGAAGCCCAACATCCGCCTGCATGCCAAAACACCGGAGCCCCTGCTCCAGCGGGTGGTGGAGATGGCAGTGAAGGCGCAGGGCAGTCCCTTCCTGCTGAACTTCGACGAGAACTCCATCGCCGGCCTGCGCTGGGAGGGTCTGCCCGAGGACATGCTGTGGGACTATGCCCCGGTGGGCTGTCTGGAGAACACTCTGCAGGGCTGTGACCGCTCTGGCACGGTGGATGTAAACCTGAACCTGGCCAAAGCGGTGGAGCTGGCGCTCCACGACGGCCGCGATGCGGCCACCGGCGAACAAATCGGCCCGCGCACCGGCGATCCCCGCACCTTCGCTACCTTCGAGCAATTCTTCGAGGCCTTCAAGGCCCAGCTCAAGGCTATCCTGGAGCTCCTCATCGCGGCCAACAACATCGCGGACACCGGCCGGGCGCGCTTCGAGCCGACCCCCTACCTGAGCGCCATTGTGGATGGCTGTCTGGAGAGCGGGAAAGACATCACTGCCGGCGGCGCCCGGTTCAACTTCATCACCGTCGAAGGCGTCGCCCTGGCGACAACCGCCGACAGCCTGGCGGCGGTGAAGAAGCTGGTCTATGATGATAAGGCCATTACCATGGACGAGCTGATCCGCGCCCTAGACGCAAATTTCGAGGGCTACGAGAGCCTGCGCCAGATGCTGATCCATAAGGCGCCGAAATACGGCAACGATGACCCATATGTGGACGATATCGCCCGCGAGGTCAGCCGGTACTGGACCACGCTGGCATTCCAGTACACCACACCCGAGACCGGCAAACGCTACCGCGGCGGGTACCTCTCCTGGAACTACTGGATCGCTTATGCGCCTTCCACCGCGGCCACGCCAGACGGCCGCCGGCGCGGCCAGTATCTCAGCAACGGCGTCTGCCCGGTGAACGGCGCCGACCGCCTCGGCCCGACCGCCGTCATCAAGAGCGTGGGCCATCTCGGGCTGGAGACCGCTCCCAACGGCGCATCCCATACCATGAGTTTCTCACCCAGCCTCCTGCGTTCCGAGGAGAACCGCCGCAAGCTGGCCGCGCTCCTGCGGGCCTACGGCAAGATCGGCGGCACCTGCCTCCAGCTCAACATCGTCAGCCCGGAGACCCTGCGGGCGGCGCAGAAAGACCCCGATTCCTACCGCAACCTGCTGGTGCGCGTTACAGGATACAACGCCTACTTTGTCATGCTGGGCAAGGAGATCCAGGATGAGATTATCGCGCGCGAGAGCCATGCGCTGTGAGGGCGGCCGGCGGAGGGATCATGGAGCACTCGCTGACGGGAATCACCTTTAATATCCAGCGCTTCAGCACGGAGGACGGTCCGGGCATCCGCACCACCGTCTTCTTCAAGGGCTGTCCCCTGCGCTGTGCCTGGTGCCACAACCCGGAGGGCCTGTCCCCTCAGCCTGAGCTGATGTGGTACGACGTGCGCTGTATCGGGGCGCGTGAGTGCCTGCGGGCGTGTCCGGTGGGCGCGCTGGAGCTGACTCCACTGGGCATGCGCATTGACCGCCGGCGCTGCACCCTCTGCGGCAAATGCGTCACGGCCTGCCCGGCCGGCGCGCTGGAGCTCATCGGCCGGCGCTGGAGCGTGGAAGAGCTGTTCGCCGAGATCGCCAAAGACACCGTCTTTTACGAGACCTCTGGCGGCGGAGTCACTTTCTCGGGTGGGGAGCCGATGCTCCAGGCCGAGTTCGTGGCGGCGCTGGCGGAGCGCTGTCGGGAGGCCGGCATCCCCGTAGCACTGGACACCAGCGGCGCCGTGCCCTGGGAGCGCTACGAACTGGTGCTACCGTACATCGATCTAGTGCTGTACGACCTGAAAATATACGACCCGGAGCGGCATCGCGCCGGCACCGGCCTGGATAATGCCCGCATCCTGGAGAACGCCCGGCGAATGGCCGGCCGGGGTATCCCCATGTGGATTCGCACCCCGATCATCCCAGGGTATACCGCTGATGCGGAGAACATCGCCGCCCTGGCCGATTTTATCGCCCAGGAACTGCCGAACGTCCAGCGCTGGGATCTGCTGGCATACACCAACCTGGGCCAGCCGAAATATCACCGTCTGGACAAACCATATGCCCTGGAGGGCGTGCCTCTGCTCACCCGCGAGGAGATGGAGCTCCTGCACGCCGTCGCGATAGCGCGCGTGCCGGCGGCCGTTTGGTCAGGGGCAACGCGCGTGGAGCCGGCAGAGGCCGGCGCCGGTGAGCTTCCGGGCCGGCCGCAGTGCGGATAATTTCTGCACGAGCACCGAAAGGAGAGGAAAAGATATGTCCGTGTTGAACGATGCGAATCTGCTGAAGGCGCTGGCGGGGGAGATGACGCCCAAGTTCCTGGCCACCCGCTCCAGCGACGGCATTCCCAATATCGTGCCCTGCACTTCCATCATGCCGGCGGACGATGCACCGGACCGCCTCATCTTCGGCAATTTCCTGCTCCGCAAATCAGTGAACAACCTGGATGCCGATGCCCGTGTCGGGATTATCGTGATGACTACCGACCTCGAGGGCTGGGTCCTGCAGGGCGATTTCGCCGGCTGGCAGAGGACCGGCCCCTACGTAGAGCGCATTATGAGCACGGACCTCCTGCGCTACAACGCCTATACCGGCATCCGCAACGCCGGCATCATCGAAGTGCGGAAGGTGCTCCGGCACTTCCGCATCCCCAAAACCCGCGTTCTGGCCGACTACCTGCTGGCCAAAGCTCTGGCACGGCCGCCGGCCCTGGACGGCCGGCACACCCGCCTGCCGCTGGTGGTTCAGCGCTCCTTCCAGCCGATGACCGCCCTGCGCGTGCTGGCATGCCTGGATGCCGACGGCTATCCCCTGGCCCTGCCGGCCCTCTCGCTCCAGCCGGCCGGCGAGAGCGCTATGGTTTGCCGGATCGACCCAAACGCCGAAGAGCTGGTGGAACTGCCGGCCGGCGCTCCCGTGGCGGCCAACCTGCTGACCCTGGATGTCGTCTCCTTCCAGGTGAAGGGGGAATGGCGGGGATGCCGGCGGACACTGGGGGCGCCGATAGGGACCATAGCAGTGCAAGAGGTGTACGCCGGCGGGCCTCCCATCCCAGGCCGGCGGGTGGCCTGACGTATCAGCCCCGGGCGCCAGAACGGTGTCCGGGGCATTTCGTTCGCCGGCCCACCCCAAGACCCCCGGAACCCCCACAAATTGCAATACAACTGCAATGTCAGACCGCCGATTCAGCGCTATAATGTCCATAAAGCTCACAGCCTCTGACGAGGTCCTGCAGAGGTGGGAAACGCCCGGGGACCTATATTTATTTGCCACAGATCAGCGCTAGATTTGTGCGATTTCCCGAAAGCCCCGGTGCGGTATCAGGTTCGCGATAATGCACGTATATGGAGTCGCGCCTCATGATGGATGATCAGCCATCAAAGGATGCCGGCGGGTTTCTGCGCCTGCTCAAGGTGCTCACTCCCGAGCAGGTGCTGGAAGTGGATCGCGCCCTGGCGGCCATCGGACCCTTTGGCGAAGTGCGCCTGATCAAGGTCAAGGGGCGCTTGCGCTTCATCCAGCAGTTGGAAAGCCGTGACATGTTTCCATCCTCCAAACCCCGCTGAAGGTTCTGCGGCTCAAGCCGGCCGGCTGGTCCAAATAATCCGCCCAATACAGCATGATACTAGCATACCCACAGCCTTGGCAGAGGTGAAAAAAATCCCGAGGGCTGTTTGGTCTGGGAATCACTGAAACAAAAGTCGAGGAACGGATACGCATGGAAGAAGTAGAACTGCGGCGGTACTGGTGGATCCTGCGCAAATGGTTGCTCCTGGTGCTCCTGCTGCCGATCGTGTGCGGTGCGGTCGCGTACGTGATCAGCATCCGCAGTACCCCCGTCTACAGTGCTTCCGCCACCCTGCTGGTCTACCGCACGCCGTCGGGCGATATCACGGATTACAATGCCATCGTCACCAGCGAGCGACTGGCGCGCACATATTCGACCATGATCCCCCGCCGGCCGGTCCTGGAAGCAGTCATCCAGCGCATGGGCCTGAACGAGTCCCCTGCTTCGCTCGCCAAACGCATGCGCGTCAACCTGATACAGGATACCCAGCTCATCCAACTGGACGTGGAGGACGCTGACCCGCAGAGAGCGGCGGACATCGCCAACGCCATTGCGGAGGAGTTTATCCGCCAGAACAGCGCCCTGCAGGAGGCGCGCTTCGCCGAGTCGCTGGAGAACATCAAGGCGCAGATCAGCGAGCTTTCCGGCCTGATGGAGCAGACCCAGCGCCAATTGGAAGCGTTGAAGGCCGCCGGCTCTCCATCCGATCAGGCGGAGGTGGCGCGTCTGGAGGGCATTCTGGCCGGCTACCGCAACACCTATTCCGAGCTGGTGCAGACCTATGAGAAGATGCGCCTGAGCGCCGCCCAGACCATGGACAGCGTGACGCTGTTTGAGCCGGCCCAACCCCCCAGCGTGCCGGTGCGCCCGAAGCCGCTGAACACCGCGGCGGTGGCGGCGACGGCCGGCCTGGTGGCCGCCATCGCCCTCGCCTTCCTGGTCGAGTACCTGGACGATACCGTCAAGACGCCGGACGAGGTGCGGGACAGCCTGGGACTGGGCACGCTGGGCGCCATCCCTGCCATGAATGAGAACGGGAACGAGCTGATCGTCATTGACGATCCATCTTCCCCGATCATGGAAGCCTTCCGCAAGGTGCGCACCAACCTGTGGTTCGCCAGCGTGGACCATCCCCTGCGCACCATCCTGGTCACCAGTCCCAGTCCGGTGGAAGGCAAGTCCTTCATCTCGGCGAATCTGGCCGCCGCCATCGCCCAATCTGGCAAACGGGTCATCCTGGTAGATGCGGACCTGCGCCGGCCGCGCCTGCACCGCCTGTTCAAAATTCGTCCCGAAAGCGGGCTGACCCAGTCCCTGCTGGATGGGAACCTACAACATCATCTGCTGGAAAGCCCGGTGGAGAACCTCCTGCTCCTGCCGGCCGGCCCCCTGCCCCCCAACCCGACCGAACTGCTGGCTTCCCAGCGCATGGCCGATGCGCTGGACGAGCTGGGCCGGCTGGCCGATGTGGTGGTGGTGGACACGGTACCCGTCCTGCCGCTGGCGGATGCCCTGGTGTTGGCACCCAAGGCCGACGGCGTGGTGCTGGTGATGGAGGCCGGCAAGACGCGCCGGGCGGCGGCGCGTCAGGCGGTGGAGAGCCTGGCCCATGCCGGCGCCAACCTGGTGGGGGCCGTGCTCAACAAGACGCCCGGGCGCGGCAGCGGTTATTACTACTACTACTACTATTATTACTACTACGACGATACGTATTACAACGGCAACGGAAAGGGGCGCAAGGAACGCCGGCGCCGCCGGAAGGAGCACCGCAGTACCAAGGCACCCCTGCCCTCCATTCCCGGGAATACCCATCCGCAGTAACCATTGGGTCGTCATCCCCGCC
>Ga0315298_1004786_pt1 | contig 19828 bp, 15 predicted proteins | sample WHS_1_MG_FD_203077 | JGI IMG/M metagenome (GOLD analysis project Ga0315298, IMG submission 203077) | Extremophilic microbial mat communities from Washburn Hot Springs, YNP, Wyoming, USA - WHS_1_MG | ecosystem: Environmental > Aquatic > Thermal springs > Hot (42-90C) | place: USA: Wyoming...
CGCGCGGCAGTATCCGCTTCTCCCTGGGGCGCGATAATACGGAGGAAGATATCCGCTTCCTCATTGAGGTGCTGGTCCCAGCAGTCAGCCGGCTGAGGCAGATGGCGCCGGCGGGCGCGTGAGGGGTGATGCATGGGCAAGCGGGTCATCGTGGCGATGTCCGGAGGGGTGGATTCCTCCGTAGCCGCGGCGCTGTTGCGTGAGCAGGGGTATGAGGTTATCGGCATTGGCTTGCGCCTGCCCGGCATGTCGCGCGGTGATGGCCGGACACGCACCTGTTGCGGCATTGCCGGCATGGAGGATGCCCGCCGTGTGGCCCAACTGCTGGACATCCCCTTCTATGTCCTGAACTATGAGGATGTCTTCGACCGGCTGGTCATTGAGCCGTTCTGCCGCGCCTACGCCGGCGGCCGCACCCCCAATCCCTGCATTGACTGCAACGTGCACATCAAGTTCGGTGTGTTACTGCGGACTGCGCTGGCCTGGGGAGTGGATTACCTCGCTACCGGTCATTACGCACGCGTGGTGGAAGCGCCGGGCGTTGGTCCTTCCTTGTGGAGAGCGCGCGACCGGGACCAGGATCAGTCGTATTTCCTGTATGCGTTGGGACAGGAGCAGTTGTGCCGTGCGCTGTTTCCGCTGGGCGATCGGAGCAAGGGCGAGGTGCGGGAGATCGCCCGCCGGCTGGGACTGCCGGTGGCGGAGAAGCCGGCCAGCCAGGATATCTGCTTCCTGCCGGATCGGGACTATCGCGCCCTGATCATCGAGCGCTGTCCGCAGTGCGTTCAGCCGGGGGAGATCGTGGACACGGCCGGCCGCGTGCTGGGCCGGCATGCCGGCGCACCGGCCTACACCGTCGGCCAGCGCCGCGGCCTGGGCATCGCCGCCGGCGTGCCCCTGTATGTCCTGCGAGTCGACCCGACGCACAACCGCGTCATCGTGGGCCGGCGCGAGCAGACCTTCTGCCGCCAGATGTGGGTGGAAAAGCTCCATTGGATGGCAGAGATGGGACCGTCTCACGTGCACTGCCTGGTGAAGACGCGCCATCGCGGCGTGGAAACGCCGGCGGAAGTCCTGCCGGATTGGAGCCGCCGCACCGCCCATATCCGTTTCCTGCGCCCGCATCCCATTTCTGCGCCGGGGCAGGCCGCGGTCTTCTATGATGGGGAGATGATTCTTGGAGGAGGGGTTATCACCGACTATGCCTGAACAGCATATGGAGCGCTATTCCCGACAAATACTGTTCCAGCCCATTGGCCGGCCCGGTCAGGAGCGTCTGCTTGCCAGCCGGGTGGTGGTCATCGGCCAGGGGGCGCTGGGGACCGTGATTGCGGACCACCTGGCGCGCGCCGGCGTGGGACATCTGGTGCTGGTGGATCGCGATTTCGTGGAGCTGAGCAATCTTCAGCGGCAGAGCTTGTTTGACGAAGAGGATGCCCGCCAACGTTTGCCGAAGGCTATCGCCGCGGCGCGAAAGCTGGCGCGGGTGAATTCTGAGATCGAGATAGCGCCTCTGATCGCTGACGTGACGCCGCGCAATGTGGAGGAGCTGATCGCCGGCGCAAACCTGGTCATGGATGCCACCGACAACCTGGAAACACGCCTGCTCCTCAATGACGCCTGTCTGAAGGCCGGCATCCCCTGGATTTACGGCGGCGCGGTCGGTTCATCGGGCATTGTCATGAGCATCGTGCCAGGGGAAACACCCTGCCTGCGGTGCCTGATTGACGAGCCGCCGCCTCCCGGAGTCCTGCCGAGCTGTGACACGGTAGGGGTCTTAAACGCTACCACGGCTACCGTGGCATCCATTCAGACGGCCGAGGCGCTGAAGCTCTTGACAGGGCATGCGCCGGCCGCCGGCGTGCTGTATCTCGATGTCTGGGAAGGGACGTTTGACCGGATGCCGCTGGAGCGCCGGCCGGACTGTCCCGCTTGCGTGCAGAGGAATTTCGAGTATCTGGCCGGCGCGCGCACCGCCTGGACGACGGTGCTGTGCGGCCGCAATGCGGTGCAGATCGTCCCGCCGGACGAGCGGGGCATTTCGCTGGAGGACCTCGCGGGCCGGCTCGCCAATGTGGGCCGTGTGGCCTACAACGGTTTCCTGCTCAGTCTGGAAGTGGATGGGCGGGAGCTAGTCATTTTTCCCACTGGGCGCGCCATCATCAAGGGCACGACTGATGAAGCGGAGGCGCGCACCCTATATGCCCGATATATCGGCACTTGATGAAAACGCATGGGGGACCAGCACTGCTGACCCCCCATGCGTTTTCTACCTTCAGCGGGTGATCTCGAAGCGCCGGCCGGCGCTCCGCCCGAAGACCTCGGGGAAGTACATCTCGTAGGCCGTCGCCGGCATGACCTGGAAACTGCCGGGCAGGCTGGCGCGCATCAGATAGGTGTACTGATAGGTGCCTTTCGCCAGGTACGTGGCGAAGAGGACCACTTTTTCATCCCGCAGTTCGGTATGGGTGGGGGTCCACCATCCGTACCACCACCACTTCCACCAGGGGCCTTTCTGCTTCTCCACCTGCTCCAGGCGCGGCGGCTCCATGGTGGCGCTGGTGGTCGCCAGGCTGGTGTCAATGGCCTCACAGCCGGCCGGCAGGGGGTCCTCCACCACCACGTAGTGCAGGTCATTGGGCGCGATGATGGTCAGCCGCACCTGGATGATGTCGCCCACCTTGGCGGCGGTAATGGGGGTGTCGGGCGCATTGGCCAGGCGGTATTCCCGCGAGACGATGACGCCGCGCGAGAGTTCCTTGACCTCCTCCGCCGGCAGGTAGTATTTCAGGTGCGCGGTGTAGTACAGGCGCCCTTTGTCGGACTCGCCGGCGCCGGCACTGCGGGTGATGAGCAGGCGGTTCGCCTGGTCCAGCAGGAGGTCGGCGATGGCCACCTGCGCCTTCACCTGCTCGTCCACGTTCTCTGGGGTCACCTTACCCTGGGCGATGACATTGCCGTTGACGTCTACGGCGAAAGAGTAATCCCCTTCCAGCTCGCCGGTGGCCACCATCCAGTCGGTCAGGCCGAGCAAGGCCCAGACGGTCTCGTAGGTGGATTCCCAGCGGCCCTCTTTGCGCACCGACATCAGCCAGCGTACGGCGTTGCCGGCGAGCGGGTTGTCCTTGTCGTAGCGCGCCAGCGCGGAGAGGACAATGGCCGTGGTGCGGGTGTCGGTGTTCATGTTGCGGTAGTCCTGGTACGCCTCTTCCCAGTGGGCGCCGGTGGCGCTGAGGATGGCCTGGCTGTAGATGTCCGACAGCAGGGTGTCCACGCGGCTCTTCTGCCCGGGGTCAATGGCGCCCAAGGCGTTGGCCAGCAGGGCCTTCGCCCAGATGCCCATTTTCTCTCGGTTGTCGAAGAGGAGCACAGCCCGGCTCAGCTCCCGGGTGGCATCCTCGCCGGCCCACTCATCATAGTTCGCCAGCACGTAGAGCTGGAAGACATCCCGGTTGATTTGCCAGACGTTGGTGGTGGTGCGGATGGAGTACTGGCGTTCCCGCAGGTAGCGGGCGGCGCGCGCCATGACGTCCTGATCCACGGGGAAGCCGGCGCGTGCCGCTTCCGTCATGCCGAAGAGGACATAGGCGGTCAGATAGTTATCGGTGTCGTCCTGCACCCACCAGCCCCAGCCGCCGTTGAAACGCTGGGCGGAGTACAGCTTCTGCAGGGCGGTGCTGACCAGCGTGGGCAGTTTCTCCTCCAGCTCGGGATTGCGGATGCCCAGGCTCTTCAAGGCGCGGTAGGTGAAGACGTTGGGCAGGAAGCGGCTGACGGTCTGCTCGACGCATTCATAGGGATAGCTTTCCAGGTATTTCAGGCCGTCGCGCATGCCGGCGGCCAGGCTGGGGTCAATGGTCACCGTCAGCTCGCCCATGCTGGGGTCCAGCACCTGCGGCAGGACGATGGCCTCGACGCGCTCGCCTTTGGCGTCGATCTGGCCGGCGGTGGCGACTGTCTCCGGTGTGGAGGGGTGATAGACCGGCAGGACATGTTCCACCGCGTCCCGCAGGCCGGCGCCCTCCGCGGTGAAGCGGATGCGGGCCTGTTCGACAGCCTGCACGCGCACCCTCCAGCTCAGCTTCTGCAGGCCGTGCGCCGGCACATCCACCGTGCGCCCGAGCATATCGGCCGTTTCCACGCCGTCCGCGCTCAGCGTCACCTGGACGGAGGCCGGCGCGTCGGTGTTGTTATGCACGATGCAGGAGATCTCGACCTCGTCCCCGATGACGAAGAAGCGCGGCAGGACCGGACGGGTCATCAGTGGCAGGGTGGCGATGACATCCGCTGTCTGGACGCCGACGCGCGTGTCGGCGGTGATGCCGCGGGCGTCCATGCGCCAGGTCGTCAGGTTGTCCGGCAGGGTCACGGTGACCGCGGCCTGGCCGCTGGCGTCGGTCGTGACCCAGGGGTTCCAGTAGGCGGTGTCGGGGAACTCGGTGCGGACGAACATGTCAGCACCTTCCATGCCGCCACCGCCGCCTTTGCCGGCCGGCATCTCCGCGGCGGCCTGCTCCGCACGCACGTTGACGGAGGTGACCAGGCTGCCGGCGGTGGTGAAGCCCAGCCCACGTTCATGCCAAAAGGCGTCCTTCATCAGGCCCTGGCCCGGGCCGCCCAGCGCCAGCACTGCCTTGTCAATCAGCCCCAGCGAGAACTCCGCCTGCACCGGCCGGCCCATCCAGTCGGTAGCCCGGATGGTGAACGCGGCGACATCGCGCGGCTGATACGTATCTTTGTCCGGGATGACCTCTACCTTCAGCTCCTTGCTCTCCGCGGTGACGGGAAGCTGGACATATCCCACGCGGAAGGAGCCCAGCGGGTCGGCGGCGTCCTGGGGCTTGACCAGCACCACCGAGACGAAGATATTGGGCACATACTGCTCGCGGATAGGCACGCTGATGGTGGCGCTGTTGGATGTCAGCTCCATCAGTTCCACGGAGTAGAGCCGGCCGCGCTCGACCGTCACCAGCGCCTTCACCGGCCCGGAGAAGGGGGAGGGGATGAGGATGGTGGCCACATCGCCCGGCCGGTATTCCTTCTGGTCGGCGACCAGCTCGATGCGGTAGTTGTTCTCCTGCCGCCAGCTCACGAACTCGTCCGGCCGGCCGCTGACCCAGATATCCACGGCGGAGCGGATCTCGTTCTCGCGGCGGTCACGGCCGATGGCGCGCACGCGATAGCTCCCGCCCTTTTCCGGCACAAAGGTGAAGGTCGCCTGCCCTTTGGCGTCGGTGGTCACGGTGCGGGTGATGACCGGCGTCTCGATGACCTTGCTGGTCCAGTACAGGTTGCCGTTTTCATCTTCCTGCTGGACGTTGTCCCAGCGGGTGGAGTAGGCGACCACCTGAAGAGGGATATTGGGCATGGGTTGGGACTGCGGGTCCACCGTGATGATTTCGATATCCGCCGGCTGGCCGGCGCTGAGCACGTAGCGCTGGGCGCGCAGGCCGATATAGTACTCGCCCTTGTGCACGATGGCGCTGGCACGGCCGGCCACCACCTGGTCGTTGACGTCGGTGATGGTAACGTCAATGATAAACTGCTGGCTCAGGCGTGCTTCTTGGATGACCGCCGGCACCTGGAAGACGAAGCGCCCCTCGGCGTCGGTCTGGCCGGCGCCGCTGGCGATCTCCCGGCCGTAGAAGGAATAGCCCGGCTCCTGCGTCCAGTCATAGTCCTGGAAGCTGTACCAGCCCTTGCCCCGATATTCGAACCAGTAGTCCTGGCTGAAGACGGTCCACTCTACCTTGGCATTGCGCACCGGCCCGCCGAAGTAGTAATTGGCCTGCACCGCCGCGTTGATGACATCGCCCTGGATATACTCGTCTTTATCGGTGGTCACGGAGACCTGGTATTCGGGCTTGCGGTACTCCGCCACCTGGAAGCTCTGGCCGAAGCTGTACTCCTGCTGGTCCTTGGATTCCTTCGGGACAATGGCTTCCATGTAGTAGTAGCCGAGGGCGGCTTCCTCGGCCAGCTCGAAATCGCCGGCGAAGGTGCCCATGGGACTCAAGGGCAATGTCTCCTCATACACCTTGTTGCCCTGTGGGTCGTTGATGCGCACCCGCACCGAACTGAGGCTCGTAGGGAGGGAGTACTGCGCATCGTCGTCCGCCCGCAGGACGCCCTTGAAATGCACGGTCTGCCCGGGCCGATAGATGGGCCGGTCGGTATAGAGATGGCCCACCCAGTAGGGGATGATATAGTTCTCCGACGGGATGTTGAATTCCCAGGGGGCGATGCCGTCGTTCCAGCGCCGGCTGATGACGCCGATTGGCTCGGCCGGGTCGCCCAGCACGGCCACCACGGAGCTCCACATATCCTGCTGAGGATGGGAGGCCTGGAACAGCCCGCGCGCGTCGGTGCGGCCGGCGGCGATCTCCTTGGCTTCCTTGTCATACAGATGCACGGGGACATCGCGTACCGGTTCACCAGTCTTCCAGTCGGTGGCCCACAGCAGGCTCTCCACGGCGCCGGTCTTCAGGATGAGATGGTAAGGGGATACTACCATCACGTGCCGGATGACGTACTGTACCCGCTCCTTCTGCGTCATGCCGGTCGGCAGGACGCGCAGGAAATAGAGGCCAGGAGGGAGCGTGGCGCCGGCCTGTCCGACGACCGAGAGCTTGGTCCTGCCAAGGGCATTGGGCTTGGTGTCGAACGCCAATTGGCCCTGGAACAGCAGGTCTTTCTCCGAGGGGACGAAATTTTCGTATTCGCGCCAACCGTCGTCCCCCTCGAATTTGAGATAGTTTTCGAGGGAGAGGCGGAACAAGGCCCACTCGACGCCCTCGATGTTGCGGTGGTTCAGCACCACCTCCGCCGGCCAGTAGGCGTTGTACGTGCCGGCGATGCCGCCGGCGCCGACCAGCGAAAGGCTGGGAGGGTAGTCGCCGGTGCGGAAGCGCAGGGTGAAATCGCCGGGCAGGTGGTTGCCCCAGCGGTCGCTGATGCCGGCGCCCAGGATGATGGTGTACTCGGTCTGCGGCTCCTTGGAGAAGGAGATCCACAGCCGCGCTTCATATTCAGAGTAATAGGTGTAGACATCGGTCGGTTCGGGGATGATGCGCAGGTTGGGTGCGATGGTCTTCTCCACCACTGGCGCGGTGAAGTAAATCTCCACCCCGCTGTAGGGATCCACGTTCTGCGCATCTTGGAGCGGGAAGGTGCTCTTGACCGCCGGCAGAGGCACGACGCGGAAGTTCCATTTGGCCGGCGACAGCAGGGTCTCCTCTCCGACGGCCGGCCGCGCGGTGTCATCAACAAGTGCCTGGTACTCCTCGCCGAAGCGGAGCATCTCCGCCGGCCGGAAGATCATCTGCCGGCCGTCCTCGGACCACTGGAAGGTGCCCGCGACCTGTTCCCCGCTCTTTGCATGGCGCAGGGAGAAGGCCTGTTCGGTGGACGCGGGGTCCATGGCCACGGAGAAGGTCACGGTGATGGGGCTGTCAGGGGCGATCATGTCGCCGGCCGGCTCGGTGCTGATGACCTCCGCCCGTGCGGTGTGGAAAGACCAGGTGAAGTCCTGGGTCAGCTCTCCGCCGGTGGTGTCCTGCAGGCCGGCCTTGACGGTGACCCGGTACTCGGTGGAAGGGGCCAGGCCCTTCGCCGGCTTGAAGGCGTACACGGAGGTATTCACCCATGCGCCTTCCCCTTCCAGCGCCGGCTCGATGACCAGCGGCTGGGGCAGACCCTTCTGGTCCTCAATGGAGGTGAGAGGAACCACCGGGCGGTTGAAGACCACGAGGATCATGCTGTCGGGGCTGACATCTATGGCGCCGGCCGCCGGCTGTACCGAGGAAACCTCCAGGAAGCCGACCGTCTGCAGGCGGAGTTCCAGCGGCCGGCTCAATGCCAGGCCGGCGGCGCTCTTGGCCGTCTCGGCCAGCGTCAGGTGGTAGGTGGCGGCGCGTTCGGGCGCGGTTTTGGGCGTGAAGATGACGGAGCGACCCTCGACGCGCAGTTCCCCTTCCAGCGCCGGCCGCATGGAGAACGCGGCTTTCACCGATTCGGCGTCCATGGGCTGGTCGAAAGTGAGCACGAGCGGCTGGCCGGGCCGCCATTCCTCGCCAGGGGCCGGCGTGCTGGTGACCAGGACGGGGGGCAGAGGGCCGAAGGACACGGGCTTCGGCCGGGCCGGCGTCTGGCCGCTCGTAGGGGTGGGCTGGGGTGTGGGCGTGCGCGGCGCACATGCCGGCAGGAGCATAGAGAGAATCACCAGGATAGACACAATCGCAACCAATATCTTGTCTCTGGACATCATTTTCATCCTTCCTTCCAGCATGAAGTGGAGAGGCGCAAACGCCCTACCGGAGCGAGTCACAGCACTGCAGAAGCCGCGGTGAGAAGGCTGGGTTTCATTCAACCCGTTCTATTATCGCAGGTCAATGTTATGACGTCAAGCCTTGGCAAAAGGTTCCATTAAGAGTCAGGTGACAGTCACCCCGCAGGTGACTGTGGCATGAGGTGACAGTCACCTCGCAGGTGACTGTCACCTCACTGAGGGGACATATATTTGACTTTCGGCGGTGCTTATGGTATAGTTTCGGCTGTGCCGGCCAGGGAAGTGGATCCGCTGGCCGCTTTGGTGTGCAAGTCGTTTCCAATGCACTGCATGTGAAAGGGAGGAGCCGCTATCAGCAGTAAAACACATCGCGTCAACGAGGAAATCCGGGCATCGCAGGTCCGGGTCATTGACGAGACGGGCAAGCAGATCGGTGTGATGACGCCGGCGGAGGCGCTGCGCCTGGCCGAGGAACGGGGCCTTGACTTGGTGGAGGTCTCCCCCAACGCAGACCCGCCCGTCTGCCGGCTGATGGATTACGGGAAGTTCGCCTACGAGCGCGCTAAGCGCGATCGGGAAGCCCGCAAGTCCCAGAAGACCATCGAGGTCAAAGAAGTGCGCCTGCGCCCGAAGATCGGCGAACATGACCTGGCCTTTAAACTGCGAGACATGCGCCGGTTCCTCGCCAGCGGCAATAAGGTGAAGGTGCGGGTGCTCTTCCGCGGCCGAGAGGTGGCCCATCCAGAGGTGGGCAAGGAATTGCTGGACCGTCTGGTGAGCGAGATGGCCGATGTGGCGACCATCGAGCAGGAGCCCCAGGTCGAGGGACGCACGCTGGTGATGCTGTTTGCCCCCCTTTCCAAGTAACGCGGTTCGTCCATCAGGCGTAAATGGATAGGCTTTGCGGGCGCGCCGGCTGAAAGGCCGGCGTCTTCCTGTCAAAGCTGTGCCAGATGAGTATCTCTATTGTACAGGGAGGGATAACGTGCCAAAACTGAAGACGCATAAAGCGACATCCAAACGGTTCCGCTACACCGGTTCGGGCAAGCTCATGCGCACGAAGATCGGCAAGAGCCATCTGCGGCGCAAGAAGTCGGCGCGCGTCAAGGCCCTGTTCGACCGCATGATCGAGGTCGAGAGCCGCGGCGCCAAGCGCCGTGTCGCACGGCTGGCCCCGTATCTTCAGAAGACCGGACATTAAATCCATCCATTTTTCGTTCCACCGCCCGGGCGTCCGACACCACGTGCCTGTGCGGTGAGAGGAGGTGAGTATGCCAAGGGTAAAACGTGGTGTGATGGTTCGTCATCGTCACAACAAAATCCTCAAGATGGTGAAGGGTCAGCGCCTGACCCGCACGCGCCGCTTCAAGCGGGCCAACGAGGCCATGCTGAAGTCGCTGTGGTACGCGCAGCGCGACCGCCATAACCGCAAGCGTGATTTCCGCCGGCTGTGGATCACCCGCATCAACGCCGCCGCCCGCCTGCACGGCCTGAGCTACAGCCGCTTTATGCACGGCCTGAAGCAGGCCGGCATCGAGCTGGACCGCAAAATCCTGGCCGATATGGCTGTGCGCCGGCCCACCGCCTTCGCCGAACTGGCGGAAGCCGCCAAGGTCGCCTTGGCCAGCTAGCCCCGGCGGCAGGCGCTCGCAAGGGAGGAGTGCCCGTGCCGGCAGGCATCACCAGCACTTCCAACCCCAAAGTCAAATACGTCCGCTCCCTGTACGAGCGGCCGGCACGCTGTCGCGAGCGGAGGTTCGTTGTCGAAGGCCTTCGCCTGGTGGAAGAAGCCCTGAGAGCGGGTCTCCAGCCCGCTCTCGTTTTTTATACCCAGGAGTTTGCGGAACGGGCGGAAGGACGAGAACTGCTGGCGCGCATCCGCCAACGGGGATGGCCGGCGGAGCAGGTGGCGCCCCACGTGATGGAGCACATGGCCGAGACAGTGACGCCGCAGGGCATCCTGGCCGTCGTGCCCTTCCCCGAGCGGCCGGCCCCACAGCACCCCGAGCTGGTGCTGATTGTGGATGCGGTGGCGGACCCCGGCAACCTGGGCACGCTCCTGCGCTCCGCCGAGGCCGCCGGCGTGGAGCTGGTGCTGTTGAGCGAGGGCACGGCCGATGTCTTCAACCCCAAGGTGGTGCGCGGCGGGATGGGCGCGCATTTTCGTCTTCCCATGCGCTGGGGCATGCGCTGGGAGGATATCGCCGGCGCCGTCCAGGGGCTGACCGTCTATCTGGCTGATGTGAGGGGCGAGCGCAGTTACGACGAGGTGGATTGGAGGCGGCCGGCGGCGCTTATCGTGAGCAGTGAGGCGCACGGCCCATCGCCGGCGGCGCGCCGGCTGGCGCACGAGGCGATCTATATCCCGATGCAGGGACAGACCGAGTCCCTGAACGTGGGGGTGGCCGGCAGTATTATCCTGTTCGAAGCCGCCCGCCAGCGCAGGTCCCAAGCCCGGTGTTGACTTGCCGGCAAAGTCAGGATATATTATTAGGTAGTGCGAAAGTAGTGTGAGCATGGGATACCAATCCCGGATCGGATGAAGTATCGTAGGATCAATGATATCAGCGGCACGTTTTCCGTTAGCGATGAAAGGAGGTGATGGGAGGGGAATTCCATCTGCCGGCGGATGAATGTCATTCCGTATTATCGCTCTATCTTTTTCATTCTGCCGCCGGCCGCGCCGCACAATTGAATAGATAATCCGCAGGGTTTATTGATGGAGGATATGATTATGAGCTTTGAATTTTTCCTGCGCCTGGTGGGGATGATCGCCTTCGGCATTATTGGCTGGCAGGTGGGTTTCATCCTTGGCGGGTCTCAACCCAGCTCCCTACCGTATATCATCGTCTTATCCCTCGCCGGCGCCGCACTTGGCCTGCTCGTCACGCCCTATTTCACCACCAGGCCGTTCCGCGCGGTCCGACGCGCCATCCGTCAGATGCCGGCCCATCAGCTCACCGCCGGCATCATCGGGTTGGTCGTCGGGCTGATCATCGCGGCACTGCTGGCACTGCCGCTCTCGTTACTGCCGGCGCCGTTCGGGCAGATCCTGCCGTTCGTGGGGGCGGTGGTCTTCGGCTATCTGGGCGTGGCGGTGATGGTCATGCGGCAGGCGGACCTGTTCGCCCTGTTCGAGTCCCGTTTCAGTGGGTTCGAGGGGGGCGGGCAGGGGGCCGGCCGGCATATGGTGCTGCTGGACACCAGCGCCATCATTGACGGCCGCATCGCCGATATCAGCCGTACCGGCTTCATCACCGGGGTCATCACGGTACCGCGCTTCGTGCTGGCGGAGCTTCAGCACATCGCTGATTCGCCGGACCCCCTGCGCCGCAACCGCGGCCGGCGCGGCCTGGAGATGCTCAACAAGCTCCAGAAGGATTCGGTGGTCCCCATCCGCATCACCGATATGGATGTGGAAGGCACCCGCGAGGTGGATGACAAGCTCATCCTGCTGGCCAAGAAGTATCACTGTCCCATCATCACCAACGATTACAATCTCAACCGGGTGGCCGAACTGCAGGGGGTCACCGTGCTGAACATCAATGAATTGGCCAACGCCGTCAAGTCGGTCATCTTGCCCGGGGAGACGATGCAGGTGCACATCATCCAGGAGGGCAAGGAGGTGGACCAGGGGGTTGGCTACCTGGATGACGGCACGATGGTGGTGGTGGAGAACGGCAAGCATTACATCAATCAGACCATCACGGTGATGGTGACCAAGGTTCTGCAGACGGCCGCCGGCCGCATGCTGTTCGCCACACCGCAGGTGAACGGTTAGCGCGCACAGGTTTGTGGAGATTCGGCGGGCATGACGATTATCACGGTCTCGCGCCAGATGGGCGCGGGGGCAGATTTGGTGATCGCCGGCGTGGCAAAGGCCCTGGAATTGCGGGTCATTGACAGGGCGCTGATCGGCCGCGCCGCGCTGGCCGCCGGCGTGCCGGAGGTCGTCTTCGAGGAGCTGACCTACGAGGGCCAGCGGGGGCTGGTCCAGCGCATGATTGAGCTGATGGGCATACTGGCCGGCGGCGGTGTGCGCCCCTCCCAGGAACCCCCGACGGAGAGCGTCAGCCCATGGGCGCTTCCCTTCGGAGGAGCGTTCGCCGCGGCCTTCCCTTCCGCCCGCGATACGGCGGCCAGCCTGGAGCGGTACGTGCAGGTCATCGGAATGGTGGTCCGCGATCTGGCGGAGCAGGGGAACGTGCTCATCGTCGGGATGGGCGGCCAGGCCATTTTGCGGGATGACCCGCGCGCCGTGCACGTGCAGATTCTGGCCTCGTTTGAGGACCGCCTGCGCCGGGTGATGGAGCGGGACAAGTGTTCGCGTGGGGAGGCTCTGCGCCGGCTGAGGGCCAGCGACGAAGCGCGCGGCCAGTACCTGCGCCGGCACTACGGCGTGGATTGGATGGACCCGACCCTGTATCACTTGGTGTTGAACACCTCGAAGCTGGGGACGGCCGGCGCCGTGCGCGCCATCGTGGCGGTGGCGCGGCACTGGCAGGCGGGCGGCAGGACATCGGAGCAGGACAGCGATCAGCCCGCCGGCGGCCCCGAAGGAGACGAGACGGATGGTGTCTGAAGGTACCGTGCGGGTGCGCTTTGCGCCCAGCCCCACCGGCCGGCCGCACCTGGGCAACATGCGCACCGCACTGTTCAACTGGTTATTTGCCCGCTCCCAGGGCGGCGCCTTCGTCCTGCGCATCGAGGACACGGACCAGACGCGCCGCATCGAGGGGGCGGTCGAGGCCATCTATGACAGCCTGCGCTGGCTCGGCCTGGATTGGGACGAAGGCCCGGACGTGGGCGGCCCCTATGGGCCATATGTGCAGTCGGAACGACTGGCGTTGTATCAGGAATGGGCGCGCTACCTGGTCGAGCATGATAAGGCCTATTACTGTTATTGCTCCAGCGAGCGGCTGGAGCAGATGCGGGCGGAGCAGTTGGCCCGCGGCGTGCCGCCGCGCTACGACCGGCGCTGTCGCAATCTGACCGCCGAGGAGCGCCGCGCCCTGGAGGCACAGGGCATTCAGCCGGTCATCCGCTTTAAGACGCCCATGGCCGGCAAAACGGAATATACCGACCTGCTGTTGGGGAAGCGCCAGGTGCGCAACGCCACCCTGGACGACTTCATCCTGATGAAATCGGATGGCTTCCCCACCTATCATCTGGCCAATATCGTGGATGACCATTTCATGCGCATCACGCACGTCATGCGGGCGGATGAATGGCTTCCCAGCCTGCCGCGCCATATCCTGTTGTACGAGGCCTTTGGGTGGGAGCCGCCGGCCTTCATCCACCTGCCGCTCATCGTCAATAAGGAGCGGAAGAAGCTCAGCAAGCGCGATGGGGACGTGGAGCTGGACTGGTACCGCCGGCAGGGCTACCTGCCCGAGGCCATGGCCAACTTCCTGGCACTGATGGGCTGGACGCCGGGAACCGGCAGTGAGCTGATGACGCTGGACGAGATGGTGCGCCACTTCTCGCTGGAACGGCTGTCCCGAAGCCCGGCAGTGTTTGACCTGGAGCGCCTGGCCTGGTTCAACCGCCAGCATCTCAAGCGCCGGCCGCTGGCTGATATTGTGGCGCTGTGCCGGCCGTACCTGCAGGAGGCCTTTGGCACCGAGACGGCCTGGCGGCCGGACTGCGGCTTCCCCGACCCGGAGGCATGGCTGGCCGCCCTGGTGGAAGCGGTCTATGAGGAGCTGGCCTGTCTGTCCGAGATCACGGACGCGGTGCGCTTTGTCTTCGCGGATGTCCCGCCGGAGCCGGACGCCCAGCAGGTGCTGGCGGAGCCGGCCGCCGGCGCTGTCCTGGCGGAGTTCGACCAGCGCCTGCGCCGGCTGGCGGACCTGCGGCCGGAGAGCGTTCAGCAGATGCTGGCGGAACTGCGGGGTGCGCTGAAAGCGTCACATGGGCTGGCCGGCCGGCAGGTCATGTTCCCCCTGCGCGCCGCGCTCACCGGCCGCCTGCACGGTCCCCAGCTTCACCTGGTTATTGCCCTGCTGGGCCGCGAGCGCTGTCTGGAGCGCGTGGCCCGCGTGCGGAATGTCCTGGCGGAGAGGAGATGAGACGATGACACTGTACGTGTATAACTCGCTGACCCGACGCAAAGAGCCTTTCGTCCCCCTGCACGAGGGGAAGGTGGGCATATATGTCTGCGGCCCGACGGTCTACGGCCATGCGCATCTGGGACATGCCAAGAGCTATGTGTCCTTTGACGTGGTGGTGCGCTACCTGCGCTATCTGGGCTACCAGGTGCGCTACGTGCAGAACATCACCGACGTTGGGCATTTGACCGATGACGCGGACGCCGGCGAGGATAAAATCCTGAAAAAGGCGCGGCTGGAGCGGTTGGAGCCGATGGAGCTGGTGGAGATTTATACCCGCTCCTATTTCGAGGACATGGACGCCATGAACGTCCTGCGGCCCAACATCTCGCCGCGCGCCACCTGCCACATCCCGGAAATGATCGAGCTGGTGCGCACCCTGCTGGAAAAGGGGCATGCCTATGAGGTGAACGGCTCGGTCTATTTCTCGGTGGAGACCTTCCCGGAGTACGGCAAGCTTTCGGGCCGGCGCATTGAAGAGCTGGTCGAGGCCGTGCGCATCGAGGCCAATCCCGAGAAGCGGCACCCGGCCGACTTTGCCCTCTGGAAGCGCGCTGAGCCGGGCCATATCCTGCGCTGGCCCAGCCCCTGGGGGTGGGGCTATCCGGGCTGGCATATCGAATGCTCGGTCATGTCCACCAAGTACCTGGGCCAGCCGTTCGATATCCACGGCGGCGGGCTGGAGAACCAGTTCCCGCATCACGAGTGCGAGATCGCGCAGTCGGAGGCGGCCGCCGGCGTGCCCTTCGCCCGCTACTGGCTCCACAACAACATGGTCACCGTCAACGGCGTCAAGATGGGCAAATCGCTGGGCAACTTCGTCACGCTCAAAGAGGCCTTCCAGCGCTATTCGCCGCTGGCGGTGCGCTTCTTCGTGTTGAGCAGTCATTACCGCTCGCCGCTGGACTTCTCCGAGCCGGCGCTGGAGGCCGCCGAGCGCGGGCTGGAGCGCCTGCACATCGCCGTGAAGCTGGTGCGCGATGCGCTGGCGCGGGCCGGCCAGCCCACCGACGATCCCGACCCGGAGGTGGTGCGCGTGCTGGAGGAACATAAGGCGCGCTTCCTGGAGGCCATGGATGACGATTTCGGCACGCCGCAGGCGCTGGCGGCGCTGTTCGAGCTGACGCGCGAGACCAACACCTGGATCAATACCGGCCGGCCCCTTTCCGCCGCCTCGCTGGCCGCCATCAATCAGACGTACAATGAGCTGGCCGGCGATGTGCTTGGGCTACTGCCGGCCAAATTCGAGGAAGCGGCCGGCGCGGACCTGACCGGTCAGCTCGTCCAGCTCCTTATCGAACTGCGGCAGGAAGCGCGCCAGTCCAAGGACTATGCGCGTGCCGACCGCATCCGACAGCGGCTCAACGAGATGGGTATTATCCTCGAGGACGGCCCCGAGGGCACACGCTGGCGCATGCGCTGATGGAACAATCCTACCATGATGATTGACCTGCTGTACGGCCGCAATGCGGTGCGGGAGGCTTTGCGCGCCGGCCGGCGGCGCATCTATGCCGTCTACCTGGCAGAGGGCGTCAAAGTGCGCGATGCGCTGGCCGATATCGTGGAGATGGCCGAGCGCGCTGGCGTGCCGGTGCGCACGGCCCCGCGCGAGCAGATGGATAAGCGCCTGGCCGGCGCCAAGCATCACGGCATCCTGGCGGAGGCCTCCCCGTACCCGTATGTCCCCCTGCGCGAACTGCAGGAGCTGTGCGCGCGGCGCGAACCCCCGCCGCTGATGCTCCTTCTGGACCACCTGCAGGACCCGCAGAATGTGGCGACCCTACTGCGCACGGCAGAAGCGCTGGGGGTGGACGGGGTGGTAATGCCGGCGCATCGGGCGGCCGGCGTCACGCCGGCGGTGGTAAACGCCTCCGCCGGCGCGGTGGAGCACCTGCGCATCGCCCAGGAGACGAACCTGGTGCGCGCCATGCAGGCCCTGCAGGAGGCCGGCCTGTGGCTGGCGGGTGTGGAGCTTGCCCCTGGTGCCAAACTGTATGTGGAGGCGGACCTCACCGGCCCTCTGGGGCTGGTGGTGGGAAGCGAAGGGGAGGGCATGAGCCGGCTGGTGCGCGAGACCTGCGATTTCCTGATCTATCTCCCTATGGCCGGCAAGGTGAACTCCCTGAACGCGGCGGTGGCCGGCTCAGTGGCCCTCTATGAGGTCTGGCGCCAGCGCGCCCAGGCGGCGCGCGGCTGATCCGGAGAAAGGAGCGGCAGATGGAATTGGGCATGATCGGATTGGGGCGCATGGGCGCCAATATGGCGCGCCGGCTCCTGCGCGGCGGCCATCGCGTGGTGGGCTATAACCGCAGTCCGGAGAAGACGCAGGCGCTGGTGTCGGAGGGGCTGGAGCCGGCCTATTCGATCGCGGAGCTGGTTTCCTGGCTGTCCCGGCCGCGCGTGGTGTGGTGCATGGTGCCGGCCGGCGAGGCCACGGAGCGGACGCTGGCCGAGGCGGCGGAACGCATGGAGGCCGGCGATGTGCTGGTGGACGGCGGCAATTCGTTTTACAAGGACACCCTGCGGCGGGCGGAGCAGTTTCGTGCCCGCGGCCTGTATTTCGTGGATGTGGGGACCAGCGGCGGCATCTGGGGGCTGTCCCAGGGCTACAGCCTGATGGTGGGCGGCGCGCCGGAAGCGGTGGCGCTCCTGCGGCCGGCCCTGGAGACGCTGGCGCCGGCGCCCGACCGGGGCTGGGGGCATGTGGGGCCTACAGGCGCCGGCCACTTCGTCAAGATGGTGCACAACGGCATCGAGTACGGCATGATGCAGGCCTATGCCGAAGGGTTCGAAATCCTGCGGAGCAAGCGGGAATTCGCGCTGGACCTGCATCAGGTGGCCGAGATATGGCGCTACGGCAGTGTGGTGCGTTCCTGGCTCCTGGACCTGATCGCCCAGGCCCTGGAAGAGGATGTGAACCTGCGGGAGATCGCCCCGTATGTGGAGGATTCGGGCGAGGGGCGCTGGACGGTGAAGGAAGCCATTGATCTGGACGTGCCGGCGCCGGTGATCACCCTGTCGCTGATGGCCCGCTTCATCTCGCGTCAGGAGGACAGTTATGCGGCGCGCCTGCTGGCGGCCATGCGCCGGCAGTTCGGCGGGCATGCGGTGCGCCGCGCCGGCGAGGAGGAGACCCATGGCGAAAATGCCTGACGCGCCGGCCACAATGGTCATCTTCGGCGCATCCGGCGACCTGACCCAGCGCAAGCTGGTGCCGGCCCTGTTCAGCCTGTACTGCGCCGGCCTTCTGCCGCGGGAGCTGGAAATCCTGGGGGTGGCCCGCTCGCCGCTCTCCGAGGAGGAGTTTCGCCGGCGCATGCTGGAGGGCGCGCGGGCCTATGCCCGTCTATCGCCAGGGCAGTGCGCCCGCTGGGACGGCTTTGCCCCGCGCCTGCATTACCGCCACCTGGACTATGAGGCGGGCGAATCGTACCAGGCACTGCGGACATGGCTGGAGGAGATAGACCGAGGGCGCGGGGTGGGGGAGGGCCAGGCCCGCCGGCTGTTTTACCTGGCGACGCCGCCGGCGCTCTATGTCCCCATCATCCGCCATTTGGGGGAGGCCGGCCTGTCCCAGAGCGAGGCCGGCTGGGCGCGCATCGTGGTGGAGAAGCCCTTCGGCCGGGACCTGCCCAGCGCCCGGGCGCTGAACGCGGAACTGCATCATTACTTTGCGGAGGAGCAGATTTACCGCATTGACCATTATCTCGGCAAGGAGACGGTGCAGAACCTGCTGGTCTTCCGCTTTGCCAACACCATCTTCGAGCCGCTGTGGAACCGCACCTATATTGACCATGTGCAGATCACGGTGGCGGAATCCATCGGTGTGGGGCACCGCGCCGGCTATTACGATCAGGCCGGCGTCCTGCGGGACATGTTCCAGAATCATCTGATGCAGTTGCTGACCCTGACGACGATGGAGCCGGCGGCGGCCTTTGACGCCAAATGCCTGCGCGACGAGAAAGCCAAGGTCCTGCGGGCCGTGCGGCCGGTGGATGCCCGCCGCGACAGCGTGCGGGGACAGTACCTGGGCTATCGGGAGGAGCCGGGCATCGCGCCGGATTCGCGCACGGCCACGTACGGCGCACTGCGGCTGTACATTGACAATTGGCGCTGGCGGGATGTGCCCTTTTTCCTGCGCTCGGGCAAGCGTCTGGCGCAGAAGACCAGCGAGATACTGATTCAGTTCAAGGCGGTGCCGCATCTCATGTTCGAGCTGATGGAGGGGCGCAGTCTGCCGGCCAACTCGCTGGCCATCTGCATCCAGCCGGACGAGGGGTTCCATCTGCACTTTGAGGTGAAGGTGCCGGGCGCCGGCATGCTCACCAAATCGGTCAATATGGAGTACCATTACGCCGCGGAGGGCATCGTGCTCCCGGACGCCTATGAGCGTCTGCTCCTGGACGCCCTGCAGGGGGATGCGTCCCTGTTCGCCCGGGCGGATGAGATCGAGCGCTCGTGGGAGCTGATGGACCCTATTGTCGCGGCATGGGACGCGGACGAGGTGCCGCTGTATTTCTACGAGCCGGGCAGTTGGGGGCCGGCGGAGGCGGACGCACTGCTGGCAGAATCCGGCCGACGCTGGAGCCTGGGCTGTCAGGGTGCGTGAGAGGAAAGAAAGGAGCGTGCCGGATGGTCGAGGTGCGGGTCCTGCCCACGGAGCAGGAAGTCGCCCAGGAAGCGGCGGAGCGTTTTGTGAAAGCCGGCCGGGAGGCCATCGCCGCGCGCGGCCGGTATGCGGTCGCGCTGGCCGGCGGGAGCACGCCGGCGCCGCTCTACCGCCTGCTGGGAGAGCCGGCATGGCGAGAGGCCCTGCCGTGGGAGCGGGTGCACCTTTTCTGGGGCGATGAGCGCTGTGTGCCCCCCGACCATCCCGACAGCAACTACGGCCTGGCCTGGCGGGAGTGGCTGTCCCGCCTGGATATCCCGCCGGCCAATCTCCACCGCGTGCGGTGTGAGGAAGGCCCGGAGCAGGCCGCCGCGAAGTACGAGGAAGAACTGCGCGCCTTTTTCGGGGAGGAGCCGGCCTTTGACCTGATTTTCCTCGGCGTGGGCGAGGATGGGCACACCGCGTCCATTTTCCCCAGCACGCCGGCGGTGCTGGAGACGCGCCGCTGGGCCATGGTCAATCATCGGTTGGGAGAGGCACTGCCGCGGGTGACGCTGACCCTGCCGGTGCTGAACGCGGCCCGGTATGTCCTCTTTCTGGTGACAGGGGAGCGCAAGGCGGTGGTGGTGTGCCGCATACTGCTGGACCCGACACTGCACCGCAACGCTTTGCCGGCGGCGCGGGTGCGGCCCTGGGCCGGCATGGTGACCTGGCTGTTGGATGCGCCGGCGGCCTCATTGTGGCTGCGCTTGCGCACATCTTCTGGAACAGAGGGTGCATAGCATGGATGCCGTTCCACGCGGGCTTCGCCGCAACATGATC
>Ga0315298_1004788_pt1 | contig 19826 bp, 29 predicted proteins | sample WHS_1_MG_FD_203077 | JGI IMG/M metagenome (GOLD analysis project Ga0315298, IMG submission 203077) | Extremophilic microbial mat communities from Washburn Hot Springs, YNP, Wyoming, USA - WHS_1_MG | ecosystem: Environmental > Aquatic > Thermal springs > Hot (42-90C) | place: USA: Wyoming...
TCAATAGTATTCCAGTTCCAGTTCCTATCGCACCTGTAAGATCAGCAAGCACTGCAAGCAGACCCACAAATATACTGCCAAGGATTGCGATTGTAGTGATGTATTTGTCAAGAAGCTGCTCGATTATCCTTGGATCGCTCCTGAATCCAGGTATTGAAAGGCCTGTCTGTGTCAACTGCTCTGCAACCGCGGAAGCAGACATGTTAGATGCCTCCATCCAGAACCTTCCGAATATCACACAGAGTATAATATATATCAAAGCATAAACCAGTATGTGAACTACTTCAGGTATTCCGAATATCGGTGTTGAACCAGAGATAGTTGCAATATAACCCTCATATGAACCAACATACAACGGGTTTGCAATTGGCGATATGAAATACAGCAATCCATCCACCAACTGGCCGTTTGCACTGACCACACCTATGTACTGGAGAACATTCACGCCTCCTATCATAAGAGAATTGTTGTAAAGCAAAGCCCTTGACAAAAGCTGGATGTTCATCAGCAATGCAGATGTCAAAATGACAGGAAGGACTGAAACATAAAGCAGCTTGACAGGGAATCTTGTGCCGAATCCCCTGAATGTCAATGGAATTTCAACTTTAACCCCCTCTGCATAGACTGATGCAAGGATTATCACGAACATGAAGAAGATAGGCAACAATGCAATAAGTGCTGAAGGAATCGCTGTCGGACCACCTGCAGACAGCCTTCCAATCACTGTCTGGGCAGCATCCACTCCATGTCCTCCAAATATTAATGCCCAACTACCCTGTACAACTGCCAATGAAACTCCTGCTGCTATAAAAAGTGAGATTCCAGATCCTATTCCGTATCTTGAAACCAGCTCATCCAAGAAGATCAAGAGTATCGAGGTGAATGCGATCTGTGCGATGATCAAGCCAAGTATGAGCGAGGAGTTTCCGAACCTTGGATCTGGACCCACGTAAACGCCAGGTATTACGAACAATGCTGATTCCACAATTGCAAGAACGATCGCAAGCAATTTCTGTGTTGCTGCAAACCTTTTCTTGTCTGCCACGTCATGTGGATCGAATTCTATCAGCTTTGCACCTGCAAATAGCTGCAGAAATATAGATGCAAGGATTATTGGACCAATACCTATTGTGAGAAGAGTGCCTGTCTTGCTTGCAAGAACTGTCTGAATAAATTCAAGAAACGAACCTCCCTTCAGCTCTCCTCCAAACGGCACGATGTGATACATCATGAAATAAAGAATGAGCACTAAGAGCGTCCAGAATATCTTTTCGTTCAATGGAATTGCTCTTTCAGGGTTTTTAACCTCTGGCAAAAACGGAATTATAGGTTCAATGAAATTTAATTTCAAACAATTCCCCTCCTGATTTTGACAATTTTGACAACTTAAGCATTAACATCAATTGATTATGTGATTATTTGTTGATTATTTGATTGATTATTCAATTGATTGTATTGATTATTTTGATTGTAATCAAATGATTGATTATTCAAAAAATACTCAATCGATTACTCTGTCCATTGATGCCATAAATGTTGAGAGATTATCTGTTAATTATTCTGCTGATTCTGTTTCCTTCCCTGGCTGAACCTGGAGCTCAAGCTTTCCTCCTGCTGATTCGATCTTCTTCTTTGCTGATTCTGTTGCTGTCACTGCCTTTACATGAACAGGGACTGAAATCGAACCTGCTCCTAGGATCTTTCCCGGGAAGTTGAATACGAACATATTTCCAGACTTTTCAATCTTCCCTGCAGTTGCAAGATTTGAGATGTCTCCAACATTAACCACATCCAGTTTAGGAGATGCATTTCTGTTTACGAATCCCTTTCCTCTCTTTCCGAAGTGGTCTGGCTCGTGCTTGAGTATCCATGCCCATCTGTGCTTGTGTGCTCCCGCGTAGCCCTTTCCTCCTCTGCTTCCCTTTCCTCTTCTGTTCTTTGCATTTCCTCCCCCAAAGGTTCTGCTTGCGAGATACTTCTTATACTTGCTTTTCACTCTTCTTACCATAAATATCACCATAATCAATTACAATATTTATAATCATTCACAAAGGTCTTAAAATGTTTACAAGCATTACAAACTTTTACAAATATTAACGACATGATTGTTAAATTATTCTCAGTTATCATCTAGTTATCATCTCAGTTATTATCATATCATTCTCTTTATCATTTCATCCATGTCCTTTCCTCTTGGACCAAGCGCTCCTTCAGGATATCTCAGCTTTATGTCCTTCCATCCCTTTCTTGGGGAGTGCAGCCTGAATACTGGTTTTATTTGGACTTCCTCGCCCTTTTCGATCAGTGACGCGATTTTTCCTACTTCCTTTGAGTCTACTCTTTTGTCTCCTGGCAGTCTTCCTCTCTTCTCAACCAGCTCCTTGAGAGTGTCTGAAGAAATCTCTCCCCAGGTGATGTAGTCCTTTGCCACATTAAGCATTCCCTCGAGCTGCTTAGTCATCTTTGGATAAACAACACAATGATGCTTCTTGTTAAGCCTCAACAACTCCATTGTCTTTCTTATGTCTGGTTTGATACCAGCAACTCCACGAACACGAACAATCGCTATAACCATATTCACCACTTCATAATTTGTTTATATCGTAATCAATACTATGATTAATGACAACAACTATCAAACAATGACAACGACATCAAATATTATTATTAAATGTTAGCTGAACTCTTGCTTCACTCTTATCTTGTTCAGCTGGTCTATTGCATCCACCACTGCCATAGAGGTGTTGAACCTGTTCTTTGTCCTTCCCTCTGCCTTTGTCCAGATGTCTTTTATTCCTGCAAGCTGGATTACCTTCCTTACAACCTTGTTTGCAACTATTCCTGTTCCTCTTGGTGCAGGGGTGAGTGTAATCTTTACTCCACCGTGCTTTCCTGTAATTTGAATCGGCAATGAATGCCTTGTCTTGCAGTCGCACTGCGATGAACCGCAACCGAGGTTAACATGTGTTATATTCAGCTTTGCATCCTTCACTGCAGCTTCTATTGCAGGCCTTACCTCATCTGCCTTTCCCTGGCCGATTCCTATGTATTCCTGGCCGTCTCCAACTACTACTACAGCTCTGTACTTTGCCTTTCTTCCAGAATCTGTCATACGCTGGGTCGAAGAAAGCTCGATTGTCTCCTGCATAAGGTTTGGAAGAAGAAAATCAACTATCTCTGATTCTAATATTGGTTTTCCTGACTTTAGAATATCGTTTAAGTTAGTTATCTCTCCAGCCTTGACCTTCTTTCCAAGGGTGGTTCTCGGATTCCATGAATCTAAAACATCCTTCTCAACTGCTGAAGCTCTTTTTTGTTTACCTTTTCTCAACTTCATAAATCTCACCACATAACAACATGAACAATCAATTCACCGTCAGGCATCAGGACTTACTAATCTTTTCCTTTACCTGCTTGAAAATATTGTATATCTCTTCTGGCTTTACTCCTTCTTTTATGTACTTGGAGAATCTCTTGTTGTACTCATCAGAGCCAGACAATGATTTTGCGTAGTCAGAGACGTGCTTACCTGAAATTCTTTCCTCGTTGATTTCAATGTCTCCTACTGGAATGTCTATTCCTGCATCCTTTGCTCCTTTTGCCGCTGCAAAAAGGAATGAACCTTTTGATGGAGTGTGCAGGCCAGAATCAAGGACTGCTGATTTCACTCCCTTCTTCTTTGCCTTGTTTGCGCACAGGTATGCAGTAAGGTATGATGAAGGAAGATTGGTAGATGGTTTCCACTTGAATTGTGCAAGCTCACTTGAGGTTGCTGATGCAATAACTTCATCGTGATCATTCGTGAAGTTGACAAACTGGACGATTACTTGTCTGTTTGTCTTCCTCACCACCATCCTTGGCTTTTCAGACTTCAACAGAGCCAATCTCTTTCTGTAGTTTGTGAGATTAGCCCTCCTTCTCCTAAAAGACAGTTTATATGTCGGTCCTGTTGCTTTTGTCATAAACATCACTTTCCATTTTTTCAATCTAAATTGTAAACATGAATTTAATACCAAATCACAAACATAAATTTTAATTCACACAAACAATAATCATTTCTTCTGCGGCTTCTTTATATATCCCTTCTCATTAAGATAGAGGAGAACACGAGACTTGTCTGGGAATGCTCCTCCCTTTATCTTGAGGTAAACTTCTCTGTATGCCTTGTTGTCAACGAACATTCCTCTCTTCTTGAATGACTTGATCAGTTCTCTTTGCGCCCTGATTCTGTTCACCCATTCCTTCTTTCCTCCAGCTCTTGCAGAGTGGGTCCCTCTTCTTCTTGCAGTCTTATGCGCTCTTCCTTTCTTTCTCTCTTCGTCATGAATCCTTCCGACTGCTCTTGAAACACCTTTTTTCTTCTCGACGATTACTGCCTTCTGTTTTATGAGCGCTCTTACGTCGTCCTTTGTCACTGCTTTCTCTATCTCTTCAATCCTGGAATTGTCGAACTTTATCCTGCTTATTCCTGCTCCGGTTATCTGCGAAGCCATCCTTTTAACTGAGGAAATTGACATAACTATTCACCTATTTATACGATATAATCTTTAGCATTTACAACATGTCCTTAACATCTAATTTGATTTTGACTCTGAATTTGACTTTGACTCTGCAGTTGTTGTCGATGATTTAGGATTTGAGACATTAGGGTTCAAAACTGCAAATCCCATTGCCTTTGCCTTCTCTACTATAGCAGACTTCTTCTTTGCGCCTACTGCAGCTGCAATCCTCAATGCAATTTTATCGCCCTTCTGCAGTGATTCAAGATCCTTGATTGATCTTATCAGTACTTCTTTCGCTCCTGACGGGTGGAAGCCTCTGTCATCCCTTGCGCTTCTCCATCCTACGTTTGGGGAAGCTCCCATTATCTTCTTGCCGACTCTTTTCTTGTTGTCTATTCCTCTCGGCTTTCTCCACCTGTCTTTCACTCTCTTCTTTCTGTCTGAGTTTGGAACATTAAATTTTGGATGCTTTCTCATATCATAACACCTTTTAATCATTGATTTTTAAACATTGTTTATCGCAAATTATCTTGATTATTTAAAGTATATACGCTTAACATGCTACATACGGAACATGCTGAAAGTCTGCAATCAAAGTGGATCATATATTCCATCCTGGAACACTCTTGGATCCTTCTCTCTTATTCTTGTTGCAGACTTTAGGTTTGCTGCAGTCTGACCCACTGCGTGTTTGTCTGGTCCGCTCAAGACTATGAATTCCTTCTCCACCTTCATCTTTGTGTCTCCTACAATCTTCGCTTCTCTTGGCTTCTTCTCACCAAGGAAGTTCTTGATGTAGATTAATGAACCCTTCTGCTCTAAAGTGAACGGGAAGTGGGCGTAAATCATCTGAAGCCTGAGTGTGTATCCCTCTGTCACTCCTTTTATCGCTGATTTCAGCAATGCCTGTGTAGTGTTGACCTGTACTTTTTCCTCTCCTGAAATCTTTACTTTTCCTGAATCAAGAGACATAGAAACGTCCTTGAATTTGCATGTCACCTTTCCCTTTGAGCCTGAGACAGTAAATGAATTCTTGTCGATTGCTACATTCACTCCATTCGGAATTTCTACAATTGTTTCTTCCATATTCCACACCTAGCCAATATAAATATACACAATATCTAATGCATAAGCGCATAAGCTTGAATCCATGCTTAGTAGACGTATGCAACCAGCCTTCCTCCTGTCTTAAGCGACCTTATCTCCTTGTTGGTCACCACTCCTTTTGGAGTAGTTATAATTATGATTCCGAAATCCTTACTCGGGAGATATTGATCCTCTATCTTTCCTATCTCACTGTACTTAACAGGAAATCTCGGCTTAATAACACCACAGTAGTTTATTGGCCCAATTCCCTTTATTATAAAGTATTTGGTCGGGCCCTCCTTTACTTCCTTGAATTCACCGATGTATCCCTCTCTCTGAAGAATGTTGAGTACTTCACCGGTGAATTTCGATGCAACTACCTTGCACTCGTTTTTTCCTGCATTCTTATGAACACGAATTACATTTAATGCATTCGCAAGTATATCCATACAATCACACCCTTATCGAAACTTAATGAACATTATAAACACTATTGTAAACACTACTATTTTTGACTATTCGAATCTTAAATGAATCAACCGAATTTCTTGAAACCGATTGACTCTCCGATTTCCCTGAAGCATCTCCTGCAGATGTTGAGGTTATACTTTCTGATTATCCCTCTAGAAGTACCACAGATTCTGCATTTCCTGACTCCTTTACCCTTGTATCTTACTTCTAATGGTCTAGTGCTTTTTTTATTCATAGAAATTCACCTTGAACTTTTGTTTGAGGAAATTCTCTGTTTCCTCTGGAGTAACCTTGTGAGTATGCCTTATTTTTGATTTAAGCCTTCTTCTCTTTTCCACCCTCTTTCCTGGCCTTGTCATGGTGCCGCAAACGTCGAAGCCGACTATACCTATATTGGGATCGTACTTTGCACCAGGAAAGTCGATGTATTCCTTCACTCCGAATGCGAAGTTTCCGTCCCTGTCTATTGACCTCTTGTTCATCTTGTAGTCAACAGCATCCAATGCCTTTGAAAGGAACTCCTCGGCTGCCTTTCCTCTGAGAGTAACCTTAACTCCTATGGTGTCTCCCTTCCTTATTCCGAAGGTCTGTACCCTTTTTCTTGCCTTTGTAAGAGTTGCTGTCCTGTTTGTCAATCTTTCAATGATTGTCTTGACCTTCTTTAGTCTTTCTCCAGATTCTCCTGCGCCGATATTAACAGTAATTTTTTCAAGTTTAACCTCTCTCATGTCCATAATATCACTTCTTGGATAACGAATGATCATAACGTATTAATCAGTCAAACGAAATCGTTGGTTATCGGGAACGCATACTTTGTCAGCGTGATTGCCTCTGAGCCGTCTTCCAGCTCTCCCTTGATCTCGCTGTTACGAGTTGCAGATGATGGAGTGATCTCCTTTATCTTGATCTTGTTCCCAACCTTCTTTCCTCCTGTTAGGAAGCAAAGTGCGCCCTCTTTCAGCTCGATTTTTCCAGTTGCCTTTCCTTCTGGTATTGAAATCTGAATAACGTCACCAACATTTGCATCAAAGTCAACTATCGTTCTCCCATCATGCAATGTAAGCTGCATCTTTCCGCCTTTTATCTTTGTCTTATTCTTTACTCTGCATAATTTGATTGATGGGTTCTTTGATTCCACGAGTGTGATTCTTCCTTTGGTGTCAAGGATTGCTCTCCAGTTCTTGTCTCCAATTGTAACAAGATCCATCAGACCGACAGGCTCCTTTGGCTCTGTCTTTACCTTTCCATCCACCTTGACCTGCCTGGAGTTCAAAATCTGCTTTGCTTCATTCGCTGTCTTAGCGAAACCAAGCATGATTATCGCATGGTTAAGCGGGATGCATACCGACTTTGAATGCTTGCCCGGTAACGGATTCATGACCCATGTGAGCTCCTTTCTTTGCAAACCAAAAGACTTTGGCATTGCGATTCTCTTCAGATGTTTTGTTCCACTTTTCTTTGCCATAAAAATCACACCTTATAATAATTCAATCAATATTCAATATTAATTCAAGCTCCAAACTTGACTCTTCTCACTTCATTCACTTCCTTTCAACTATCTCCACCACCATCAAATTAGATGGATCGAGAGGAACTGACGTTTCTTTTCCATTCGCCTTTTTCTGGGTTATTCCCTCTACGAAGATCTTGGAGTCGGAAAGGTCTATCTTTGATATCTTTCCTTCCTTTCCTTTGAATCTTCCCCTCATGATCTTTACCTTGTCTCCTGACTTGGCTTGGATAGATCTCTTCTTGATCTTTGCTCTCAATTCCTTGCTTACATGAACATGAACAAACTTCTTTCTGATGTGCAAAGGAGCAGTGTATCTGAATTTCCTCTGCGTCCTTGGTTTTCTTGATTTCATCATAACAACACCTTCTGATTAAATTCCATAAATATACACTGTATACTTTATCCTATATATGTACATTCCAAATGTTTACAATGATATTATATAATGACATTCAGTTATATACAACAATGACTACATCAGATTATGGACCATGCTATCCCTGCCACCTTTGGATACCTGTCCACTATCTCTCTTGCAACCACTCCCTTGATCTCTGTTCCCTTAGGCAAGCCTGCGTCGTCTATTAGTGCGCATGCGTTGTCCTCGAACATCAGTCTTACGCCGTTTGCTCTTCTTATCGGCTTTCTCTGTCTTATTATTAATGCCTTTTCCACCTTCTTTATCATCTGCGGAGATCCCTTCTTCACTGCGACTATTGCGACATCTCCGATTCCTACGCTCGGCTTTCTTCTCCTCTTTGTTGGTGCTTTAAGCATTCCTATTATCTGAACAACCTTGGCACCGCTGTTATCATCACAGTTAATGATTGCACCTACTGGCAATGATCTTGGAATTTTTGACTGCATTGCTTTCATAAATTTCACCTACCATTGAACATCAAATATAAACATCAGACGATTTATTAGCATCGGATGATTTCCAAAGAGAATCATTCCTTCTTAGGAAGCACTTCTATTATCATCCAGGATTTTGTTCTGCTCAGCTTCCTGCACTCACCTATCTTGACAGTGTCTCCAACCTTTGCATTTATGCATGGCGGGTTGTGGGCTGCATACCTTGATTTTGTTCTTGCGTATCTCTTGTACTTAGTGATATAAATCATTCTAGGTCTCTCCACTATCGCTGTCTTCTTAGCCTTGGTGCTGACCACCACTCCGGTAAGCACCTGACCTCTTACCTTTACGTTACCATGAATAAAACATTTCGGATCTCCGCAGTTTTCCTTGTTTAATTCTGCTTTAGATACTTCAGTTTTCTCTACCATATCATCAACCATTATTAAATTAACATGAATATTGATCACTCATTTTAATTCACTCATTTTAATTCACTCAATTTTGTTATTTGACTTTCATAATTCAACATTTTTATTCGAACTTTATCTTTTTCAGCCTTTCTTCGGGAGAATACAGTATTTTTGAACCCTCCACGAGAAAGGTTTCCTCTCCTTTCCTGAAAAGGAACTTGGCTCCCTTCTTGGGAATCACTACTTCCTTTCCGTTTTTTTTCTCTATTTTGAATGCATTCTTTGTCTCGTCTACCACTAGGCCAGAAATTCCTATTCTTTCAGGAGAGCTGCTGTCAGCAATCTCCACTTCCAGGCCTATGTACTCCATGAGATACTTGAAGTTTTTTGGAATATTTCTTTCAGATTTTGTTTCAGATTTTCTTTCAGTTTTTGTTTCTTTTTTTCCTTTTGTAACTTCTTTCATTTCAATCATTCGCTTCTATCTTACTTCTTGAGTATTGATATGTTCTCTTCAGGATACCCAAGGGACACAAGCAATCGCTTGATCTTTTGGCTGTGATCACCCTGAAGTATGATTTCATTGTTCTTTACTGTTCCACCGCATGCAAGGGACTGCTTCAGCTGTTTTGCGATGTTATCTATCGAGTTGCTGTCAATCCCATTTATCACAGTTACCAATTTCTTGAACTTTGCTTTAGTTATTGTAACTGTTATCTTGTGTGCCGTCTCCTTCTCTAGAGTGGCGCATGAACATATGTCGTATGGCAAACCGCAACCAGAACATATGTTTCCTATTAATTTGTGTCTCCCGCAAGTGGGGCAGATGTTTTCAGCCGTTTTCTTCACCTCATGAAATATTGAATTTTATTAACATGAATCACATGAATCTTACGCATCGTGACGCATATATTATATATTTCGTCTTTTCCATTTTCTTAATTATTGCTTTTTCTGTTCCTCCTTCTGTTGCTTCTTCTCAGTCTTCTCTTTTGATTCCTTCTTTGCACCGTTGCCTGATGGAAGGATTCCTAACTCTCTTGCCCTGATGTAGGTGAGCATTCTTGCTATAGATCTCTTCAAAGTCCTTATCTTTCCATAGTTCCTTGATTTGCCGGCAGCTGAAGATCTCACGCTGTATTCCGAACTCAGCTCCCTCTCGAACTCCTTAATTTTTGACTTCATCTCTTCAGTGCTCATGTTCTTGATATCTTTGACCTTCATATTATCACGCTATTAAACAACAAAATCAACAACAACTGAATAAACGCATTATGCAGTTATCTTTTATCTTTTCTTTATCTTTTCTTTCCTCCGAATCTTCTCTGCAGTGCTCTCTTCTGCTTTTCTGTCTCTTCGTTCTCAGCTGGCTTTTCTGGAGCTGCTATGTCGCTGATCCCTTCCTTTTCTTCCGAGTATTTTATAATGTTCGGAACCTCCACCTTTGAGACCTTGTCTGGGAACACTGCTGTAGGCGGTGCGATCGAAACCCTAACATTGATTGCACCATATTTCGGTCTTGCTGTGAATTGTGCCTTCTTTATCTGATTCACCACTTCGCCTGCCTTTGGCAGGTAGCCCCATGAAACTCTCATGCTCTTTGCCTTTGCACCCTTTGCTGCGATCTTTCCTCCAACCACGATCTCTGCTCCGAGTGCGCCTGCGTCTATTATCTTTTTGAGTGATGAATGCAATAATGCTCTCAAAGGCTTTCCTGCCTCGATGTTCTTAGCTATAGAGTATGCAACCAGTCTTGGCTCGAGCTCTATTCTCTCTACAGGGACCACTGCGATCTGCGGGTCGTTTACACCGAACTCCTTCTGTATAGTGTCGGTGAGGTATTTGATCGATTTCCCCTTCTTCCCTATAAGCTTCCCTGGGTTTGCAACCTCGACAGTTATTCTTGTGACCATCGGAGTTCTTTGAATAGTTACATTACTGAAACCAACTCTCTCGAGTTTCTGTCTTAGGAATTCAGCTATCCTGTATCTTGTAACAGAATCTTCAATGAATTTTCTTTCAATTGCCATTTAATCACTCCTTATAAACACCAGACAATTCATAAACAACATTGTATAACAATTTCATATTCATAATCTTTTTATTTAAAGATCACTTTTCAACAATCACTTTTTTGAATCCTTATTCGCCTTCTCCTTTTTCTCCGGCTTCTGCTTTTCTCTCTCCCCATTCTTTTCCTGGCTCTGCTTTTCTGTCTCCTCCTTCTTTGTCGGCTTCTGCTTTTCTTGCTTCTTTTCTTTTTCCTCTTTCACTTCCTTAACCACTTCCTCAGTCTTCTTTTCTACTACTTTCTCTATATTTTTCTGCATTTCGTTGCCCTGCTCTGAAGCAGCCTTTGCGATTTCCTGCTCCTTTGCCTTGGCTTCTGCCTTCAGCTTTGCTCTTTCCTCTATCTTCTTCTTTTGCTGCGCTAGAAGGGCTTCGTTTTCCTTTCCTGCAAGAATTACTTCCACTCTTGCTGTCTCGTAGTTTGCCCTCATTTGTCTTCCTTTTGACTGAAGCCTTGGATAGATTGCCTGCTTGTTTGCAGCTGCATGAACTATTACAAGGTTGTCAAGTCCCTTTGAAGTAGCATTTGCAATTGCATTGTTAAGGACAGTCAAAACAAAGCCTGCAGCCTTTATTGGATATCTTCCCTTCTTTCCTCCAAGCTCTCTCCTGTGGCCAAGTTTCTTGTTCCATTTTCTGTACTCCACTGGAAAGCCTGAAAGGACTGCCTGAAGATATTGGACTCCTTCATCTGCATTAAGTCCTCTGATATTATCGCATACAGCAGCGAGATCCTTGTATGACGCATCGATGTTATACTGCTGCGCCTTTGCAAGCTGCTTCTCATTGAATTGGAATTTCTTGTTGAAACCATATTCGTAGTGAACCATAAACACACCTTTTCAAATAAACAAAACAAACAAATTACTTGAGTGCAACAGCCTTTGAACCTCTTGTAGCTCCGATACCTGGACCGCTGTGCAATACTCTTCCAGTAGTGTGGACGAAATCACCAAGCCTGAATCCAACCATGTCTGGCTGAATTACGACTTGCTTGAACTCCTTTCCACCATGTACCATGAACTTCAAACCAACCCACTGCGGGATGATCACTGCTTCTCTTAAATGAGTTTTTATCGGCTTTGACGCTCCAACTTTCTGCGCCTTCACCAGCAATTTCTTGTATTCCACTGGCATTCTCTGGATGTACCTCCTTGCCCTTGATTCTATAAGCTTTGAGAATTCATCAAGAGACATAGCCTGAAGTTCTTCCAAAGATTTTCCGCGAAATATAAATTTTCTTGCCATTTAATCACTCCTTATAAACATAGATAGACGAAAGCACGCAACCCTACACTTTCTTCCTCTTCTTTCCTCTTCCTACAGTGGATGCTGCAAGCAAACCAACCTTTCTTCCCGGCGGTGCGTTTCTTGCAACAACTGTTGAACGACCTGGATGGTGCTGCTTTCCACCGAACGGGTGGTCGTATGCAGACATTTTAACTCCCCTGACCTTTGGCCAGTACCTTGCAGTGGATGCAACCATATGGTACTTCTTTCCTGCCTTGAAAACAGGCCTTATCAACCTTCCACCAACAGATATGAGTCCAATCTGGGCCCTGCACTGGGAATCGAATGTCTTGACCTTCTTGGAAGGAAGTGCAACATAAACCTCTTTATCAGTATGAGATATAATTGTTCCTGAAGTTCCTGCAGCCCTTATCATCTTTCCGCCGTCACCTGGAACAAGCTCAATATTGTAAACATACATACCGTCTGGAATCTTTTCCAATGGTAAAACATTACCAAGCTTTACTGATGCGCTTGACCCGAATTCAACCTCGTCACCTAGTGCAATTCCCTCTGGCGCTAGAAGCTGAACGATTTCTCCATTCTCTGTCTTTATATTCATGACAAGACCGCTGTGCGCAGGATCGTTAACAAACTCCACAACCTTTCCCTTAACCACCCCTGCTTTTTCTTTTTCATCATATGTTCTGAATGAAACCTTTGCATTGAACTTGTGCGACGGAGCAGAAAAGGCTGGACTTCCCTTTCCTCTTCTTTGTTGGTTAAGCATTTTTCCCATAAATACACCTTTTATAATAATTTAGTAATATTAAATATGAAACAATTGATTTACATTGACCACATGTTTTTATTGCATTCGCAACCTCTCACAATATCTTTAGCTTTGACGCAAGGTCTAGAGCTGAAAACTCCTTCTTCAGCTTCACATATGCAACTTTTTTATTCGAGAAGCTGTTCATAATGTTCACAGATTCGACCTTTACGTTGTACTCCCCCTCTATGAACTTCTTTATGTCCTGCTTTGTCTGATCCTTCTCAACCTGGAATACCAGGGTGTTGTTCTTTGAAATCTGGTTTATTGCCTTTTCAGTTGTAACAGGGAATATTATCATATTTTCACCTTATTCTTCCATAAATTCAAAAGATCATCATAATGATGAAAGTTTTGATATTGCAGACTTTGTCCATACTGTAAGCCTGCCAGGCACTCCACCTGGTGCGAGGTCTGAAACCTTCAAGGAATCCACCTTTGCAACGCTTACTCCTGGAAGATTCTTTGCAGCCTTCATCAACTTATCTTCCTTGTCTACTACAAGAAGGACTGAATGTGGCGTCTTTACTCCTCCTTTTCTTCCATTGTTCGGCCTTCTCTTTGACTTCGCTCTTTCAACATCTTTTATCAGCTGAAGCTGCTCAAACAACTTTGCAACTTCCTTTGTCTTTGAAAGAGATGAACATGAATCATCGAATACGACTGGTATCTCTGTCTTAGGGAGAACGTGCTTCTTGCCAACAAGTTCTTTCTTTGCGGTTGCTGAAATCGCTGAAATCAATGCCTTCTTCTTTTCCCTTGCGTTTATTCTTTCAACAAGTATCTTTTCTACCTTTGGCGGGTGTGCTCTTCTACCCTTGACTGACCATGGAACCACTCTTACTCTTCCAAATCTTCCCTTTGGATACAATTCCCTTGGAAGCTTTGCTCCTCCCCTATTCTTTAAGGAGTGGTAAGCCTCTTTCCTGCCGACATACCTTGCGGTTGTCTGTAAACCTGCTCTCTTGAAAGCTCCCTTTGGCTGGAGAAGCTCTGATTCCTCTGAAAGCACTGCTCTTCTTATTAAGTCTTCTCTTACTTCCTCTGAAAACGCCTCTGGAAGCTCAATTTTACCGGATGAAGAGCCATCCTTTGAATATAAATTTACATTGACCATAATATCAACCCGTCTTAAACAATATACAAAACCATGCTAAACAATATCAAACTCAGAACCATGTTATCTGAGGCTTCACCACTGAATCATCCCTCAATGCCTTTCTGAGGAATACAAACCTCTTCTGCGTACCCTGAATTGAGCCTCTTACGCAGATGAAGCCTGACTTGACCAATCCATAATGCGGATAACCTTCTGCAGTGTTTATCTTGGATGGATCGTCTCCCATCATAAGAATTCTGTTGTTGTACTGTGTTCTTCTGTGGAAACCATGCTGACCTGCCTGAGGCGTGGTATACATGACGTATGCTGGATGCCACGGACCCAGTGTTCCAAGGTGTCTCATCTTGCCTGTGTTCTTCGGTCTTTGCTTGTGGATGCCGTGTCTTCTTATCACACCTTGCCAGCCATGGCCTCTTGTTACTGCTATAGAATCAACATATTCGCCCTCTTCGAAGACATCCTTGTGTGTCAAGTCCTTGCCGAGGATTGATTTAACGTAATCAAGCTGTGACTTTATGTCCTTTCCTCCGACTGCGATCTCAACAACATCTGGCTTCTTCTTCGGCAATCCTGCCTCCTTGGTGTTGGTGAGTGCAAGGACAGAAATATACAGATCCTTCTTCTCTTCGTCATTGAATGAATTTATTTTGTCCTCAAGCCATTTAACATCCTTTGTCTGCTTTCCATCTCTCTTCTTTGCCATTCCGAGCATGGAGATTGTCTTTTGGTTCAATGCCAATGCATCGCCGTGACAGACTGTGCCAGTATTTGTCTTCTGGTATAGCCTGGCTGCGAATACAGTTATCTTTGGTGCTTCCAGGACTGTAACTGGTACTGTCAGTTCCATTCCCTTGGTTGCGGATTGCGAATCGTCCACCATTCCCATCTGTCTCATTCCAACTTTGTAGACAGGATAACCTAAAAGCTTCGCTCCGTCTGTAGATCTCCATGTCCTTATCCTTGGAGTAATATCTCTTGACCTCTTTCTTGGTTTGAATGCAAGAGAACCTGCTCTTGGCTTAATAACTTTTCCCATTTATCATCACTTTGTACAAACTATATTTTTGTGAACAGGATATATGTTGTCAGCATTGCGCCGACGACTTGATGAATACAACATTTAATTACACATGTAATTACACATGTTTATGATACGTGAATCTGGACATCATGCATATATCGATGACATGATGCTGCTCATCTAGGTAGTGCACTTTGAATGCAGTATACCTATCGCGCCTGAATGCAGTGCATTAAGACGTGAGTTCCTCATGCTAATAGATGCATAGGAACGAAGCCGGGAAACGATTAAGAAAAATCGTTGTATATATTATAATAAATTAGATTTATAAATATTGCCTTTGCAGGGTGCAAGATAATAGACACAGCATAATGGGATCTGAAACTATCAAACAGATTTACATTATATTAAAAAAACATCCTAGACAAAATGTTTGATATTAAAAAAACATCAAAGTAAAATAGGTAAAACCAAAAAAAATTTTACATCAATTAAAGCCGCTGGCTTAACAAACAACAAAAAGTTAAGAGAATTCACGTTCAAAATTATTTGTGAAGTGAATATAGATTAGGCAGGTGTTCGGGGCGACTGTAATGGAACTGCCTAACCAGTGGCAAAAAAATGGAATTATAATAAAGATCAAAGGATGAATAAATACAATAATAAAAAATAAATAATTATATTGGGCTGCACCAATCCAGTAGAGTCGATCTTGAAATACTGCTGCCAACGCTCCTGTCTTCTCTTCTCTCTTTCAGCACCAGAAGGAATTTACCATCCTTTCTCTCTATTCTGGATATCATTCCCATTTCATCCATCTTGGACATGATCTTGCTTACTTCGTCCAATCTTATATTCGTTATATCCATTATCATTTTATCACCGCTAATAGATGATGAAAGGTTATTTATAAACAAAGCGGAAGGGTAGATTTCCAGTGATTTTTCGGCTTTTCACTTCGATGTGAAAAGAAAAATAAATGAAATGATAGATTTAAAAATGATAATGATAATTATTACTAATATGGATAATCCTAAAGATGGCATTAAAATATACAACAAGAGAAAGGCAGGCAAGATTTCTGTCAAGACGTATAAAAAGAATATCGCAAAAGATAAAGAAACATATAAACGTGGAATAAATGAAATGAAAAAAGAAAAGATAGGTGAAAGAAACACAGCACAAAGAGAAACAATCCTGCAGGAGATAAGAAAAATGAGAACGCATCCTACTGCAATGGAGGTCTATTTAGAGGTAAAAAGGAAGATTCCAAACATAAGCTTAGGGACGGTCTACAGAAATCTTGAAATGATGAGCAAAAAGGGTTTGATTAGAAAGCTTACAGGAGAGTATTCAAACAGATACGACGGAATGGTTGAAAATCATTTTCATTTCATATGCAAAAAATGCAATAAGATTTATGACATTCCAAATGAAAATAACAAAGAGATCCACAGAATTATTAAGGAGCAAATTATAAAAATGAAAGAGAAGACAAAAGACAAGTATGAAATAGATGAATACGAGATGATATTTTACGGCTTTTGCGACAGATGTAAATGATATTAAATAAAAAAGGATATTAAATAAATATTGTAAATAAATATTAAGGTAAATAAATATTAAGGTGAGAATATGAAGACCAAAGGAAATAAAACTGAAATGATGGAAACAATGGAGAATCTGGCAAAGGCTTTCGTTGGAGAGAGCCAGGCAAGAAACAGATACACAATGTATGCAAAGGTTGCAAAACAGGAGGGATATGAACAAATTGCAGAGATCTTCCTTGTTACTGCAGACCAAGAAAGAGAACATGCGAGCTGGCTTTTCAGGCTCATAAACGAACTCAAGAAGAAAGCTGCAGAAAAAGGTGAGGATATTTCAAAATACAATGAACTCCATGTAGATGCAGCTGTGCCAACAATATATGGAACTACCATAGAAAACTTGAAAGCAGCAATTGCAGGAGAAAACTATGAATATACCAAGATGTATCCTGAATTCGCTGATATTGCAGAAAAAGAAGGATTCAAAGACATTGCAAACAGATTAAGATCAATTGCAAAGGCAGAATCACACCATGAAGAAAGATACAAGAAGCTTTTAGAGCAATTAGAAAATGGAACCTATTTCAAGAAATCAGAAAACGTGTGGTGGGTATGCAGGGAATGCGGATATGTATACTATGGAAAATTCCCGCCAGAAAAGTGCCCATCCTGCGACCATGCAAAGTCTTACTATCAATTGAAGTGTGAAGAATACTAAAAGATAGAAGATAATAAAATAAAATAGTAAAACTAAAAAGTGAGAAAAGGTGAAAAAATGGTAGAATTGAATCAGATCTACAAGTGTTCTGTATGTGGCAATATTGTGGAAGTAACTCATGCAAGTGCTGGTCAGCTAGTCTGCTGTGGAAAACCAATGGAACTCCTGGTTGAGAAAACACAAGATATTGGCGCAGAGAAACATGTACCAGTAATAGAAAAGACAAGGGGAGGGATAAAAGTAAAAATAGGATCAGTTCCTCATCCTATGGAGGAAACACATTATATTGAATTTATAGAACTGCTTGCAGATGAAAAAGTATACAGACAATATCTTAAACCAGGTCAAGCACCTGAAGCAGAATTCAAGATAAAAACAACAAAGAATACAAAGATTACTGCAAGAGAATACTGTAACCTCCATGGATTATGGAAAAAGGAAGAATAATTCTTTTTTATTCCTTCTTTTTCCTATTTCTTATTCCTTTTTTATACTTTTTTATTTATTTTTGATTTTGCTTGAATTTCTCGTTTTCTCTGTTTTTTCTAGTAATTTTTTTCTTGATTTATTCTGATCATTTAGATATCTTTATGTATCTTATTCCATCCATCTGATATTGCTACATCTAAAACAGACCTTGCATGTTCTCTTGCCCATCTGTCTGCATGCATGATATCTTCTATTTCAGGCTCTTTTACAAAGCATGATTTGTGAATGTCCATGGTGTGTCTTACAACCTTGGTTATATCTCCAACCTTTATCGATCCTTTCAAGAAGTACTCCATGACTGCAACCTCGTTTGCTGCATTCATCACTGTCGGCATTGTCCCTCCAAGCCTACCTGCCTCGTATGCATATGCAAGGGACGGAAAACGAACAAGGTCAGGCTCATAAAAAGTTAACTGGTGTGTCTTCACCAGATCAAGAAACGCATATGATCCCGAAGTTATACGTGTTGGATATGATAAAGCATACTGAATAGGAAGTCTCATGTCATGAACTCCAAGCTGTGCGATTATTGAACCATCAATATACTCTACCATGGAATGAATTATAGATTGCGGATGGACTACAACGCTTATCTGTTCGTATGGAACATCGTAAAGCCAATGCGCCTCAATCACCTCTAATCCCTTGTTCATCAGGGTTGCGCTATCTACTGTTATTTTTCCACCCATGTTCCAGGTAGGATGCTTCAAGGCCTGCTCCCAGCCTGCCTGATCAATTTGATCCTTGCTCCATTCCCTGAATGGTCCTCCTGAACAGGTAAGAATAATTCTTCTTAAATCCTGCCTTCTGTTACCTTGGAGAGACTGGAAGATTGCTGAATGTTCACTGTCAATAGGCATTAATGAAACACCATGTCTTTTTACCTCACGCATGACAATTGAACCTGCACATACCAAGGTTTCTTTGTTTGCAAGTGCGATGTTCTTCTTTGCCTTTATTGCCTCAAGAGTTGGAACCAATCCAACGCTGCCAACCACTGCTGTAACCAAGGTGTCTGCCTCCTCCATGGTTGCGATTTTTACCAATGAATCCTGACCATAGTAAACGGAACAATTGTTTTCACTTGCCACTTGCCTGAGCATGGATGCTGCTTCCTCTAGATGAACAGCTACTGCTCTTGGCTTGAATTCTTTTATCTGCTCTACAAGGAGCTCGACGTCTCTCTCACTCCCATAAGCAGAAATCCCTACCACCTTGAAATCATTTGAATGCTGCCTTACTACATCCAAAGTCTGTGTTCCGATGCTTCCTGTTGAACCAAGTATTGATAATTTCTTCATTATATAACCCCCATTGAGTATATTAATTAAAACAATATTCTAAATAAAAATAAAATAAAACAAAAATGAAATTACATTAAAATAGAACGAAAGAGAGATATAAATACTTTACTGTTGGCGTTGAGACATTGAGATTTATAAAATGTATCAAATATCAATCAACCAACCCTACAAAATCCTTTCCTGAATTTCCTTTTGGAAATACTTTTCCGGTTGGGATTTCTATTGGTATTTGAAGCTCTTCTGCTAATCTAACTGCCTCAGATAGATCAATGACCCTGTCAGTGAACAAAACGGGATATTTGCCATACGGCTCAGTTATGATTTTGACTGTGAAGATTATCCTTTGAAACATTCCTTTTCTGTGAACTCTTAATTCTGCCTTACCTGCCTTAAGTATTTGATCTCTTGTCGGTTCTCCTTTTTCCATATAAATCCCTTTTCATGCTCATTCATAATCTTTTAATTTTTATAAATTTTCGACTGTTTCTCTTGCCATCTTCTTTATGTTTTGTATCTCCTCTTCCATCTCTTTCTTTGTGATTATCCCCTGATTTATCGCAAGCTCGAATAATCCAATCTCATTCTCAGATATACCGATGTTGTTCTCATCTAGATATGAAATAACATATTCTGCTAATTCTTTGACCCAGGTCCT
>Ga0315298_1004790_pt1 | contig 19820 bp, 16 predicted proteins | sample WHS_1_MG_FD_203077 | JGI IMG/M metagenome (GOLD analysis project Ga0315298, IMG submission 203077) | Extremophilic microbial mat communities from Washburn Hot Springs, YNP, Wyoming, USA - WHS_1_MG | ecosystem: Environmental > Aquatic > Thermal springs > Hot (42-90C) | place: USA: Wyoming...
AGGAAGGCAAAAGAAAATATTCTGCAGGCTGAACTATCCCATCGAATAAGCGTTATTATTGGTGACGCTCTCGAAATCATCCCTGCGCTCCATCAGCAATTTGAAATGATTTTCCTCGATGCTGAAAAAAATGAATATCTGGCTTATTTAAAGCGAGCAGAGCCCCTTTTGAAAAAGAATTCGGTTGTTTTTGCTGACAATGCTAAGATTTTTGCCAGTGCCATGCGAGATTATCTTGAATACGTCAGACTTTCGGGGAAATACAGTAGCAAGTTTCTTGATGTCGGATTTGATGGGGTTGAAATCAGTATAAAACTCTTTTAATCCATGTCATTTAAAGCCCGATACATCTGATAATACATTCCCTGTTTTGCCAGCAATTCACCGTGCCTTCCTTCCTCAATAATACGACCTTTATCCATTACTATGATTCTATCAGCCTCAATAATGGTTGAAAGGCGATGCGCGATTGTAATGCAGGTCCTCCTGTGCATGAGTTCTCGCAGGGCTTTTTGCATCAACCTTTCAGAAGCTGGATCAATGTTAGAAGTTGCTTCGTCCAGAATTAAAATCGGTGGATCCAGTAATAAAGCCCGAGCCAGGCAGATAAACTGCCTCTGCCCACTACTCAAATTTATTCCACGCTCTCCCACCTGTGTTGCATAACCCTTTTCCAGTTTCTGGATAAATTCATGGATACCAGCAATTCTGTCAGCCCGGGTGACGTCCTCTCGGGTAGCCTCAGGATGTCCGTATCTGATATTATCTTCAATAGTACCAGAAAACAGGAAAGGTTCCTGAGGTACAATCCCGATCTGTCGTCTCAGGGATTCCTGAGTTAAAAGCCTGATATCAATTCCATCAAGCTCAATTGATCCAGAGTTGACATCGTAAAAACGGGCGATCAACCCTACAAGACTGCTCTTACCCGCCCCGGTGCGACCTACAATGGCCACATTTTCTCCCGGTTTTATAATCAGGTTAATATCGTGTAAAATTTCTTTTCCGGGAAGATAACCGAAATTGACCCGATTAAACCTGATCTCTCCCTTTGCCCTTACGATCGCGATCGCATCCGGGCTATCTCTAATTGCAGGATTAATGTCCAGAAGCTCGAAAATTCGCGTACCTGCAACCATCGCACGCTGCAATTCAGTATATTCGGCTGCCAGCTCGAGAACAGGATTGAAAAGCCTCTGCACGTAAAGCAAAAAAGCGAGCAGAACACCTACACCCATTGAACCTGCAATTACCTGATAACCGCCATACAGCACCACCAGAGCTGTAGCAATCGCAGTTAGCAAACCGACTGCAGGCATGGTCATTGAGGTCAACCTGGTTGCATTTAAATTGGCATTTAAATTTAATCGGTTGACCTCATTAAATTGCCTCAAGTTGACATTTTCACGTGCCAGACTCTGAACCAGACGTACTCCGGCGATGTTTTCCTGAAATTGAGAAGTTATCAGGGCAATAGCTCGCCTGACCCGGATAAATGCCTTTCTGGCATATCTTTGCCAGATAATCGTTACAGCAGCCAGGACGGGAATTACTGCCAGTGTCAAAAATGCCAGCCTGGCATCCATTACAATCATGATAATTGTGATCCCTATCAGCGTGAGTATACTGGTAATAATATTGATAATCCCGTAGCTGATTAATTGTTGCAATTGCTGAACATCATTCTGCACCCTGGAAATAATTTTGCCCGCCTTGTTCTGATCAAAAAAACTGAGGGATAATTTTTGCAGGTGGTCAAACATCTCCGTTCTCAAGATGTAAAGAACCTTATCACCGGCATAATTCAGATATTTTTCCTCCAGATACTGACCAGCCCAGATAAGCAGCAAAGATAACAGGAAAATCCCTGTTATACCAGATAGACCGTTCAAATTACCTTTTTGAATATAATCATCAATGATGACAGCCGCCAGGTAAGGCAGGACAAGTGATGCCAGAGAATTTATGACTACTCCAGCTCCGCCAATCATCAGCCAGGTTTTTACCTGGGAAAGGTAAGCGGGTAGCCGCGCTAGAACCCGCCTATCAAGGATTTTACCAGCAACTTCCTCTTCTGTCTCGGCATCCAGTGAACTATGCAAACTGCTCACCGCAGGTTGATTGCCAATATACATATTTAACCCTCTCCCCCGTTGGAATCGAAAAACAAATCAGGTGGTAGCTGAGATTCGAAAAGTCTGCGATAAAGCCCATTTTTCTTCATTAACTCATCATGGTTTCCCTGCTCAACCAGATACCCATCCTGAAGTACCAGAATTATATCTCCGTTCTTGATTACCGAAAGACGGTGAGTGATGACAAAAGTTGTCCTGTTGCGTGTGATGGTTTTTAGAGCTCTCCGAATACTCAATTCAGTTTCTGCATCAACGCTTGAAGTGGAATCATCAAAAATCAATATTCTGGGATTGTGGAGAATTGTTCTGGCAATCGCAATCCGCTGTCTTTCTCCACCTGAAAGGGTAACGCCCCTTTCCCCAACCAATGTATCATATTTATCCGGCAGTGACTGGATAAAATCGTGGAGTTCAGCAATTTTAGCCGCGGCAATAATATCTTCCAGACTGGCATTTTCAGATCCATAAGCGATATTTTCTTTGATTGTGGTTGAAAAAAGAAAAATATCCTGTTGTACAATTCCAACCATTTTTCTCAGAGAATTCAGTGTCACCTCTCTGATATCAATACCGTCAACAGTAATTCTTCCCTTTTGGGGATCATAAAACCTGGGAATCAGGCTGACAATAGTGGACTTTCCGCTACCTGAACCTCCCACAAGAGCAACAGTCTGGCCGGGGTGCACAGTAAACGATACATCTTTTAGAATATTCCCCGTTGAATCATAATTAAAACTGACTCTTTCAAAACGCACCTCACCCTGTATTTCCTTCAGATCTATAGCTCCAGCTTTTTCTTTTACCGGAGAATCCTGCTCCAGAATCTCGAGGATACGCTGCCCAGCTGAAACGGAACGCGACAGCATGGTAGAAATAAATCCAAGTCTCCTCACCGGCATTGCCAAGATTCCAAGATAGTAAATAAATTGGGTCAATTCTCCGATATTAAGGGTTCCTGCGATTACCAGCCTGCCACCATACCAGAATATCGCCGCAGTAGGTAACCCGATGAGCATCACCATCAGAGGGATATAGAAAGCTATCTGACGGTCTATTTTAAGTTCTGCCTGATACAGTCTGGTGGCTTCTGTACGAAATTTCTGGCTTTCCCGGTTCTGCTGGAAGAAAGCCCTTACCACTCTTATTCCAGTAAGATTCTCCTCGAGAATAGCTGTAAGATCACCCAGAAGCTGCTGGATGCTCATCCAGATTTTACGCCATCTCTGGCTAATGACAATTGCCATTACACCAATCAAGACGATAAAGAACAACGTGATCAACGCAAGTTGCCAGTTAAGGAAACTGAGAATTACCGCAATCGCAACCAGAAGTATGGCGGTCTGTATCAATCCCAGTATTCCTGCGCTGGTAAATCTTCGTACTGCCTCTACGTCTTCAGTGGCACGCGACATCAATTGCCCGGTCTGCACGTTATCGTAATATGCAAAACTCAATCTCTGTAACCGGTCAAAAATGGCATTCCGGATATCAAAAGCTACTTTCTGGGAAACAGCTTCAGTTAGATAACTGCTTGCATACGAAAACAGTCCTTGCAATGTAGCCGCCAAAACAACATACAGTGCTGCCATCATCAAAAGCCGACTGTTTGGCGAACTCAAAATATCGTTGATTGCACGACTAAGGATCTGAGGAATAACCAGGCTGAATGCAGTACTGGCGAGAAGGCAGATTAATCCTACCAGTAATTGTATCCAGTACCGGCGTACAAAAACCATCAGACGGAGATGACTTTTCATTGTGGAGTAAAAAATCCCTTCCCAAGAATGACGCTTAATATTGCTTCACAAGGTCATTATAACTCAAACTATCTGCGCAGGCATGCTAAGGCTTCTCAAAGAGTTTTACCGGTTTTGTTTCAGTACTTTAGTACAATCATCTTCTAATCCTTTTGTATAGTTGTGGAACCACGCGTGAATGTTTAATCTTTAACTGATAGGAATTTCATCGGAGGTCTGGAAAATGCCTGTCACATTGAATGGGCAGACGTATTACAGAACAGCCGAAGCCTGCGCCCTCGCAGGTACCAGCAGGAATACGCTCCTCCGCTGGATCAGAGAAGGTTCCTTTGCTGATGTAACTCTCAGAGATAGAAAAGGCTGGAGGTTGTTTACCGAATCAGACATTCAAAGACTCAGAGAAGAAGTAAATAAAATCCAGAAAAAAGATTCTGTTAAAGAAACAATTAAATCAAAATAATAGCTTCCTGTTTCCGGATGTAAATTCTATATTATCCGCAACATTTATCTTAATCTGGGCAAAGGTGACTGAACCTCTTATTACCGCTTCCCAGTTAGTGATACTGCCATACAGAGATATGGTCGTTCAATACTCCTGGTCACGATCGGACAGTGAGGCAACCCGCGGGGAATAACTACGGCACTGGGCCTGTTAAAAACATGTTTTTCTTCTTCTTCCCCGATAGCAAATTCAACCTCTGCTCCCAGCTTGCTGAAATTACGGGGATCCGAACCGATAAAAAAGATGGCTTCATCATAATCATGTACATGGGGCTTGGCTGATAAGCCAGTGATACCGGTCTTAAAAGCATATGCATATATAATTGAACAATTAAAGCCATTTAATTGTTCTGCCCCTACATGCATAAGCTCGGTATCTCCTAATCTGCGAATGGGCAGGGTTACCACACAATTCCCGTATTTACCTTCTGACATACTGTTCTCCTTTCCCTGTGAGTGTTCCGCAGCATTTCCCTTTTTAAAAGCTTTGTCCCGGAAAATCCTTATTCATCAGGCTTCTTCTGACCTTTGCCTGCCTGAATCCCTGGATGACTGCGTTGCCCTGCGCACAAAACCATGCAAATCCTGAAGAAGCGCAGAAGTCCTCATGGCGGATTCTTCGAGCTTTTCTAATTGTGTACTGACTTTTTCATTTACAGGTTCAGCCCTGATCAAATCTATTCTGGCTAGTACTCCAGTCAAAGAATTATTGATCTCGTGAAGATATTGTCTGATCGAATCCAGCGAAGACTGAAATTCGCTGAAATCCTCATTCCGCTGCCAGGAAAACTGTTTATTTTCAGAAGAACGCTCAATCATTCCTGCTGAAGAGGTAATCATCAGGCATATCAGTACAAAACTGACGATTACTTTGATGATCTTTGCTTCTGTCCGGGTAATTTTTGCACCAGTTGTCTTTACTCCGAGGAAGAGAATTCCCTGTAATCTTTCACCATTTTTCAGAGGCAGAATTGTCGCAAAATTAGCAAAATTAAGTAAAGGACTCTTTAAGCCTGACCGTTCCACTTTTGCTTTAACTTTCAAAATTTGCCGCCAGGGATATGGATCGTCATGATCCATGATCTCTGAAATAAATGGATCGGATTCAGCCAGTTCCGGAATATCTGACTTTTGCCCGGGTTCTACCTCGTAATATCCGCATGGAATGTATCTGTTATGTCCAACATAACGGAAGAAAAGGCAAGCACGCACAAATTGCATGGATTCACAAAGAAACTTTACACAGAATTCTCCGATACGCCCTGGATTGCTGTTGTTACAATTATTCGATAACTCAGCAACAAATTTTTCCAGAATTTCCTGTGCTCTGAAATTGCCTTTTTTGCATTCACTGTTCAGAACATCTTTCAAAAATTATGTCCTCTTTCCTTTCCTGACGATATTAAATACTTCCTGAATATCTTTTTCTCTGAAAGGTTTCCTTACCAGTAGCAGAGGGCCAAGAGACATCGCTTCGATAGCTATCGGTTCATCGGCATACCCGGTAACTACTACTATGATTACATCTTTAGCCTTTTCTTTTACCGCACTCAGGATTTCCGTTCCACTGAGATCAGGAAGTTTGAGATCCAGAAAAATCAGATCAAAATGCCTCTTGCCTATCTCTTCAAGAGCTCTTTTCCCGCTTCCGGCAGTAATTACTGAATATCCCTGTTTTTCAATAATATCCCTGAGAACATCGCGAACTGTGGAATCATCATCTACAATTAAAATGGATTCTTTCTGTGTAATTGTCTGTTGCTTTAACCATTCATCCAGGATCTCTTTTTTAAATCTCCAATTTCCACCTATTTTAAAAGCAGGTATCTTTTTTCTCTGAGCAAGCTTGTATACTGTCCTATAATTGATTTTCAAATACTGCGCGGCTTCTTTGACATCCATTAATTCATCCAATAGAAATTCTCCAATTTTGATTAATTTTTTCCGTATTTATCACATTTTAATTGTTGAATCTTTATTATTCAATCAAAATAAATTCATCATATTGGATAATTTGACACTGAATATCTTATAATAAATATAATAAATGTTATTGATCCTTTTTTCTGTAATTCTAAAAATGTCAGCTAAAAGCAGGCAAATCATTAAACTATCTGAAGATATTTACCGTCGGATTGTGGAGACAGCGGATCAGGGAATCTGGATCAGCGATCCTTACGGCAGGACCCTCTATGTCAACCAGAAAATGGCGGAAATGCTGGGTTATACCCGGGAAGAGCTGATTGGCAGGCAGGGGCTGGATTTCCTGGAGGTGGGGCAGAGTGATACCCTGCTGAAGGAAGCCTGCGGAATGGAGGATGTCACCAGTATTGCACGGGAATACAAGCTGCGCCGGAAGGATGGCAGTGCTATCTGGACTCTGGTGAATGCTTCTCCACTCTTTGATGAGCAGGGCAGATACATTGGCAATCTCAGTTTGCACACTGATATCACCGAACGTAAACGTCTGGAAGAAGCCCTCACCAGGCTGAAGGCTGAGCTGGAACTTCGCGTTCAGGAGAGAACTCGGGAGCTTGAAGAGATTCGTGAAAAGCTCCTGCTCTATACCCGCGAGATAATCCGCGTTCAGGAAGAGGAAAGAAAGCGCATTGCGCTGGAATTACACGATGAAACCGCTCAAAGCCTCGCACTGATGACTCTGGAACTGGACAGCCTCCTCGACGGTAAATTCAAATTATCGGAGGATGTTCGCTCGCGGCTAAAGCGATTGAGGGATGAAGCCGAACGTGCTCAAAAAGAGGTACGGCGCTTCAGCCATGAGCTGAGACCAGCCGTGCTGGATAATCTCGGACTGGAAGCCGCTCTCGAAACCCTCATATCTGATTTAAATACATCTGGTTCTCTGAATGCTGTACTGGAGATCAAGGGAACAGCAAGACGACTACCCCCGGATATCGAATTATCCTTGTTTCGCATCACACAGGAAGCTATTAACAACTGTCGTAAGCATGCGCAGGCTGATAGCGTAATAATCAAGCTTCATTATGAACAGAATCGAGTCAGATTGGATATCATTGATAATGGCAGGGGATTTGATATCAGAACTGGACCCGCCAGAGCATTCCGAACCGGTCATCTTGGATTAATCAGCATGCAGGAGAGAGCCCGACTGGTTGGCGGCAATGTTCACATCCATTCCAGACCAGGCACTGGTACGACTGTTAATGTAGAGGTTCCAGTCTGAAACCTCTACCCTGGTTAAATTCATCTACCACTACCAACCCTTTGAGTTTCCTGGTCCTGTACTATTTTGTCCGGATAAATACTGGTAAATACATCAACTATTTCCGGGTCAAACTGCTTTTTAGAACACCGCTTCAATTCTTCCAGCGCTTCTGCCGTACTCATGGTTTTCCGATACGGGCGAGCAGAGGTCATGGCATCAAATGCATCTGCCACAGCAAGAATTCGGGCATCAAGTGGAATGTTATCACCTTTCAACCCGGCAGGATATCCGCTGCCATCGTAGTGTTCGTGATGGTATTGAACGCCTGCCAAACAGCAACGCAGGCTTTCAACGTGCTGGATAATGGCGACCCCCAGATTCGGATGTGCCTGGATAATCTGCCTTTCATCAGAAGTCAAGCTGCCTTTCTTCTGAAGAATTTCCTCGGGAATTCCGATCTTTCCAATATCATGCAACAATGAAGCAGCCCGAATTCTATCAACACCTTCATCATTAAAACCCATGGCCACAGCAATGGCTGTTGCATAATTACAAACCTTAGTTGAATGAAAGCGCGTATTTTCATCCCGGGCATCAACCGTGTCTGCAAGTGAATAAATAGTCTTCAGAATCGCTTCTGAATCTGCCTTTTCGAGGCTTGAGACCACTTCTAGCCTGAACACCTGAGATAAAACTACTTCACAGGCTATAGAAGTCCGATTTCTCCCTTTTTGTTTGGAATAGTAAAGTGCGGCATCTACAGAGCGAATCAACTCATCTTTAATTACTCCATCCATCGGCCAGGAGGCAATTCCAATTGAGACCGTCACCTGTGAACCCTGCCAATCCTGACAGGACGCAATACCGCTCCGAATTCTTTCTGCCACTTTTCTGCCGCCATCAATAGTTGTTCTCGGGAAAATAACTGCAAACTCATCACCGCCATAACGAAAACAAATATCACTCGCTCTAACGGAATTTTTCAGGTATTTGGCGATGCTCTTCAGTACCTCATCTCCAACAAGATGCCCGCTTGAATCGTTATACTCTTTGAAATGGTCAACATCAAGAAAAAGAATCGAAAATACCTCACCAAACCGGATTGAACGTGCGATTTCCTCCTCCAATCTCTGGTGGAAAAAGCGGTGATTGAAAAGACCGGTCAATTCATCGGTGATGGCGCGCTGACTTGCTTTCTCATATATTCTGGCATTTTCAATCGCCACGGAAATCTCGCCGGCAACTATTTTCAAAAAATCAAGATCATCCTGAGAATAATACCCGCGAGGATGTTTCTTACCCAGAGTTAATATGGCTATTAGTTTGTTCTCACGCTGAATCGGACAGAGAACTTCGAGATCCCCTTGCCTGATAGCGATTAGCTCTTCTTCTGACAGGCTCTTGAATTCGGCGCTGTTCAAAATCTGATCTCGGGTCACCACCTTTCCATTCATCTTCAGGTGCTCAATTATCTGTCCATTCTCGGGTAGCAAAACCGGGTTATTTTTTTCTATACCTGCCCAAAACCTGGTAAACCTGGGAACATAATTTTTTCCATCAGAAAACAAAAGGCTAGATTGAGAAGCACGCAGGGCATTCACCAGAGGAACCAGAATAGCTTCTGACAACTGCTGGAGCTCAATGATACTGGCAATCTTACCTGATATGTTCATCAGGATCTGGCGGTAATCGTAACTTTTACCATATATCAGATAACAGGCTGCCTTCTCAAGAAAATCACGAACAGGATTAAACATAAGTGACATGATTACCACAATTGCAACGGTAGTTAGAACACTAACCGATGAAGCCCAGATACTTAAAAGATAGGTCCAGCAACCGATCAATAAAAAACAGCAAAGGGTTACAAACAAAGAAACTCCTGCATAGACAATACTTTTACGGATTACCAGTTTCATATCCAGAAGATTGGGTTTCAGCAGTACATAGGTAATCAATACAGTATTGATAACCTGCCCCCCCTTATCTATCGTTTGTAACACTGGAAACACGGAATACAGAAAACCGGTTACCATAAATATGCCCAGCCCGGTTAATATATATTTCAAACGGTTGTGGTTAACAGGGTTCTCGGTTTTCCTGTAGTTCTGCAACAGGGAAATCATTGAGAATACCAGAAATCCGAAGCTTCCTGCTGAGATCAGGATAAACCAGAGCCCAAAATCAACAGGTAAATATCCCGGACGTTCTGGATAAGCAAAGATTATTCCGCTCAACGAGAGAAAAGCGATCAATGAGAAGTAAAATATCCCGCTAACCAGAACATACCTGAGTTTCTGATGAGTAAAATAAGCTACCAGAGAAGTGTAAGAGACCAGATAAAAAGCGACCGAGATTAAAGTCAGTTTCGTCCAGAAAAATTTCTGGCTCTGGGATAGCTCCGGACTGGTGCTCAAAAAACTGGCTAAACTCCACAAGATAGCCGCACCGAGAAAAACCATCAGGGGGATTTTTTCTCGAAATTTCCTGCCCCGGACTACCAAGGTTATTAACACGATCAGAATTATCAGAGATATAAATTGAATAATATTATCAGGCCCCATCCTTTTATTTTCACCTCGTTTAACCGCTTATTGAAGCTGTATTAGTTTTATTTCGGAAAATAAAATGGCATTGATCATATTTCTCCAGAAAATTACCACCTTTTTGAGACTATCATGGTGATAACAGCTAAACAACCGCAAAAAAGTACTGGAGTAGCAAGTGCATCCAAAGTACATTAGTACGTAGTAGCGATTTGCCCTTTGTTTTCCTTTCTGCCATAATAAATCCAGCTTTGTATCAGGAAACATTCAGTCGATGTCTGTTCTCAATGCGCAGTACGAAAGGCTGATCAGACATGATGAATAAGCTCACTCGCGTTCTAACTTTAGCTGGTTTTATCGTACTCGCAGGTGGTTTAATCTGGGTCTTCAGCCTGCATGGCACAGGTGGTCTGGTACACGTCAACGGATTTTTCAGAATGATTTTTCTGATTCTGATTGGCATTTCCGCCCTAATTCTCATCTCAGCTTTAATAAGCTGGTTAAACGTTCGTAAAACAGCTTTTTCGCGAACCTGGTTTTCCCTGCCTTCAGCCGTTTTAGCCCTGATTGGTCTGATTCTCGGAATGGCACTTATCATTTTCGTCAGCGATGCTGGCCTTCCAGTTCAGAATTCTGCTACTGAGCCAAGACTGCTATTAACCAGCCAAAGGGGTTCGTACGGTTTACCAGATCTGGCTGTGACTTTCCAGAGTAGAGTTCCAAACCGAAATGCCTTATTCTGGGGAACTAAAGAGAATCAGCACGTAACAAGAGAATCAGCCAATAAAATTAACCATGCATTTATGTTAAGGGACTTAAAACCAGCTACAGAGTACTGGTATCGGATTAACTCCGGAGCTATACAATATTTCACAACTCCCGACCTGGAACACGATGCTCTGACCTTCGCTGCCGGAGGAGACGCCCACTTCGGAGTTGAGTCAAGTCGAAACGAGATTACCCGGGAAATATTGCAAAACATTGCAAAACCCGAAAACCATATTAATTTTTTCTTCTCTCTTGGTGATCTGGTTGAATACGGATTCAGAAAAGAACAGTGGATTGAAGCATTAAATTCACTTTCTGCTGTCTCCAGCATACCAACCAGCTTTGCAGTTGGTAATCATGATGCAATGTTCGATGGTATCAATAATTTCACCCGCTATTGCCTGCCGGATGAGCCACACCCCATAAATCAACCATGGTATCGTATAGATGCTGGTAAAGTGCATTTTTTAATCCTGGACATCGAATGGAGTGCTGAGACATTTTCGGTTGAACAGCAGAACTGGCTGGAAGACCAGTTGAAAAACATTCCTGCCGGCGATTGGAAGATCGTGCTTGGTCATGGTTTCTACTATGCTTCTGGATCAGTGGTGGACGGCTGGTGCTGGTACGACAATCCAGAGACCATCACCAGACTGAGCCCCATATTCGAAAAATACAGGGTAAACCTGGTTTTCTCCGGTCATAACCATCAACTTGAACTCCTGCACAGGAACGGGGTAAATTACGTCATATGCGGAGGCATGGGAGGAACTCTAGATCCGGAAAGGAGTTATCAATCACCAGCCAGTCTGTGGTACGCCAGCCAGAAATACGGATTCGTTACCGTTGAACTTTTCCAGGACCGGGCAAAGCTGACCTTCCGTAATCCGGATTATACAGCTATACAGGATTTCAATGTATCACTTTCCGGGCAAATTCCCGTTGCTGGAAATTGATTGCCGAAACCATCAGCCCTGAATGAATTATTATTCCTCTTCCTGCATTCTTGATTTAATGTCTTTTCCCAGCACTTCATAAGCCCGGATTAAGAGACATTTTAAATGCTTGCGCAGTTGTCCCTTTGCTTCATCAGATAGACAGGAAAAGGTATTTTTGATAGAATCCTGAGTTATCCGCCGGTAGAGCTCCTGTCCTTTCCTGGTTATCACAACTTCATATTTCCGGTTGTCATGAGGATCTTTGCGCTTGCTGACCAGCCCCTGTTTGGTCATGCGGTTGATCAACGTGGAAATGGAATGGTGCTGTCGCTGGGTAATCTCCACAATATCATTGATTGTGGTTGATCCCCCGCTGGTCGAAAGAATATATAGAACGTGCGACTGTTCGGGAGTGATGCCAAAACGTGCAAGCTCCATTTCTCTCGACCTGGCAATCATGAACCTTGTATGGTCGAGCAATCTCCACAATTTGAAATCACTATCATTCTCCCGAATAGCACTGCTTTTTTGATTCATTTTCATATTCCTCATCATTCAACCAGAATTTTTGCGATACCTGTCATTATAGCCTACAGGTTTACAATGATTGTTATTGTAATATACATAATCAAATCTGGCAATAACTTTTGTATTATACTATTGTTGTCAAGTGGAAATGTCAGTGAAAATAATCAATGAAAATTTCTTTCTCCTTGTATATTAATTTCTTACAGCTTATTCTTTTTATAAGTTGTGTATTATTCAATATGCATTGCGAGGTTAGCATTCCTCCACTTCGAGGGAAAGTCTCTAAAAAGACTGTTAACTCAACTCTGACCAATAAGGATAGGATAAGTGGGTTTTAGAATAGATACACATGATCAACAATGTATAGATGTAGGCAAAGCTTAAGGTCACCTTTCTAACCTTATTACTAACCATTAACCTCTTTTGTTCTTTCCTTTTCAATGTCGGTTTTCAGTCACAATGACATTTTCCCCGAAAATTTATCTACTGAAAAAATCCTCATGTTTTAATATTTAAGCCTGTCTTCATTGACAATCATACATGATATTGTTATACTCCTAGAAAACATACTTACGATTACATAATTATTTTTATTACTTCTTTTTATTGTCATTTTCACACCACCCGGTCATTTAAGATATTGGATGATATTGACGTTCTACCGTGAAATTTTATTTCCTCAATCAACAAATATCTTCATTAAAAGGAGGGATAAGATGTGAATTGATTTCGTTTTGATTAATTATAAACGTTTCTTAGTAATTGCCCTTAAAATCTTTCAAAAAGGAGGCTGAACTTTTGAGAAAACTATTTATCCCTGCGATTTTGTTGTTAGTTTGCACCTTGATAATAACAAGTAGTTGCGGACAGAAAATCTCCCAGGCTCCGACTGTACAACCGACAGTAACTAGTGCAGTTTCACCTACTCCAACAACAGTGTCATCTTCTACACCAGGTGTTACATCAACGCAAGCATTGTCGCCCTCGCCTTCAGAACCAGGAAAACCCAAGTATGGAGGCATTATGCGGATGGTAGCAGAAGCCAGTCCGCAGTCACCGCTAGGATGGTTACCAGACGCTGTAGGTGAAGCAGCCAGAGCACAGCAACCAGTGTTGGAACCATTTGTTCGGACCGACTCCAAAGGCAATGTAACACCCCGTCTGGCAACCTCATGGGTGGTAGACCCCGATAATAAAACAATCACTTTCACTTTAAGAAAGGGAGTAAAATTCCATGATGGTTCCGACTTTAATGCCAGGGCAGCCAAATTCAACATGGAGACGGTTAAGGCCGCCAAAAGAGCCGGTACCCAGTTCTGGGCTTCAATAGATGTTGTTGACGATTATACTATCCGGATTACATTCACTGAGTAGCGGAACAGCTTCCTGGCTTCCTTCTCAGAGTCCAACGTTTTTATGGTTTCACCTACAGCCTATGAAAAGAACGGCGTGGAATGGATGAGAGCTAACCCCGTAGGTACTGGACCTTTCAAATTTGTCAGCTTCGAAAGAGACGTAAAAGCTGTATATACTCGATACGAGAACTATTGGGATACGGGGAAGCCATATGTAGATGGGCTTCAGTATCTTTATATAGCCGACCCTCTTACCCAAAAAGCTGTTATGATTTCCGGTGCTGCAGATGCCATAATGCTTCCTCTGGGTTTAAGAGTAGCCGAGCTCCGCGACCAGGGTTTAAATGTGATTACTGGTCTCATTGGAACCTATCCATTGGTTCCGGATGCTGCAAATCCCGAATCACCTTACGCGAATATTAAGGTACGCCAGGCGGTGGAGTATGCCATTGATAAAGAGGCGATAGCCGCTTCAATGAGTTACGGCTTTTGGACAGCCGCCTATCAGTTCGCTACTCCAAACTCAACGGCATATGATCCCAATCTCCCCATTCGGAAATACGATCCCAATAAGGCTAAACAGCTACTGTCCGAAGCCGGATATCCAAATGGCTTTAAGACAAAACTGATCGCTTCACCCATGGGACTCAACAGGGATGTTCTCATTGCTATTCAAAGCTACTTAGCTAAGGTAGGTATTCAGGCGGAAATCGAGCTTCCGGAATATGGAAAGTTCACAGAGTACCGGACTAAGGGTTGGAAAAATGCTCTTCTTAGTGAACCAATGGTCTGCGGAGTAAATGTCGCATCTTCTATAAATTCATTCTTTGGCAAAGCCACCAACTGGTATTACAGTATGAAACGCTCGGATGAGCTGGAAACACTGCTTGTTCAAGCTTTGACTACTAAAGACCCCGAACCAGAGATGATGAAAAAGGTTGTCAAACAGATCGCTGATGAATCTATTTATATTCCAGTGCACTATTTTGGTGAAGGTTACCCGATGCAGAAATATGTTAGAGACCCCGGATTTCTGACTACCGGAAACATGATTTACTGGAGACCGGATACCGTTTGGCTGGATAAATAATGGCTACTTAAAATACCGGGCTAATCACAACTTCTACCCTGAAATCCGTGACTAACCCTTTTTACAGTTGCAAAACATATATACGTATATGCTTCATCAAAATCAAACAAAATAAATTAAGAAAGGAGCTCAAAATGGCAACACTGGAAGACCTGAGAAAGAGAATTCAACGATTGGAAGATATAAAGGCGATAGAACAGTTACAAAGAATTTATGGTTATTATAGAGATTATGCCGACTGGCAAAATATTGTTGATCTTTTTGCCGACAAGTCCGAAGGTGTATCTGTCGAAATTGCCGATATGGGAGTATATAAGGGCAAGGAGGGAGTAAAAAGATTCTATCTCCAATTACTAGGCGCCAGACCCCCGAGACCCGGTATGCTCTCAATACAAATGCAGGTACAGGGAGTGGTTACCATAGGAGAAGATGGAAAAACTGCCTGCGGTAGATGGTATGGCTTTGCTATGGAAGCCCTCCCGACAGCATCTTTACATGAAGGAGAACTCAGACAAACCTGGACTCACGGCTGCTACGAAAACGAATATGTTAAAGAAGACGGTAAATGGAAAATTAAGAAACTGCACTACAGTCTTATTTTCCGGACACCATATGAAGATGGATGGCTTAAAACACCGGTTATCGGCCAGCTGGGTCCCAGCCGGGAAGTCCCACCCGATGCTCCCTCTACTTTTTACCATCCATATCCATCCCGGCAGCGATTGCCATACCATTACAAACACCCTATAACGGAGAAATAAGACGCTCGGACAGGACATTAGATATTAAAAGGAGAAAATTATGGACCAGGAAGAAAAAGAATTAGAAGAACTGGAAAAAAGAGTCCAGATGATGGAAGATATTCAAGAGATTGAAGATCTCCAGCGAAAATACGGTTATTATTTCGAGACTCAAAGACTCCAGGATATCGTGGATCTGTTTTCTGATGAACATACTGAGTCCGTTGAAATAACAGACCATGGTCTTTTCAAAGGTAAGGAGGGAGTGAAAAGGTTTTTTCTAGGTTGGCTGGGAGGTAACCGTCCTTCCCAACTTCAACAAAATATACCTCCAGCTACTGGTGGAATTGTCTGCATATTCCAATGGCAGGGAGTTATTTCAATATCTCCGGATGGCAGGACAGCCAAAGGCAGATGGAATTGTTTTGATCTGGAAGCAAGACCCTGGGCTGGAGTAATGCGCCATTACTGGCTGCACGGATATTATGAGAACGAATATATTAAAGAGAATGGAAAATGGTATTTTAAAAAGTTGCACTGGAATAATACCTTCTGGACTCCCTATGAGGATGGATGGCTGAAAACTCCTTTATTGGGCAATATGAATGAGCATCCTACCATTAAGGCAGACGCCCCTCCAACTGCCTTCCATCCTTATCCATCGGGATACCATCTTCCATATAGTTTCAAACACCCGGTAACTGGAAAAGAACAATAAAACTAAAACTGGTAAACTGCTGTACGGAAAAGAGCACGCCAACCCCGGAGGTTATTTCTTCGGGGTTTATTTTCTTCTATATATTGCTATCAAGAGTAAATATAAATAAAAATGGACAGCGAAAACGTTGGTATTCATTATTTCAAATTCATTAATAACTATTAACCTCTTTTGTTCTTTCCTTTTCAATGTCAGTTTTTTCATCAAGACATTTTCCCTGAATACTTATATATTGACAAAACCATAATATATATTTTCCCCTCATATACCCTCAGACGGAAAGAATTGCACAGGTTATATCACAGGTGATATAATGCCAGCATATTAACAAGATCATTGAGAGGAGCAGGTAATGAAACTGGGAAGATTCATTGTGGATACTCATGTACATTCTCAAAGGCACGCAGCAGGAGCCGCGTTAAAAGGTTCCAAAGATTATGCTGATCTGGGCAAGGTTATGAATGAGGTACAGGCATATGATAATTCAGCGCGCCTGCTATATGACATGGCATGTTACGGTGTTGATATGTGCGTGCTCCAGACTCCTGGTGTATTTGGTATGACCAACGAGATCAATCTCCAGCAAAAAAAGCAATATCCCGATAAGTTTGTTTGCAACTGTTTCCCTGAAAAATGCCGTAAAAAGGTTCAGGCAGGAGAAAAAATAACTATCGATGATGTTTGTGAAGAAATTGATGCTCTGCTTAGCACTGGCGAGTTCGTGGGCATTGGAGAAGGAGTATGGGGAGCTGCCATGTCCATGGTGGAATGGCCAGACGAACGCACAACCATGATTAATCTTATGAAAATTCTGGATGTTTGCCGTAAACATAAAGTGCCATTCCGTTATCATACCGGCACTACCGGAGGTTACGCTGTGCCATATCATCCAGGAGGAACGACCTTTAATCCCCTCTGGGCTCATACCCTGGCAGTTGCCTATCCCGATGTACCGATCATCCTGGAACACGGCGGCATAGAAGGCGGCTGGTGGGAACATTTTTATGAGCAGTGCCTGCATGTAGCAGCAGGACATAAGAACATCTATCTGGAAACAGGGCGTTATTGGGCAGAATTATATTACAAAGCTCTTACTGATCCGAGCATCGGACCTGAGAAGCTGCTCTGGGGAACCGACTGGGGAGCCAGTTTACCATTGTACTCCAATACCGGTCGATATCCTTCTGTTTATACCCGACAGGATATTAAAAAGGGTATTGTGCGTAATCAGGTAGATATCTGGGGTTGGAGTCTCAGAGAGTTGGCCAAGCTGGATATTGCTCAGGATGATCTCAACCTTATACTGGGAGGAAATGCAGTACGTATTTATAATTTGAGAACACCTGGCGGTCTAACCAGAATGTTTAAATTTATTGATTAATCTTCTGGTCTGAGAAATTTTAAAAGCACCACGAAAGCTTCGTGGTGCTTTTTCATATTTATGTTCTTAATAAACAGGATTAATATATAGCCCATGCCTCCTGCTGACGTACGGCTTCGAGTATGATTGAAGCTGCAGACTCATAGCTCAAACGCCCTGTATTTATCACTAGATGATAATGCTCGGGATCTTCCGGATCAGTGCCAAAAAATCTTCTGGCAAATTCACGTCCGCTACTATCAGAACGATTAATTTCTTTTCTGGCACATTCCTCATTGGGAAGATGCATGGTATCCATAACTCGCCTTAATCTGATATAATATGGGGCAACCACAGAGATGTGAATCGCTCCCGGTTCATTTTTCAGTATAAACTGACTGCCCCTGCCGTATATGACACAACCCGTTCGGGCGAGTTCTCGAATGAAAGAAGAGAGAGCTTCCACATACCGACTATCATCGAAAGGTATCTGCCAAACAGGTAGATAAGCACCCTGAATACCATCTCCTATCGCATATCCCCTGGCTAGCGCTTCTGCAATACGCTCATGTAGTCTCGTGGGAGGCATTTCTTTTGCCAGGACTTCCTGCTCCTGAAGATTTAATCGGGCTGCTACCTCAGCTATAATTTCCCTGTCGATATAATCTACCTGAAGACTGTTGGCGACCAGTTTGCCGATTTCTGGAGCACCACTTCCCAGCTTACCCCGAATTGTAATGACCGCCATTTCACTCCTCCTTTTCGCTCCCACGAGAGCGTTCGTTGTATTTTTATGTCAACTCAGGAGATATCATAAATTCAGGGCATATCGTCATAAACGATTATCCAATCGCACCATTATTATACAACAACCAAAGCAATTAGTGTAAATTTTTCTTAAGCCTTGATTAAAACTGCCCTTTCTACGCTACCTTAATCTTTAGCGGCTAACATATACGTATTAAACACTGCTACCACAAATTAAAACACTGGCTAATGCCTGCAAATAAGACATCGCCATCGTTAATCGATTAAACGCATTCGGGCAACCAGAACCGGAGGTATCCAGTTTAAACAATGCCAGGAGACAGTAGTTTCTGCTTTTTCGGATAATTCCGCTGGCAATGCAGGCTCTTCAATTCCATCCAGCTTAAATCCATATCTGAAGAAAGTATTGAAAAGCAAGCCAATGGGCCGATGGAAATAATACTGAGGTACAGGTTGCCCTCTGATGCCGATACCAAGGTAAGAAAACGATTTCAGATAATCCATGGCCATGACACCGCAGTTACTGATAACTTTCCCGTTCTCAATATAATCCTCGGCAAATCGGCGCGTTTTTCCGGAATTAAAAGCCGGATGCAAGATTGAAAAGACAAAATGCCTTTTTCTCTTTAATAAATACGGCAGAGCAGAAATCAAAGGCTCAATGCATGCCATGTCCATTAAAGCCATCGTACACACCGCTGCATCAAATTTCCGCTTATCCAGAGCAATCAGGGCTTCTCTGTCAGTGGCATCGCAGACCCTGTAACGGATTTTTCCGTAATTCTGCCCTGTTCGTTCTCTGGCTATTTCGATGAATTTTTCAGACTGGTCAATTGCCAGAACTTCTGCTCCTGCCGCCGCCATACGCCTGGCAAACCTGCCAGCCCCACAAGCAATATCCAGTATATAATCACCCGGTTTAATCTCAAGTAAACGCTCAGTTGCCGGTTCAATCAAGATATCCTGGAAATCATTCCCCTCTCCGATCTTATCGTTCCACCACTCTGCGATCGAATTCCAGATTATCTTGACTTCCTTATTCAACTCCGGAAAATCAGACCTCGCAGTTTCTTCCATTCGAGCTTAACCCGCAGGTATCATCACTCTGAAACAAGCTCCTTTACCCTGGCTACAAAAGCCGGCAGAGCTTTTTTCCAGTCCGCAACAACTCCAAAATGAGCTACTTTAAAAATATTAGCCTCTGCATCTTTATTAATAGCCACAATAACCCTTGAGCCAGAGCAACCACTGAGATGCTGACTTGAGCCTGAAACTCCCACTGCAATATATAAATCAGGACTGACAATCTTCCCTGTCAATCCCACCTGCAGATTATCAGGTACCCATTTATTGTCACAGGGTGGACGGGAAGCGCCAACTGCACCTTTGAGAATCTTTGCCAGCTCTTCAAGTTGCTTAAAGCCTTCCG
>Ga0315298_1004793_pt1 | contig 19805 bp, 12 predicted proteins | sample WHS_1_MG_FD_203077 | JGI IMG/M metagenome (GOLD analysis project Ga0315298, IMG submission 203077) | Extremophilic microbial mat communities from Washburn Hot Springs, YNP, Wyoming, USA - WHS_1_MG | ecosystem: Environmental > Aquatic > Thermal springs > Hot (42-90C) | place: USA: Wyoming...
GACGATGAGATAGATGCACTGATGAAGGAAATGATTGAGGAACATATAAGGGAGTGCGAAAGATGTCTTTCTCTACTCCATACTATTGAAAAGACCCTTGCCTTCTCCAGGGAGATACACAGAAGAAGAAAGGTCCCCCAGAGGGTTGTTGAAAGGGTTTATTACGAGATAAGGATTAGATGTCGGAGATAAAAATGGAAAACAAGGTTGTTATTATTGGTGGAGGTCCTGCGGGCTTAACAGCAGGGATATATACACTTCGGGCAGGAATAAAAACAATTGTTATTGAAAAACTATTCCCTGGTGGCAATATCCTCCTTACAGAAAGAATAGATAACTATCCTGGATTTCCCGAAGGAATTACAGGGGCTGAACTGGCGGAAAAGATGAGGCAGCAGTACCTGAGATTTGGAGGAGAGATAATCAACGGAGAGGTAAGTGATGTATCCCTTGAAGGAAACAGAAAGGTTGTTAGATTAAAAGATGGTACAGAGATAAAGACAGATGCACTAATCATAGCAAGCGGGTCTTCCAGAAAAAAGTTAGGTGTTGAAGGTGAAGAAGAGTATACAGGCAAGGGCGTCTCTTTCTGTGCTATATGTGATGGGGCATTCTTCAAAGGGAAAAAGGTTGCAGTGGTAGGCGGCGGAAACTCTGCACTGGAAGAGGCAATATACCTTACAAGATATGCGGAGGTATGCTACCTTATCCACAGAAGGGAAGGTTTCAGGGCATCTGCCTATCTTCAGGAAGAGATAAAGAAGTATCCATCTATAAAGGTGCTCCTTTCAAGGATAGTGAAAAAGATAGAAGGGGATGGAAAGAAGGTACACCGACTTGTCCTTGAAAGAAAAGATACAGGAGAAATTGAGACAATAGAAGTTGATGGGGCATTTGTTTCAGTGGGACAGAAGCCCAATGTTGAGTTCATTGATGGCAAACTTGACCAGAACCCTGCTGGCTATATAATAACCGACTATAAGATGCAGACATCTGTAAAGGGAATCTTTGCCTGCGGTGATGTGATAAAGAAGTCACTCTATCAGGTTATTACTGCCTGTGGAGAGGGAGCAATCGCCGCTGCTTCAGCAGAAGAATACCTCTCAGGGAAATAAAACTTATTTTTATACCACACTCTTACCATCTGTCTGGAACTCTATCCTCATCAGTTTTGCTATTGTTGGAGCAAAGTCAATAATCTCTCCATAAGGGACAACCTTCCCTCTCATCTCTTCCGGGAGTCCCCCTCCACCTATAATAAAGGTTGTTCTCCTGCAACAATCACTTTTCTTATCGGAAGGCAAACCTTTACTAAAGGAGAGTAGTGCAAAGACAAATATGGATGGGCACTTTTAAGGAAGAGTGAGCGAAAGCCATATATCGCAATTAATCCATCATTTCAGAATATAGGTAACGGTGTTGAGTGAGAATTTACCCATGGGCTGTAACAAAAGTCGTTTACATGTAAAAACATACGAACTCAGGCGGAGCAAACAATTGCCCGGCTTTTAACTTTCTGACGCTAATATGTTACCGAAAAACCTCTTGGCACTGAAACTGGTTCCTTTTACCCTAATGTAAAACAACGTAGTTGAATGAGCATTTGCGTAACAGTTAGTAGGTTGCCTTCCATCTTTTCAAGACAGGGGTGTGTTTTCCCCTTCTTAAAACCGCCTTCACCCTTAAATCCCTCCCGGGTGAAGGGAAAATAAATGTTGCTCCGTTTCCCGGGGACGGATGCCACGTATTACCTCCGTCATTGGTAACATAATACCTGATGGGGGAGACGCCGGCTGGAACATCATCTTCCCATTCCAGGGCAACCTGCCTCACCTCCCGTCCTTCCGGGTTAATTCTCGGAGAGGTCATTATCCCTGAAGTAAAGTACCCGTCCTCTCCTGGAAAAGAGTTTCTGGCAATATTTGATATGCGCACTTCATCTATGATTCCGTTAAAACCATGTAAACCTACAATACCTGAAGAAATTGTTAGGTCAGAACCGCTTTCTTTTACAACACTCAGGGTAATATCCTGCGTCTCTGATTCCTGGATACCATTTATCCATAATTTCATTTTACCTTCTGTGCTGGACCATGTCCCTGCTATGTGATACCACCGTTCAGGAAAAATCGGGACAGCACTGGCAAGTCGTTGAGTTTTCCCATCCTGGTCACAGAGGGAAAAAATTATTTTCCCTGTTTTGTCAATACTCAGTGCATAGGATTGGTGTTTAACTATGATGCAGGAGGAAGCATATGGAAAATCTCTCACATATATCCATGCCTCAATAGTAAGTTCATTCATCCCTGAGAACTTCGGGTTGTTTCCCAGTGACACATAATCTTTATTTCCATAAAATCTTAATGCATTGCCGAATTTTCCCTCAACCCAGCAGGATGGAGTTTTCATATTCCGAAGTATTCCTGAAAAAGACATCCCGGAAGAATCTTTTGCTGTTTCTCCTTCCGTTTCATCAAAATGTAGTAATAAAACAGTATTTTTATCAGGAGGATAAGCACCTGATATTCTGACCTCTCCCTGACTGGTAGAAATATCCACATTCTCCATCGTATTAACTGCAAATTCTTCCTGGTTGCTCTGTGACCATGTCTCTCCTGATAGTTTACGGAAGTGAAATAACCCCACAAGTACGATAACCAGTATCACATACCCTGTTTTCCCTCTTTTCTTGAAATATGTCATTTTTTACCCCCCTGTTTAGAATGTTAGTTCGTAAATATGGACTTCATATGGCCTAAACTCATCCTGAAAGAAATTTTCACCTGTTTTTATTCTTCTATTTTCAAGTATAACCTCAACTGTTCCGTTTTTAATTTTATCAAAAAATGTAAATTCAACTTTTTTCTTCGTTCTATCTGAATTAACAACAATCAGGTAATTTTTATTTTTGTATTGTTTCATCAGGAAATGAATTCCTTCAGAAGGTTCTACGTCCACCTTCTGTTCTGAATCTGGAGAAATGAGAATATGCTCTATTGCTCTGAGTTCATGGATGAGACCGCCGAACTGCATTACCATCATCTTTGGTTCAAAGAATCTGAAGTAAAGCAATCCTGTTATCCCTTTCACAATAGAAAGATATGTCATACACTTTGTTTCCTCAGGGGTAGGAAATCTTGAACCTTCTCCAAAATGGCATGCTCTCAACCACATCCATGCGGGTTTATACCGACTGCGCTCTTTCAAGATATCTATGTAAGGGATTATCTTTGCCGGCTCTGTGGGATAATGGTCAATACCTAAAATATCGGATGAATCAGCATATCCGCTTTCAGCTCGATAAAAGGGAAGCCAGAGGAAGTTAAGAAAGACCGGATGGTATGGGTCAAGGTGTTTGATATATTCGTTTATTCTTGCCATTGGCATACGAGCCATCCCGACAACCTCAGGCTCGTCGCAGGAATACCATGCGAGAATCCGTGGGTCTTCCATATTCTTTTTAATTGTTTCTTCAAACAACTGTTGGGTTTCGCGATAACCGTCTATTCTGTATTGGACAAGTCTGGGGATATATCTCATATTGTATTCATCAACAATATGGTTATACAGAGGGCTCGGAAAAGTAGTGACAAGAGCATTGAAGCCGAATTTACCGAAATCAGCCATATATCTTCCAGAAACCCCCCAGTAACCGAGAGGGAAAAAAGGTTTCTCTTCACTTATGAGGGTTCCTGTGAAATAGTCAATTTTCACCTCATTTTTTTTCTTGTTGTATTTATGTAAGAGAAGCGTGGTGTTGTAAGGAATATTTTTATTTCTGTCCCGCAATGTAACAACATATTCATGGTCACCTATTTTAAGTTCTGCAATATTAAGAGGAACTTTTGTTTTTGCAGAAGTTAGAGGGATTTTTGTAACTTCTTTCTCATGAAGATACCTTTTAGAAATTGTAAATTCCATTCCTTCAAGATATTTCTCATCTGTAATACTTTCATTATTCAAAATTATTAGCAAGTATGCTGTCTTCTCATCGGTATAAAATGACCTATCAAACTGTGCCCATTTGACCAGTTCAGGAACTTCAAAGTCAAAATAGTCCTGGTAATAAATCTCACTCCCATTCTCAGCAAGAAGAGTGAGTATCAATTTATGGTGCCCCGGTTCATTTACAAAGTAAGAAATCGGTATTTTAGTGTTCCCCTTTGACACTATTGCAAGAGGTTGAATAAAGATATGTTTTTTCTCTTGAGAACTTTCTTTTTCTACCTTAAGTATCAGTTTTTCAAGGTCATTTATAGATTCCTGAGATAACCCTATTTCCAGAGTATTTAACCCCCATGACTGATTTCCTTTATTCATAATAGTAATTGGTGCATAAGGTCTTTCATCAAAATCTATCACTGCTTCATTCAGGGGCATCCAGGTAGAGGTGTCCATCTCTTTCCAGGGAGAGGAAACTTTTCCTCCTACTCGGTGAATCACATTTATTTTCAGAATGGCTCTATCTCCAAATACCAGAGATGGGGGATTCTGCTTCGGGATATTGAGTATTCTGTAAGGTATATTAAAGTCAGCTTCCCATCCTCCTGTTGTCTTAGAAGTTTTGACATCCCAGTTGCCATTCCAGGAAATATCTTCATTTCCCAATTCATCTATTTTTGCATCATACTTTGTTCCAAGAGAATTGCAGGCGAACCGGTAGTAATCACCTTTGCTCCTATTTGAAGTTACCAGAATTTCCACACAACTATCTTCAGTTATTCGTCCATCCCTTTTCTCTTCCCTGGAGGTTGGATTAGGTTCTATACAGGCAACTTTTATTTGCACACCAGAAGCATCATACCTCCCAGAAACTTTTAATTCTTCTGTTCCTGCCTGGCTTGGTAAAGATATCTGGCCAATTTCAGCAAATTGCGGGAGGGAGGGATATCGTACTATGTTTGAGATACGGACTTCATCAATAATACCGGTGAATGCCTCAATTTTTGAAAGTCTGCCAATAGAAACATCTGTATTATCAGCATTAATTGCTTCAAGAGCAATTTCTTTGGTATTCGGGTCCTGTTTACCATTGACCCATATTTTCATCTTACCTTCAGCACTTGACCAGGTCGCTGCTACATGGTACCAGGTATTAAGCGAAAGACGTGTAGAACTTTGTACACTGTCAATCCATTTTCCTCCATCACCTATTGCAAAAGAGACAGAACCATCCTTCAAAATGGATAGCGTGTATGCTCTGTTAAAGAAAATTTTTGCCCATGAAGAACGAAATTCTGTAATGTATATCCATGCCTCAAGAGTCAGAGATGTCATTCCCTTTGTAGAAGGCATTCCACTAACACTAAGGAGAGAATTGGCACCATCAAAATAAAGACCAGAATCATTTTTTCCGAGAGGTGCCCATGTAGCACCTTCTATCTCCCCTTTACATTGAAAAATACTTTCATCCTGTGTTTTAACTCCGCTTCCTTCATCAAGATGGAGTAACAAAAGAGTAAAAGCATCCTTTTTAAATTTCAGTGGTATATTTTTGTTGTCTATGCTTCTAGGAGGAAATTCCATTTTTGTTAAGTCCATCACTTGTTCTGGTTGAGGTAACTCTTTGAATTCTTCAGGTTTTATCTCTATAAAATTTACTCCTCTTGTATTAACTCCCCAACTCCACCAAAAAAGAGCAGTTTCAGATTCAGAATTTTCTTCAACAGCAACTGCTTTTACCATTGCATCTTTGTTTAACCTCTCTCCAAATATATCCATCCATTTCTGCTTATTTTTATCGTAAGCAAAATAAGGGAAAAGGATATAATTTTTCCCAACAGCCACACAACTAATGGAAGATGTTGACCCTGCATTTACCCGGTTATAGATAACGACATCCTTATTTCTTCCCAGAGGTGGTTGGTAATTCGTCCAACTTGTCCATTTCTTTGTTCTTTTGTTATATCTACTTATCCCCGCCAGTGTGGCAAACCAGACATCTTCTCTATCCACTCCTATATCTCCTACACTATTACAAGCCAGTCCATCCCACTCTGTATATCTTTTCCAATCTTTACTTTTTACATTATAAACACTTACCCCTTTATCCGTCCCGAACCACACCTCATCACCATCTACCGTTATACAGTAAACAACATCAGATAGAAGACCATCTTTTGTTGTAAAACTGTTCCATTTCCCTTCTCTTTTATCATAGCAACTTATTCCATTCCCGAGTGTGCCTACCCATAGATACCTTTCATCTACTGACAATCCATAAATCGTCTGTTCTGATATACTTTCAATATGATTATAATTCCTCCAACTATCTTCTGTCTTATCATACGACCATAATCCTTCTAATGTACCAAACCAGATTCTATTGTCATCAACCAGAATCTTCTTTATATTACAGGTAGGAAGATATGTTCTCCATTTATCCTTCTCTTCTTTTGCTTCTCTATCCATTCTGTATACACCCTCGTTTGTACCAAACCAGACATATTTCCCATCAAATGCAATTGCATATACATCCAAAATTTCTTCCCAAGAGGTGCCCTTTCCATTTCCATTAAGATTTAATATTCTCTCTTCTCTTGGTACTCCAAAACCTCTAAAAGAAAATAGTGAGACACTACAGATGATACAGGAAACCAAAAATTTTATTCTCCTAAAAGATAAGTTCATAGATATGGACTCCATAAGGTTCAAATATATCCTGAAAAGAATTTTTTTCTGCTTTAATTTTTCTATTTTCTCTAAGGACTTCAACTACTTTATTCTTTATTTCATCCATAAATTTAAATTCCACTTCTTTTTTTACCCTGTCTGAGTTTACAGCAATCATATATTCCTTTCCATTGTACTTTTTTATCAGAAGACCTATTTTCTCCTTAGGATTTACCTCTACTTTACGGTCTGAATTTGGAGAGGTGAGGATTGGTCTCATCTCATTTATTTCCTGGATAAAAGAGCCCATCTGCATTAATGCCATTTTTATATCAGCAAGGAGAAAATAGAAAATCCCAGTAGCCCCATGTGTAATAGCAATATACCCCATACATCTGGTTTCGGCTGGCGTGGGATGCCGGCCTGTCCAGAAATGAGAACCCTTCATCCAGAACCATGCGGGTTTGCCGTCCGCGCACTTCACTGCAGAATCAAACCAGTATCTCATGGTAGCAGGGTCATCCATGTATCGGTCAACCTGAAGTATGTCAAGCCCCCGGCTATAGTCCCTGCCGAGTTGCCCGTACGTCTGGGCATTCAGGAAATTAACCACGACAGGATGGTACGGATCCCTGTACCTTACAAAATCATTTATCCGGTTCATAACCTCAGGCGCCACCACTGCAACATCAGGCTCGTCAAAATACCATCCGAGCAGGGAGGGATTCTTGCGCAGGCTCTTTATTGTCTCCTCAAACTGCTCAAAGGTCGTGTAAAAATCCCCTCTTTTGATGCGGTACAACGACATCAACCCGTACGTCTGCCCGTCCTGCGGGAAAAAATCTATAAGCGTGTTGAACCCAAACCTTGCCATCTCCTCGGCGACTTGTGTCCCGCCCCACCATCCGACCGGGAAAAACGGCTCTCCGTTTACTATCAGGGTATTTGACATGCGGTCTATCTGAACCTGATAGTCCGTCTTTTTGTACCGGTGAAGCATAATGCTCTCCCGGAAAATCTCGCGGGCATCCTTATCACGGACAATAACAAGACACTCATGGTTCCCAAAAGCAAACCCTGAAAGGTCAAGGGGTATCAACATCCTGTTTGCATTTAACGGAACGGTTTTAAGGTGTTTGTCCATCCCCTTGTTTACGTCCACCGTGTATCTCTCGTAAAGTTCAAGGATCAGTCCTGGAGGCATTATTTCCGGGAGAACGTTTTCAGTCTGCATTGTAACCATCAAGGTTGCTTCCTTCTCTCTTTCTGTATAGAACGACCTGTCAAAATTCACCCGTACCACTGGCAGGACAGTGAATGAAAAGCCGTCGCGGTAATAAAGTTTTCCCTCCTGAGTTAAAAGCGAAACAACTACCCTGTGGCTGCCTTCTTCCGTTACCCTGTAAGGAAGAAAAACCTTGCTGTCACCTTTCGCCGGCGCTGTAAGTGAAACTGTCCCGGTCGGAGAAAAAATATCCATCTTTACTACGATGTTTTCCGGTACGTCTTTACTGACGGTTATTCTGGCTGTGTTTTTCCCCCAAGAACGGTTGCCTTTGTCCGTAATCGTAAAAGGAGCATACTTTTTCTCGTTGAAATCCACATCCTGCTTAAGCACCCGCCACTCCGGCACGCCAAAGCCCTTCCTTACGTCAAAAGAAAACGCAGGTTCCGGATAAAACATCCTTTCCCCTGCATCAAAGGCAAAGTGCTGGTACGGAATGTCAAGTATCCTGTAGGGGATTGTAAAGTCTGCTGACCATCTGTTGTTTTCTTCCTCTGAAACAGATACATCCCAGTCCCCGTCCCACGAGAAGTCCTCATTTCCTTCTGCATCTATCCGCACGTCACGCCTTTCTCCTGAAGGGCAGGCGGAAAATACGTAGTATACTCCGGATGCGGAGGCGGGCTTGAGGTATACTGAAACAAAATTTTCTGAATTGTCTGCCCCAGAAATAGCACACGCCACCCGCAGGCTTTCCTCGTCCCAGTCTATATTCGCGTCCAGCCCCGGTGAGAAAAGTTTTACGGGACGGGTTACGGGCTTCTCTTCATCTTCCACTGTATACCACACCCTGTCGAGCCACCACCAGTCAGGACCGTGGTTCCTGATGGAGAGACGGTTTTTTCTCCTGAGGAAAGAGGATGGTATATACACGCTGAAAGAGGTTCTGTCTTCGGGCTTGTATGTCTCTCTTTTAAACGGGCTGACGGTCTTGAACAGTACCCTGCCGTTGATACTCAGTTCAATCACGGGAGCCTCCACGTGGTCGCCGTTGACACCTTTGAAAAACAGCCGGATGGGCCTTTCAGGATTCTCAAGGACAAAGTCGTGGTACATGGTCATGCCCGTGTAAATCAATGCCCTCGTGGGAGATGACGGTTGTTCACTGATAAACCCCGACAGGTCCAGGAGATGTGTTCCTTCTTCTTCCTCAGGATGCTTTATCTCCTGGGGGAGAGGAGGTTCGTCCCTGAAAGACTGGGGGTTTATCTCCTGCAGAACCACACCGCGGCGGTCTCCTGCCCAGTAACTCCTGTAAAGAACCTCGGTTTCTCCGGATGAATCAAGGGCAACCGCCCGCACTCCAGCGACCATAGGTGTATAAATAATCCACCTGTCATTCTTTTTGTCGTAGGCGCTGTAGGGGAAAAACACGTGGTCTTTTCCCACCACCAGACAATCTACCGAATAGGGTCCCGCGTTTACCCTGCGGTAAACATCCGCTTTCTCATCCCTGCCGCCGGGCGGGTTATAGTCTGTCCATGTAGTCCATTTTCCTGTCCTTCTATTATACCGGCTTATTCCTGCCAGCGTCGCAAACCACACATCTTCTCCGTCTATCCCTATGTCCCCCACGCTGTTGCATGCAAGTCCGTCCCGCTCCGTATATCCTTTCCATTCGCCCTTCTTTATGTTATAAACGGCAACTCCCTTATCCGTCCCAAACCATACCTCTTTACCGTCTGCCGCCGCACAGTAAATGAAATCAGATACAATTCCGCCTTTTTCTTCTGCACGGAAAAACCTCCACCTGTTTCCTCTCTTATCATACATCCCAAGCCCGTTGCCCAGTGTCCCTGCCCATAAATAGCGTCTGTCCGCGGCAAGCGCGTATATGGTCTGTCCGGAGATGCCCTCAACGTGATGGTAGTTTTTCCAGACATCCTGTTTTTTGTCATACGACCACAGACCGTTCAAGGTGCCAAACCAGACTGTATCACCGTCAACAAGTATCTTCTTTATCTTCTCCGACGGCAGGTACTCCTGGCACTCCACTTCTCCTTCTGTCCGCTTCATCCGGTACAGACCGTCTCCTGTGCCGAACCATACGTAATTTCTATCTACTGCGATGGCAAAGACGTCTTTTACAGACGAGCCCTTTATCTCCTTTTCGGTTATGTTCAACAGGTTCTTTCCATCAATAAAAGCAAACACCGATGGAAGAATAGAAAAAAAACAAACCGTGCCTATGGCCCCTTTTAATAACTTTTTAAGTAGTCCGTCAGCGTGAAATCTTTCCTTGTACGCTGTTTTATTACGTTTACACATGCTTTTCCCTCCCCTGTCCTCAATTAGCATTTTTTGATTGCTTTTCAAAGATAATGTATTGGCAGGATTTCAGGAATAGTCACCCATTCTAAAAGCATATCCGGTATCCGGCTGCAAAATCCTGCCCACAGTAAAGCAGACAAGCACTTCCTCTCATCAGTAATAGTCACCAAGTGTAAATGGGTATTTACCCAGAGGGCCATTTTTCCACTGGTTCCATAAAGCATCTCCGTCGGGAAAGAAACGTACACTCCCATCAACAAATAAAATATGTGCTCCTAAACCCAGGTTTTCCCCTCCGGCATTTAAAGTGGCTACACTAACGGTCGCACCGTGCCTTCTAAAATTTTCTGGCAGTGAATTACCCGTAGCCACAGTGGATATATACATATTTTTGGTTTCTGTTAACAACATTGTTTCGGATGGCTTTGGTATTCTTGATAATTTCCAGGGTCTGCGTGTTAAGTTATCAGGATACCCATCCTGAGGGTCACCACCTGCTCCCTTTTGCCTACAAGAATATGAGTAACCTAACATTAAGCGTCTGTTTGATCCTGTTGGATAATATCTTTTTACCACAGGAAGCCAAGTTGGACAATAAAACACACTGTTGTAGGGAGGATCCCAGGTGTTAGTTGTAATAGGTACTTTGGAAGCATTTGTATAAACTGCTATCGTCCCATACCAATAAGCAGTTGTACCATAACTTCCACTTGGAGCAGGACCCCATGCCCATGGAAAATTTTCATTGTAATCCTGCCAATACATCTGAAAGGCAAGTCCAAGTTGTCGTAAATTACTCATACATACTGCCTGCCTTGCTTTTTCTCTTGCCTTTGATAGTGCTGGTAGAAGCATGGCAGCCAAAATCGCTATGACTGCCACCACTACCAGAAGCTCTATCAGCGTGAAGCCATGTGGTTTTTGAGATACAATATTCCTATCCCTGCTCTTTGAAAATATTCTTCTTAACATCTCACACCTCCGTAAAGGCTATCTATGTGAACAGAGGATGGTAGAGAAAGATGTCTACCAGAGCCCCTGAAAAGCGAAAGAAAATTTATATAAACAGTCTGGGATGTCCCGGAACTGATACAATGGAGGAAATGCTTTTGTCTGGAAATTAAGAAAGATAGTTCTTTGACAAAAAGGTGGATGGGAAAGTATAACAATAAAGACTCAAAAACCACATAGTTGAAGCCAGTCCTTCTTTTTCTCCTTCCCATTTTCCTCACCTCCTTGCAGTCGTTTTGCGAACGACAAGTTTTGTCGGAAGTAATATATCCACCCGCTCTTTTAATTCTCCTTCAATTATTCTTATAAGAGCATCGGTTGCCTTCTGGCCTATCAGATATGTGGGCTGTTCAACTGTTGTCAGTTGTACATCCGGATAACCTGCCATATCAATATTATCAAAGCCCACTATAGATACTTCTTCAGGCACCCTGATACCTATCTCTTTCAATCTCTTTAATATTCCTATGGCGAGGTTATCTCCTATACAGAATAAAGCAGTAAAGTCCTTTATTTTTTCTAATTTTTCCGATGCAATGTCCCATCCATCCTCCATCTCTACTCCAGATGTTTCTATTATATAATCTCTGCTAACCTCAATCCCATTTTCTTCCATTGCTTTTTTATAGCCATCCCATCTGTTCAAAGTTGCAACTTCGGACTGCCAGTCCTTACAGGATACAAACCCGATTTTACTATGCCCTAATCTTATAAGATACCTAACAGCCCTGTACGCCCCATCTTTGTCATCTGAGATTACATAACCTATATTACGCCCATCTTTCTTTTTTCTTGCCTGCGGGAAGACAATCACAGAAATATTTCTTTTTTCCAGTATTTCAAAGACAGAAGATGTCAGGTTAAGGTTTCTTGGACATAGAAGGAATCCATCAACCTTCCCTTCATCTATAAGCCGTTCCACATACTTCTGCTCTCTTTCCTCATCTCCTAAACTATTACACAGAATAAGGTGATACCCTTTTTCAGATGCCTTTTCTTCTATTCCTTTTACAATCTTAGAATAAAAAGGATTATCAATATGATACAGAACTACTGCCAGTGTATGCGTTTTTTTTATCTTATAAGGGATTACAAAGGTCCCTTTTCCTCTCTTTCTATATAAAACACCCTCACTGACAAGACGGTTGATGGCTTTACTGATTGTTCCTCTGTTTACATTTAACTGCTTTGAAAGAACCTCTTCAGGAGGAATCCTGTCCCCTGTTTTCAGTTTTCCTGAAGAGATAAGTGCCTTTATATGTTTCTCAATCTGGTAATATTTAGGTATGACTTCCTCAAACTCTATTAAGAGATGCTTTTCCATCTATTTTTACTCCTGCACTTTGTATAATCTATTATACATTATACCATATCCAAAAATTTTGTCAATACCTTCTCAAGATAGCCAAAAGATAGATGGAAAATAGGGAGCTGTGTTATATAACTAAATGGGAGAGAACTCAATTGTTAAAGGCACAGACCCTGTTCCTGCCTGACTGCTTTGCCTGATATAGCGCAATATCTGCTGCTTTTATCAACCCGTCTTTGCTATCTGCATCCACACACCTAATACTGATAGTAATTTTGTTCCTTTCAATTTCTCCAAAGAGCAATAGTAAATTAAAATTTCTCATCTAAATATCGTGTGATATAATATTTTTAAAAAGGATAACAAATGATAACAAAGGTAGTGGTGGATTCAGGGCAGATGGTTCATTTTACAAGGGTGCACAAGTCCATACTAAAGGCACTGGAACACTTTGGTATATATTATGAACTACTTGACCTTCACACAAGCAGGTTTTCATCTGCTGAACTTGAAGATACACACCTTCTTATACTTGCACAGGAAGGCATAGGCAAATCATTAAGTACAGATGAAGCAACAACTATCCTGAAGATGGTATCACGCGGTATGGGACTTGTTGTTTTAGATGGCTATCTTGAGTGGTATCCTGCATATTTCTTAAAAGGGCTTGGCTTTACAATTATATCATCAAAGAAAACATCACTTGTAAAGATATGCGGTGAAGGGGCAATCTCCAGAAATATTCTTACCCAGGATGTTGTTCTGAAAAGAGATGTCCTTTCATCTTCTGTAGAGGTAGATAATAACTCTGGATGGATACCCTTTTTAGTTGATGAAAATGAAAACTTCTGCGGGATATATAAGAGGTCTGGCAAGGGCAAGATTGTCCTTTATCTTCTTTCTGCTTCTCTCTGGCAGGATGAATGCTTGGGCTTTACAGAGGGACTTGATGGAATCTTTAGAAATGCTCTTGTATGGGCAGCAAAAAAGCCATATATCACAAAAGGGATGCCACCTTTTATCACAGCAAGGATAGATGATGTATCCTTCTCCGGCAGCCCTGTGGCAAGGTATAAAGAGACAGTTGCAAATCTGCGGTGGCTTGATATACTTAATAAATATGGATTTACTCCCAATGCAGGACTTTTTATTGATGATATAAAGGAAGAAGATGTAAGGGGTATTCGGTTGAAATACACTGATGGTCTTGCTGAGTTCTCTCCCCATGCCTTTTCAGACCCGAAGAATATCAATGAGTTCCCTATATATATGAAACACAGTGGTGAGGAGTTCCCTGACGATGTATTGAAGGATAACTTTGAAAGGGTGGACAGAAGGTTTGCACACTGGGGTATAAAGCCATCAATGACAGTAAATGCACACTTTGGAGAGATTGGACTAAAGGCACTACCATACCTTAAGGCAAGAGGGCAGAAATATCTTATGAATCCCATCAGGATAGGAATGTTATGGGATGACCCCTCTTCCCACCGGTGGGATGTTGCCCCTTATGGTAAGCCCGCCTTTTCTATGGGGACCATCCCGGAAGACAAAGACATTCTCAATGTTGTATCCCATCCAGGAGATATGAGCTCTTCTGTGCCTGACTTTGACTTTCTCTGTGGCTGCACAACCTTCTGGAACGAGAACACTGGGACAGACATAAAAAAGGCAGTAGAAAGAGGCACATTTCATATCCTCAGGGGACTGGAAAACGGATTTTTTGGCTGCCTTATGACACATGAACAGAGAATCTCCCATCTTACACCGGACCAATGGGAAATGATTATAAAAGAAATCTCTACAAGAATAAGAAGGGTCTCGCATATATTCAAAAGTTATGACTATATAAGCAGATATGCGGAAAACAGGACACTTTACAGGATAGAGTGGCTGGAATATAAAGATGGGTTCTCCATACATCTAAAAGGAAAAAACAAGTTGCCGCAGTATCTTTATCTCTTTACTGATGAAGGCGAAAAGGTAGTTGAAAGGTTTCTTGAGGTCCCTGAGTTTGAAAACTCCGTCATCCTTCACTTTTCCGCCCCCGCGGATGTGATATAGTATCCATTATCCAGCGGAGTAGAATTCATTCTTTCTTTTCTTTATCAATGTATTTCATAAGTTGCCATAATATATATTTAAGGTCATCATCCTTATCTTTTATCAGTGTTGCTATCTTACGAATAAAGAGGTCTTCCTGATTGCTCGGATAGGTTGTTTTTTCTGATGTGATAAACAACTCCTCTACAGGAACACCGAGAGCATCTGCTAATTTCTGTATGGTCTCTAAACTCGCTTTTTTCGCACCTCTTTCTATATGACTGATAAAACTGGGATGGACACCTGCCTTAAACGCCAGTGCCTCTTGAGAGATACCCATGGATTGTCTTATACTTCTTATCTTCTTCCCTACCCGCTGATATATATTTTCATTCATAAGAAATATTATCTCAAAAATAAACATTTTGTTTAATAACCTATAGGTCTAATAATGACATTGACCTATAGGCATAACAAGATACACCATATAAAACATCACACCACCAGTATTTATACAATACTTGACAGTAAAATACTTATATGATTTAATGACTATAGGTCGTTAAAATTATGACTAAAAGAAATGCAAAGATAGGCCTGATTTTTCTTATTATGGTACAGAATTATCTATTTGCCTGCTGGGGTGCTCGGCCTCTTTCTATGGGAGGGGCATTTGTATCAGTGGCAGATGATATCCACAGTATCTACTGGAATCCTGCAGGATTAGGGAATATTGAGAAGGCAGAGATTACATATACAAGGTTGATGAATTCAAGGGAGACAGCAAGTTATGACGACTTCTGGGCGGTTGCTATTCCCTTAAAGTATGGGACACTGGGAATGAGTTATACATATGACTGGACCAAAAAAAAGATGTTTGTGGACAATAATAACTATCTGGACATTGAAGGTAATAATGATTATCTAACATTAGGATATGGGGTCTTCCTCAACAAAGATATAGCAATAGGAATAAACCTGAAACTTATTTCTAAATCTACTGATGTTGATGGTATGTCTGGTGGAAGTTCTGTAAGTTATTCTGATAGTGACACTATATTCCCTCTGGACTTCAGTCTTCTCTGGAATATCAATCCATATCTTACCTTTGGCGTGCTCTGTCAGAATTTTAATGAGCCGGTTTATAAATCTTCTAACCAGGAAGAGTTCTTTAATCTCAGGCCAGGTATATCATTGAGACCTAACAAAGATATTGTTTTCTCTTTAGAGATATACGACCTTCTGGACAAATCAAATGGTATCTATGGCAGAGATATAAGTGCAGGGATGGAAAAAAGAGTAAATAAACACCTCTCATTAAGGGCAGGTGGCTATCATATAAACAACAGTGACAAAGACCTGATAACAGCAGGCATTGGTCTTGTTTTTGATAGATGGAAGATGGACTACGGCATAATGAGCGGGAGAGATATCAGTGATGCTACACACTGGCTCTCCATCGGCTACAGTTTTTAAAGGTATGGAGGGATTATGAAAATGAAAATAATAAAGGTGGCTTTCTTATTAATAACTATATTTCTTTTTCCTGCAATCTTATATCCGGCTGTTACTTATTCTGTCTCTTCGCTGACTATTGAAAACCAGGGGATACTTCCAAATTCAGGTCCAACCGCTATCTTGAAGCTAAATATTACAGGAACTGGTGGTGGAACTCCCGTTCAATATGAAGAGATGACAGAGCTCACAGTGACCTTTCAGAATCTTAATGCCAACAAACCATTTAACGCGGAAGAACACCTTGAGAGTGTTGACCTGTATGGAGATACCAATTACATAGGGTCATTTGATGCCAATGATTTTTATATCACAACCGCTACACTATCAGGAAATACCGCCACATTCACATTTCCGTCATATTTAAGCTTACAAGGAACTAAAAACTTTTATATCGTTATCAAGACAGAAGGACCGGATAAAATCTGTGGAATAAAAGGAGATGGTGACCAGAGGATGAAGTTCCGTGCGAGTATATATTCTTTTACTTACACAATGCCATACAATTCACCCCCAAACCCTACCTCTGCAACCGTTTATCCTGGGATATATACAAATACAATCATCTGTGAAGCGGACATAACTGACCTGGTTCCTCACCCTCAAGCCATCTACACCTATCATTTTGGTAAACTGAAAAATTACAGGGCAGGTGTTCAGGACTATGATCTTAGTGGGGATATGGATATTCCTGAACTGATGGGAATGAAATATCCTTACAGGGTATTTGGTTTACATCTTGCAGGCAGGTCAACCTATGCGGAAGATGATAATGAATATTTGAGAAGGATAACTATAACATTTGAGGATTCAGGTACAGGGAATTTTGACCCTACTAGAGATTTGGCTTCCGACCCGCGTGCTCCTTATCCCAATGTCAGTATATGGCGAGATACTGACAGGGATGGTGTTTTTAATCCCAATATTGATACGCTCATAACTCATGATCCTGATCCACTAAGAGGCAAACACGTAACTTTTGTCAATGCAGGTACAGGGCAGTGGACTGCAACCCTGACCTACAATTCTTACCCGTTTCCTCTGGACAAACAGGCAGATAGCACTTACTTTCTCGTCGTTTCAACAAAACCTGACTATGGCTCAGATACCCAAACCCCCTACTATGGTGCGGATTTTAAGGTATATATAGAAAACCCTTCTGATGTTGTGGTTGCCAGAACAGCTGGTGTGTACCCTGGGGTAGTTTTTTCATCAGATTTTCTGGACAGATACAAAGAGCATGTAAAAAATGTACAGGTGGCCTTTGACCTCAAACCTTTTGCCTATGACCCTGCTGAAGCAGATGGAGTTCCTGTTGCTATCTTTGGTATAAATATGTGTGATAGCAGAGATACTGGTGTTAATGATGCCCTTGAGTGGATAAGGGTATGGTTTAAAGGAGAAAATGGGTTTAAACCCAATCATCTGGCACCACTTTCTGACAGCCCTGATTCTGGAGTGTCCCTGTGGAAGGATAATAAAACAGCCGGTTATATAGGTGTCCCGGACCCAAGGTATATAAGTCCTGCGGATATGCTTGAAGGGAAACACTCACTTACAATTGCGGATACATATGTTCCACTTTCTGCAGATTCTCTTGAGTGGTATAACTCAGATGGCACAAAATGGAGCCCTACAAATGACGACCCTACCCATTCAGAAGGAAGTAAATTGTATTATGTTGTTCTAAAACCAAAGACACCTTTGCCTCTTTACGATGATGACTATGTACAGGACCCCTTAGGGACGGGATATAAAGGATTTGACTACTTTATCTGTGTTAAGGCACGCGGGGTTTCTGTCCCTGATACAGGATACAAAGATGATAAAGATGATGTTGACCCTCTTAAGAGAGGTATTGATTATGGTATGAGTATCCATGCAGAAATTGGATTATTTCCTAATGGATCATCTACTGAGCCCTGGAAAGATATACAGTTTTCAAGTGGATTTAATGCAAGAGTTTCATACCCTGTAGAAGCAACTACACCCCAATCAACTGTTCCGACCTTTTTTACCAATCTTACATTTCCTAATCAGACAGTCAACTATTTTGAGAAAAAGGAAGTCATCAGTATCAATCTTGTTGCTCCACCTAACGAGGATTTTTCTTTTGATAGGTTTGCCTTTATACTTATAGATGAAGGCGACCAGAATGTTGATTTCTCTGAACTTGTAGACCCAAATGCTAACCCAAATGACCCGAATGGTGGATGTGGCATTGCTCTTTATAAAGACACAAATAAAAATGGATTTTTTGACTCACTGGATAAAAGGGTATGGATGACAGCACCTCCTGAGTTACAGAGAAACCTTAATGACCCTGATAACTGGCGCCGTGTTATACTACATCTGGAACCAAATCCTGCTAATGTTACATCTCCTATACATACTGCCGCAATCATTCCAACAACAGATACAGGTAATGACCTCGGTCCTGACTATTTCCTTGTTATACAGCCAAACCAGTTTATGGACGCAGGTGATGACTTCAGTATTATGCTGTGGGGAAGTGACTTACTTGATGAAATGGATGATACACTACATTTTACTGATAGAGCGGGCACTGAGATTGCTTATCCTCCAATTACTTACAAGAGGGTAAAAACATATACCCTTACCAATTCTACTGTATCCTCAACAAAAATTACCGATATGATACAAGAGGGAATGGAGGTAGATCCGGAAAGCGAGCCAATTGCTGCAATAGGTATAGATGTATATGACCCTACTAATACAAATAAACTTGTGGGAGCAAGGGCTTATTTCAACCCAGTTAACTCAATCGGCAGGATTGATGAACTAACACCGGATAAGGTTTTAAAAGCAATTAACAGTAATGGTAGAGAAAGCGGAATATCAATCTGGGTTGATACAAACAAAAATGGTCTTTTTGAGAAAGCCATAGATACACCTGTTGATATCCAGAATACCACATGGAAAGATGATTTTACATATGGGTATGTCTGTGGTCCCCACACAAAAATTCCAGCAGGTACTCAACTAAAGAAATTTAGCTCTACAGATAAAATCTACTGGCTTGACTATGATAAAAATGGTATATGGAGTAGTGGAGATAGTTTATGGATAGATAATGGAGATGGTATATATAAGGAAGAAGATGATACCCTTCTTGCAGGAGAAGGAAGGGTTGGAGAATATGGTGTTAATCTACATGACTATGTATATGGGTTTGCCTATTATGACTCTAATGGTAATGATACTTATGATTCAAATGAAGATGATGTATATTTTATTGGCAGGGGCAGGAATACACTGGGATACTATGTAGACCTTAATCTTTTAACACCTCCTTCTCTACCAATTGCTTCTGATAATAATAAGCCCGACTTTTTCATTGTATTCAGAACAGGAAGTGATATAGAATGGAAGGACGAGTTTAGTTTTTCTCTTCCTTCTAATGCAATAAGGTTTACATCAGGCACCTCTTTTTCAACAGAAAATATTACAACTAAATCTGTAAAAGCACGGATTCCTACCTTCTTAACCAATATGGTAGGTAGCAACCAAACAATCTATCAAGGAGACAGCAAAGAGGTTATAAAGATAGAGATGTACGATAGTGATATAAATACCACTAACTACCTTAAAGAGTTGAATCTTTATATTACAGGAAATAACCCATTTGCTGATTTAAAGGACCTAACAACAACACCTGATAGTGGAATTGCACTTTATGATAATAATGGATTTATAACACCGACCTCCATATCACTAATTGGTGGCAATAGGGTGAAG
>Ga0315298_1004796_pt1 | contig 19799 bp, 15 predicted proteins | sample WHS_1_MG_FD_203077 | JGI IMG/M metagenome (GOLD analysis project Ga0315298, IMG submission 203077) | Extremophilic microbial mat communities from Washburn Hot Springs, YNP, Wyoming, USA - WHS_1_MG | ecosystem: Environmental > Aquatic > Thermal springs > Hot (42-90C) | place: USA: Wyoming...
CTATACCGTGATCCCTCACGGACACCTTCAGCATCCCATCGGAGACGGTTCCCTTCACCTCGATGCTGCCTCCACCAGGCGAGTACTTGACGGCGTTATCCAGAAGGTTCCGCAGCACCTGCTCCACCCGCAACGGGTCAGCCTCCGCTAGGGGTAGATCGGGAGGGAAATCAAGCTGGAACTCGTGTCTGTCCGACCGTCCCCGCATTTCCCCCACCACGTTGGAGGCCAGCTTCCCCAGATGGACAGGCTCCGTGCTAAGACGCAGCACCCCCGCCTCCGCCCTAGAAAAGTCCAGGAGGTTCTCCACAAGGCGGTATAGCCGATCGGCCTCCTCGTCCACGTCCTGCAGCAGCTCCATCCGTGTCGCCTCGTCCAGGGTGGAATAGTGTCGGAGCAGCGTCCGCGCAGCGCCCTTGATGGAGGTCAGAGGGGTCCGCAGCTCATGGGACACCAGAGACATGAACTCGTCCTTCAGCTGCTCGGCCTCCTTGGCTTTGCTGATGTCCTGGAAGACCACCACCGCCCCAGAAACCCGCCCCTCCAGGTCGCGGAACGGCGCGCTGTTGACCAGCACCGGCAGCGTGGTTCCATCCGGGCGGTGGATGACGATCTCAACTCCAAGACACACCTCGCCGTTGCGCACCGACCGTTGCAGGGGCAGCTGCTCCACCGCGAAGAGGGTCCCCTCGGGGGTGAACAAGCCCAGAGCGGACGGCTCCCGTCTGGGATCGAGCCCCTCCACGGCGTCCACGCCCAGAAGCCTCTTCCCAGCCCTGTTGATGGTGGTTATCCGCCCGTCGGCCCCCTCGGCGATGATCACGCCTTCAGGCATGCTGTCTATCACCACCTGGAGATGCCTCCTGCCGGCCTCTGCCCGCTCACGCTGGGCGACCGCCTCCTCATAGAGCCGGGCGTTCTGAATGGCGATACTGGCCTGCTTGGCGAAGGCCATCAGCAGCCGAGCGTCCTCCGGGCTGAACCTTACACGCGTTCGGTTGCCTATGTAGAGCACTCCCAGAAGGTTCGCGCCGTCGCTGAGCGGCACCCCGATCTCGGAAATCAGCCCCTCCTCTCGCACGGCCTCCAGCGGCGGGTCCTTGAAGATGACCTCTCTCGGGTAGTCGTCCACGATGATGGGCTCGCCCCTCTCCACCACTAGCCCGGCCAGCCCCTGCTCCCTGCCCAGCCTGAGCTCCCTCATCGCCTTGGTCCGCAGCCCGTCCGACGCGACCATCTCGAACCCCTGGCCGTCCGGGGTGACCATCGCCAGGAAGCTGGTGTCCGTTCCCAGCAGCTCCCGGGCCTTGCGCACGATGGTGCTGAGGATCTCCTTGAGTGCAAGGTTGGCGGAGATGTCCCTGCTGATCTCGAAGAGGGCGGACACCTGTGCGGCCCGGCGCTCGGAAGCCGCGAAGAGGCGGGCATTCTCCATAGCCGTCGCCGCCTGGTTAGCGAGCCCCTGGATCAGCCTCATCTCCTTGGGCTGTGGCGCCGTCCCAGGGGTGGACCATCCGGCCGCCAGCACACCAAGCGGGGTGTCCCGAAACAGTAGTGGTACGGCCAGCACCGACGATGAACCGAGCTGCCGGGCGAGCCTAGGCTCCGGCCGCTCGCCGTGCACACTCTGAACCCACACCGGCTCCCTGCTCCCCAAGGCCCTCGCCAGGAATCCGTTCTCCTGCAGCGACAGGCGCGATCCGTCCAGCCCTACCAGCGGCCGGTTCTTGTCGCCAGTGCCGGCCACCACGGTGAGCTCACCATCGTCGCCGTCAGCGAGCTCCGCTACCACCACCCAGTCAGCAGCGACGATGCGCAGAAACTGGTAGGCTAGGGTGCCCAGCACCTGGTCCCGCTCCAGTGTCGAGTTCAGGAGCGCTGCGACCTCCAGCAGCATCTCCGCCTGGAAGGTCCAACGGCCTCCATCCATAGCGCCACTGCTCGCCAGTCCCACCGTCCGCTATCCTCACTAGCGCAGATCGCTCGCAGCGTGGAGACGAAGTCGCCCGGGGGTACCCCTGCTCATTCCGACAGCACTCCACGCTCGGCAGGCAAGGTCACTGCCCAACAGCACGGCGCGCGATTGGTCGGGCTCCAGCACTCAACCGCATGCACCCAGCAGCATACCATGCCCGGGACGGCTCTCATGATAGCTCACCCCGACCCCATTCGCCACCGATCGCTTGCCAGGAAAGCACCACGCCCCAACACCCGCGTTTGCGCCTCCCAGCCGTCGCGGGTAGAATGGGCTGTGAGTCCCCACAAGGAGTGGACCATGAACGAGAGTACGTCAGGTGCAAAGAACAACAGACTTGCCCGGTCCGTGATGGAGATGCTCAAAAGGTCGGAGCCGCTACGGGCCGTGGCACTTCACCGAATCAGCGTGGAGGCATCCGATAGCAGCGTTCTGCTGAGGGGGATCGTCCCCAGCGAGGCCCATCGCAGACAGGCCGTCGCCATGGCCTCGGCGGTGCCGGGGGTGAGCAGGGTGGTGGACGAGCTCGTAACCGACCGCCAGCTCGAGGGCCGCGTAGCGGTCGCCCTCGCCTCGGACCCGTCGACGCGGCCGCTCCGGATCGCAGTGCGGGTCTTGGGGGGAGTCGCCCGCCTCTACGGCGCGGTCCCGTCCGAGGAGATGGCCGAGATGGCGTGCTCGGTGGCGCGTCGGGTTGGGGAGCTGACGGGAGTGGAAAGCCGGCTCAAGATCGTGCCGCCCGGGACACCGGCTGTCCTGGCGTGGCAGAACAGTCTTGAGGGCCGCACCTCGATGGAGGCGGCTAACCGCGATGGGCGACAGGCTCCGGCCCAGGCCGCCGTCCATGAGGAGGCCGTGGTGGGGACGCGCAAGACCGCGGGGATGGAGGGGGCCGCATGAGAATCGGTGCCCACGTCTCCACCGCAGGTGGGGTGCACACCGCAGTTGGCAGGGCACTGGAGATCGGGGCGAACTGCATCCAGATCTTCGCGGGCGCTCCGCAGCGCTGGTCGGAGCCTCACTTCCCCGAGGAGGATGTAGCCCGGTTCCGGAGCCTTTGCCAGCAGGAGGGGATCGATCCCGTCTTCATCCACTCGGCCTACCTTCTGAACTTCGCCTCCCCCGACGAGTCGCTCAGGGAGAAGTCCATCCGCTCCCTGGGCTCCGCCCTCAGCTGGGCCCGGATCCTGGGCGCCGCCGGCGTCATTACCCATCTCGGCAGCAGCAAGGATGGCGATCCGCGGCAGGCGGAGGAATGGGTCTGCCAGGCCCTCTCCGAGGTGCTCAGCGGGGCCCCGGCCGAACCCATGCTTCTGCTGGAGGGCTGCGCGGGGCAGGGGAACACGGTGGGGCGCACCTTCGAGCAGCTTGGCCTCATACTCGGCCGCCTGGGCGACCAACGGGCGCAGGTGTGCCTGGACACCGCCCACATGTTCGAGGCCGGCTATGACATCGCGACTCAGGATGGGCTCGATAGAACCATCGAGGAGTTCGACCGAACGGTGGGTATCTCCCACCTCAAGGTGATACACGCCAACGACTCCAAGACGCCGCTGGGATCCAACGTGGACCGGCATGAGAACATCGGGCACGGCATGATAGGAGAGGAGGCCTTCGCCAGGATCCTTCACCACCCCGCCCTCCGGCCTCTCCCCTTCATCCTGGAGGTCCCGGGCTTCACCAACCAGGGGCCCGACCGACCTAACATCATGGCCCTGCGCCGATTGGCGGGGATTGGAGATGCTTGATCTTCGCCACAACCCATCGGGCCGACCATGGGTGATCGGCCATCGGGGAGCCTCCGGCGAGGCCCCCGAGAACACCATGGCCGCCTTCCGACTGGCCGTGGAGCAGGGCGCCGACCTGATCGAGACTGACGTCCATCTCTCGGCGGATGGAGTGCCGGTCCTGATCCACGACCCCACCCTCGACCGCACCACCGATGGGCACGGCCCGGTCTCGTGCTACACCATGGCGCAGCTGAAGGAGCTGGACGCGGGCTCCTGGTTCTCTCCGGACTTCGCGGGCGAACGGCTGCTCTCCCTGGACGAGCTGCTGGACTGGGCTTCGGGCAGGGTGCCTGTGTCCATCGAGATCAAGAATGGACCTGTCCACTACCCAGGGATAGAGAAGATCGTTCTAGACTCCCTCAGACGACACGACATGGTTGGGTCGAGCATCGTCATCTCCTTCGACCACCCCACCGTATGGAGGCTCAAGCAGCTGTGTCCGGAGCTGATCTGCGGTGTCCTCTTCGCCTGCTGCCCCGTTTCTGCGTCGATACTGGCCACCCAGGCCGCAGCCGACTGCCTGCTGCCCCACTGGAGCAATCTGTCGAGGCCGATGGTGGAGGAGGCCCACTCCCGTGGTCTCGCCGTGAGCCCCTGGGTGGTGGATAGAGACGAGGAGCTGGAGTTCGTGCTGGCTGTCGGGGTCGACGCCATCGCCACCAATTTCCCCGGCAGGACCCTCTCGAAGCTCGGGGCCCTATAGCGGTTGGACACCCTTGCAGCGGAGAGCGCCGAAGCGGGGGCTCAGGAGATATCCGGCTTCGACCCGGCATCCGTCATCCCGCGTAGCCTATGCGGCGCCACCGGCAGCGTGAAGCCGAAGGTGCTGCCCCGGCCCGGGATCCCCTCGCTCTCCACCCACACCGTGCCCCCGTGCAGCTCGACCAGCCCCTTGGTGATGGCTAGGCCCAGCCCGGTGCCGCCGAAAGGCCTGCGGGAGGACGAGTCCACCTGGTGGAACTTCTCCCAGATCTTCGCCTGGTGCTCGGGTGGGATCCCGACGCCCGTGTCTGTCACCATCACCGCTACGAACCTCGTCGCCAGGTCCCGCCGTCGCCCGGCCTCGCCTACTGCTGCGGGACGCGCCTCAGCCGAGAGGGTCACCGTGCCGCCCTCCGGGGTGAACTTGATGGCATTGGAGAGCAGGTTCCCCAGTATCCGCTGAAGCTGCTCCTCGTCGGCCAGCACCAGCGGCAGCCCGCGAGGGACCGCGTGCACCAGCCGGATCCCCTTGGATGCCGCGAGCACCCCCACCGCCATCAACGCGCGGTCCGTGGCGCCGTGGAGATCCACGGGCACGAGGGTGAGCTCCTGCTTCCCCGCCTCCAGCCGCGAGGTGTCCAGCAGGTCGTTGATCAGCACCAGGAGCCGCTGGGCTGCCGCCCTGATGGATCCCAGGGCATCCGCTTGCTTCGGGGCCAGAGGGCCCCGGAGGCCCCGAAGCAGTATGTCCGTGTACCCCATCACCGCCGTGATGGGCGTCCGCAGCTCGTGCGAGACCACCGCGACGAACTCGTCCTTGAGCCGATCCACCTCGCGCTCGGCCGTCACGTCCCTCAGCACCACCACCGATCCCGTGATCCCCCCCGAGTCGTCGCGCACTGGGCTTGCGCTGGCACTCAGCACCCGCTCGCCAGACGGCTGGCCCACGGTGATGCTCTCGCCCAGCACCAGCTCCCCCGCCAGGGCCCGCCGGACCAGCGGCGCGGCCCGCTGCCCTCCGCTGCCCGCGGTACCCGGCTCCAGATCCGCGCGCCCGTCCACGCTGCAGCCTAGCAGCGCGGCGATCCCATCCCCCAGCATCCTCCTGGCTGAGGCGTTGATCACCGAGACCTCACCCATCTCATCGGTGACCACTACGCCATCGGCCATCTGCGATATGATCGTCTCCAGGTGGCGTCGCTGCTCCTGGCTCTCCTGATAGAGCCGTCGGTTCTCCACCGCCACACCTATCCTGTCCGCCAGCTCCATCACCAGCGGGAGGTCGCTCCGATCCAGCGGCCTGGCGCCGCCCGTGGTTGCCACCACCAGCACCCCCACCGTACCCGATCTGGAGCGCAATGGGGCCACGATCCTGGACGAGGGTGTGATCCGCCTGAGAAGGGCCAGGTCCTCCACCGACACGGCCATCTGCCTCATCTCCGCCGCGATCTCCTCCCTGGAAACCAGGGAGGAAACCACTGGCTCCCCGGACAGCGCAACCCTGCCGACTACTCCCTCGCCCATCCCCACCACGCTCCGCCGCAGGGCCTCCCGAACGGCGACGAACTCCTCCGCGGGGTGATGGGACGCGCACAGCCAGAGATGCCTCTCCTTCTCGTCCAGCAGGTAGACCAGACACCAGTCACCCAGCATCCCGGAGCAGAGCTCGGCCACCCTATCCAGGGCACCGCATAGATCCTCAGCGCCCCCGAGGAGGGCACCCACATCCGAAAGAAAGCGCGACCTGCGCTCCGCCTGCTCCAGCTCCCTGACCTTCTCCCTCAACCGCTCATCGGTCTGCTCGTAGAGTTGGGCGTTCTCCGTGGCCAGCCCGAGCTGGTATCCGATCGCTGCCAGGAGGTCCAGGTCGCGCACGCCGAAAATCCGCCCCTGGCGGCTTACCACGGCGATTGACCCCAGCAGCCGCCCCTTGCTGGCGATCGATGCGCACATGCACGCTCCAAGGGGCGCGATCCGCCCCTCGAGAGACAGCTCCCCGCCACCGCCGTTCAGACTAGAAGGCACCCCTCCCCCGGTCACCGGCCGCGCGCCGTCCGACAGCCGCATGGGCCGCACCCGGCACTCCTCTACCACCGCAGAGGGCAGGCCTCTCCAGACGGAGAGCCCCAGCCTCTCTCCATCGTCGGCGAGGAGGAAGACTGCCCCTGCCTCCGCCTCCATCACCCCCATTACCTTCTCGAGGGCCGACTCCAGGAGCTGTCGTGGCTGGAGGGTGCTGTTCATCACCACGGCGATGTCGTCCAGGGCGTCCAGCTCGCGATTCCGCGCGTCCAGCTCGGCCACGGTGCGCTCGAGCCGCTCCTTTGCGGCCGAGAGCTGCACATACGGCAGACGCAGCGACGACACCAGGAGCCCCCTGAAGATCAAGTAGTAGGCGATCAGCTTGTAGACGTGGGCCAGGAGGCTGTACAGATCTGTCGGACTGCGATAGGTGGCGAAGGCCAGCCCGGAGAAGACGTTGGCTACCAGGGCCGCCACCAGCAGCACCATGAAGTCGTCCCCCGTGGCCCTGTACGCCCTAAGGTAAGCCGCAAGCCCGGCCAGGCTGAGACCCACGGCACCGTATTCCAGGGGGGTCTTCAGGGGCGTCAGGCCCTGGCCCTCCACGTAGAGCTGTGGAAGCGCTCCTTCATAGAAGGTGACTACCCCCATCACGGCGGCGCTGGCCAGGATAGCGAGAACCGCCAGCAGGTATCTGCGCAACCAGGGGGCGCGCAGGTCGGGTCGCACGAAGGCCGCCACCAGCAGCACGCTGGCGGCGGCGTAGTTGGAAGCCATCCAGTACAGCACCGTCTTCTCGACACTGTTCCTGGAGAGGAAGTCCGGCATCCCCGGGTAGGAGAGGGCATGCATGGTGGAGAGAGCGGAAACCGCCAAAAAGCCGGTAGAGACAAAGAGGCTCCGCGAGTTGTTGCTCAGCTTGGAAGCTTCCCAGTTGGCTATGAAGACCGCGAAGCTGATCAGGACGCTGCCCAGCTCCAGCAGGGTGCGGAGGACCAGGTAGCGCTCGGGGGAGATTTCGAAGTAGAGCTGCCGGTCGAGCAGCTCCACCATGGCGAAAAGGGCCCCCAGGGCCAGAGCCAGCATCAGGAGCCACCCCTCCGAGCGACGCAGCGTGCCCGTCGACACAGCAACCTCCGCTGGAAGGCCTGCCGCCGCTTCGGCTGCCCTTGCGGTAACCAGCGCGGCAGGACCGGTGATGGACCCGAACACCGTGGCGAGAAGTCCCCAACAGAATAGCACAGTTGCGGGCTCGGGCAACGAATCTGTCGTGGCACAACCCCTGCGTGCCCCGGCAGACGCTGGCTGTCTTTCCGCGGGTGCCCCCGAACCGGGATCCTGCAAAGAGGCTTCAGGCACGAGTGGGACGCAACCCGCGCAGAGCAATCGATGGAGGCTACAGGCATGGACGCCGAGGAAGCCGACATACCAGTCTTGCAGATAGGCGAAGCGCTCGGTCTCTACTACGATCTTCTGCAGCAGTCTAAGGAGCTGGAGCAGGAGGTGCGCCTTCTACGCGACAGGATCCTGCGCTCGCTGTCGGACCGCAGGATCGACCGGATCCAGGCTGATGGCTACGAGGCCGAGCGACAGGTCCGCCACCACGCCCCCCGGCTGGTGGAGGACAAGGCGGAGGAGATCCTGGAAAGGCACGGGCGGCTGGAGGAGTGCATGGTGCAGGTGCTGGACGTCGACAGGGCCAGTGAGGTCATCGATGAGCTCTTCCGCCACGGCTCCATCAGCAAGGATGAGCTGCCCTACATCTACGTAAAGCCGACGGAGGCGCTGCTGGTGCACCCGCTGGCCCCGCCCGAAGCCACGCGCGAGGAGCGGAGGGCGGCCTGACAGAAGCGCATGGCCCTCGATGGCGTATAATAGGGTACGATCATCCAACGGCTACGGAGAAGCGAGGTCGCCGAGATGCTGCTGACCTTTGAAAGAGGGAACGCCACGCGCCCAAAGGGCCATGCCCTGCTCTACTTTCGCGCCTGGTCCGATCCATCCGCCATCTTCGCCACCTATCTCATAGTCCCGCCGATCGCCGTGGAGATCTCCAAGTACATCCCGCCCATGTTCGCCGGCCAGTTTCAGCAGGCGATGGCTGGTGGCATCTCCATCTTCCCGTACCCGCCAATCCCGGAGAGGGTGGAGAGCCAGGCCTTCCTCCAAAGGCTCGCCCAGGCGCGCGACGACGACCTTCTGTTCGGCGGCTCCGTCGACGCATCCAGTCCCGAAAGGCTGCTCCAGGCCGCGGCGGAGGCGTCCCAGCAATACTTCGAGGGCTACTCCACCCACCTGGGGAGCCTTCCGGCTGAGCCGGAGCCCAACCCAGAGGGGTTGGAGGAGGGAGCCGGGGCTGTGGACGTCAATGAGCTGCTCTTCGGCCTCATGAGCGAGCGCGACCGGCTGGCGGAGCTGGCCAAGCTGGCGGGACAGCTCCGGTACGCGGTCGAGGGACGCGACCCCCACCTCACCAGGGACTCGGTCAGGGAGATGGAGAGGCTGTCGCGGTTCCTCCCGGAGAAGTTCAAGGTCGCCGAGCTCCTGGAGGCCGCGCAGCGGCCTAGCTCGGATGGGAACAGGCTCACCCAGCTCTACCTGGAGCGCGCATTCAAGCTGGCCGACGAGGAGTACGAGCGCGTCAGGGAGCTGGAGGAGGAGATCCACAAGCTGCAGGGCCGCTAGTACAGCGACAAAATGAATTTGGTCTGTAGGGCGGGGCCTTGTGCCCCGCCGCAGGGTCCACCCCGTGCGCCGCGCGGCGGGGGATAAACCCCCGCCCTACATGTCGAAACTAAATTGGTCGAGCACCAGTTCTTGGCACGGCGGTTCCGATAGGTTGGGGCGGGCCCCTGGTTGCCCAGGGCGCCATCGAGGGGTTACAAGCCCCCTCCCTACCTCTCAGAATCACCGTGTCAAAGGACTGGTGGAGCGGGGCCCACGAGGCCGCCCCCGCCGTGGCGTGAGAGCCGGCCCCATCCGGTGGTCCTAGCGGCCGCTAGCCGCCTCCTACGAGAAGCGATCCCCGTCGCCGCCTGGGGGGCCAGCGCGTGGATAGGATCTCGCTCCTGCGGCCTCACCGTCCCTGGGGTCTCCCAGACAGACGGTAGCGCAGGAACAGCTCCCCCTCGTGGTGGTGCACGCTCACAAGCTCCAGCCTCGGCACCCTGTCCGGCGGGAAAGCCTCCCCCTCCACCATGGTGCGCCTCGCGGCCCCGCCCACGATCTTGGGCGCTACCGTCCAGAATAGCTCGTCCACCAGACCTTCGGCCATCAGGGCCGCATTCAGGCTGGGTCCGCCCTCGACGACAAGGCTTCGGATCCCCAGATCCCGGGCCAGGATCCCCATCATCTCCGGAAGGTCCACCCACTTCTCGCCCACGCGGATCACCCGCGCTAGCCGCTCCACCGCCTCCACACGGGCTACGGGAGCCCGCCCCGTGGTGACCACGACCCTCGGGAAGGCGGCGGATCGAAAGAAGGTGCGATCCAGGGGGAGGTCGGCCGTGCTCGTCACCACCACGGCCGTGGGCTGAGGCAACATGCCGCGAGCCACCCTCTCTTCCTGCATCTCTGGCGGGACGCCGGGGTTCACGTTCTCGGTGCGCAGCGTCTCCGCACCGACCATCACCCCATCGGCGGCAAGCCTTATCCTGCGCATCACCAAGTGGTCCACCCTGCTTCCAAGTGCGTAGGCACCCAGCCCCAGCGTCGCCTTCCCGTCCACCGAGGTGACCATGTTCAGGGCAACGTATGGCCGGTCGCCACCAGCCTCGGGGAAGGCCAGGCCACGATAGATCTCCCCCGGCTCGATGGCCTCATGGCGCGGGAACAGCATCTCCACTGCGATCCTCCAAGACCACCGCAGGGCGCCATGCCGGGTGCCCGCGGCCATCTGCCTACATCACCACCATCACCGGCGCCGCATCAAGGCCCCAGTTGGCGCTTCCTCGCCACTCCCGGCACCAGCCTCACCTTTCGCGGTGCCACCAACCACATGACCGAGGCGCTCACCAGACTGCTAGCGGCAGCCACCCCAAAGGCTATGAAGTAGCTCCCGGTGACGTCGAACACGTAGCCGGCAAACCAGGCCCCCAAAGCGCTCCCCAGTCCGTTGGCCATCCCAATAGTGCCATAGATGGCCCCGAACCGTGGGCCCGTGAACAGGTCCGCACCCACGGCCGGGCCCAGCGGCGTCGCCACCCCGTAGGCCATAGCGAAGGCCAGGGCGAAGACGTAGATCAGCAGTGGCGAAGGGATGAAGCGCGTACTGATCAGGGTGGCGACGGCCACGGTCATGGTGCTCACGCCCAAGGTGTAGGTGACCTCCCGGCCAAGCCGGTCGGAGATCCATCCCCACCCGATCTTCGTGCCTATGCTGAAGAGGCCGATCAGCCCCACCACCGAGGCCGCCAGCAGCTTGTCGTACCCGCCATCCACCAGAAAGGCCACCTGGTGCACGAAGATCATCTGGGTGGCGATATTGTTGAGAACCAGGGTAGAGAAAAGGAGCCAATAGCGGCCGGTCCTCATGGCCGAGCCGACCGTCCACTCGCGCTCGGCCCAATCCCGGTCCACCACCCGGGAGACCGACGCGGGACGCCCAACACCCCCCGGCGGATCAACCGACTTGGGCAGCCTGCCGTCCTTCTGCATTCCCAGCTCCTCCGGCCTGCCCCGGAGAAACAGCAGGGCGATGGGCGCCACCCCACAACCCACTATCCCCGCCAGCACCAGGTAAGCGGTCCGCCACCCGTACAGATTGATCAAGAGCTGGGTGACCGGGACCAGCACCAGGATCCCGACCCCAATCCCGGCAGACGCGATCCCCAGCGCGGCCCCTAGCCGCCGCGAGAACCAGGCGCTCACGGTCACGACACATGGTATCCATCCGGCCGCACTAGACCCGATGGCGCATACCACCCCGAAGAAGAGGTAGAACTGCCACAAGTCGGTGAGCCTGCTGCAGGCCACCATCCCCGCGGCAAGGATCAGGGCCCCCGCGGCGATCACCCGCTGCGGGCCGAAACGATCGGTCAGCGCTCCAGCAGCCGCGCCGGAGACGCCGTAGATGATGACGAAGAGGGAGAAGACACCCGCGGAGGAGGCCCGGCTCCAGCCGAACTGCTCCAGCAGCGCCACGTAGAAGACCGAGAAAGAATACCAGACGGTGTAGGTGAGCGCCAGGGCGACGAAGGCCGCTCCCACCACGAACCAGCCATAGAAGAAGGGGAGTCGAAGTCTCCACCCACCGCGGACCGGTCCCTCGCCCGTCCCCAATGTGGGCCCTCCCGACACAGCCGCCGTCGACACCGTAGCGCTATGGCCTCCCATCGGCTCGAAGTACGGCGCGCATTATAGCCCGCCCGACCAGGCTGGTCCAACCTACATCGCTTTGGCTGCGCGCTCCCGCACCTCTCCAGCGAGTGTCCGCCATAGGCTGCACCACACCATTGTGGGCGGGATGGGCATTCATGCCAGCGCGGGCGCCTCGCCTGCGTCGAGGCGGCCAGGACGGCCGCGCTTGGGCCCGAGCACCCCAATCGTGCCGGACCGCAACCGGAAATGGGTCTTTACAGCGGGCCAGCATGGACCCTATAATCCGCTAACCTGATGAAGAATCTGGCCAACAAGCATATACATCAAAGGCCGTGAAGAGGACGAGTAGCCGGTGCCGAACGCCACAGAGAGCCGCGTTGCTGAGAGGCGGTGCCGGAGGGCCGGCGAAAATGGCCTCGGAGCCGCAGACTGAACCGGGTCGCTCCAGGCGCCCGCAGTAGGTCGAGCCGGTGTCTCTTAGGAGACAGACAGCCCCCGTTATCAGGGCTGGAGTATCGGATCGGGCTGTGTCCGGTCCCGTACTCGCTGAGGCGGTTGCCGCGAGGCAGCCGCGAAACAGGGTGGTACCACGAGGCCCCTCGTCCCTGCAGGGACGAGGGGCCTTTCCATCTGGCCCGAAACACTCGGGCGTGTCGATAGTGTGGCGCGGAGGGCTTGTCCCCTGCCGGCGGCACGTTCAGCAATCGACGCCGCAGGGTCGGAAGCACCACGCGATGCGGTGGCCACCGAGCCACGACTCCCGAATGAAGGCAGGCTGGTAGCCGTGGAACCTGGATCTGCTGGGGTAGTCAGAACACAATACTTCACCTTCGCCGAGCCACCCAACGAGATGGAGCTGGACAGCGGCGAGAGGTTGGGGCCCATCACCCTGGCCTACGAGACCTACGGGACGCTCAACGCCGACCGCAGCAACGCCATTCTGGCATGTCACGCCCTATCCGGCGACGCTCACGCCGCGGGGATCAGCGCGGACGACGACGGCATCTCCGCCGCTGATACCGGCTTCGGGGCCAGGACGAACGGCGCCATCGATCGCAAGAAGCTGGGCTGGTGGGACAACATGATCGGCCCCGGCAAGGCTTTCGACACCGACCGCTACTTCGTCATCTGCTCCAACATCCTTGGAGGGTGTCGCGGGTCCACCGGGCCCAGCTCCATCAATCCGAGGACAGGCCGGCCCTACGGCCTCAGCTTCCCTGTAGTCACCGTGGGCGACATGGTGAGGGCCCAGAAGAAGCTGCTGGAGCATCTGGGAATAGAGCGGCTCCTGGCTGTAGCGGGCGGATCCCTTGGCGGCATGCAGGCACTGCAGTGGGCTGTGGACTACCCGGAAGCCGTCCGAGCCTGCATCCCCATCGCCACCACGGCGCGGCTCTCCGCCCAGGGGATCGCCTTCAACGAGGTCGGCCGCCAGGCCATCATGGCCGACCAGAATTGGCACGGCGGCGACTACTACGGCCGCGCCACCCAGCTCCCTGGGCTCGCGGTTGCCCGCATGCTGGGGCACATCACCTACCTCAGCGACGAGGCGATGCACCAGAAGTTCGGCCGGCGCCTGCGGAACAAGGAGAGGTACGGCTTCGACTTCTCCACCGACTTCGAGGTGGAGAGCTACCTCCGCCACCAGGGCGACAGCTTCGTGCGCCGGTTCGACGCCAACAGCTACCTCTACATCACCAAGGCCATCGACTACTTCGACCTGGCCAACGGCCACGGTGGACTAGGCAAGGCGTTCCAGAAGGTCCGAGCCCGGTTCCTGGTGATCGCCTTCAGCTCCGACTGGCTCTACCCACCGTACCAGTCTAAGGAGATCGTGAAGGCGCTCAAGGTCAACGGCATAGACGTCAGCTACTGCGAGATCCCCTCCTCCTATGGACACGACGCCTTCCTGCTGGAGGAGGAGGCCCAGACCCCGTTGATAAAGGGGTTCCTAGCCTATACGGCCAGGTCGAGGGGGTAGGCGACATGATCACCGATCGAGCGGATGAGCTGGCTGCACCCGCGCTCACCGAGAGGATCGACCTTCACCTGATATCGAGGCTGGTGGAGGAGGGTGCCACCGTCCTCGACCTCGGGTGTGGGGACGGGACCCTGATGGAGCTGCTGATCCGGGAGAGGCGGGCGACGGTACGCGGAGTGGAGATAGCCGAGGAGGGGGTGTATCGCTGCATCTCGAGGGGCCTCTCCGTCCACCACTGCGACCTGGACGAGGGGCTGGAGGACTACCCGGACGGCTCATTCGACTATGTCATTCTCAGCCAGACCCTCCAGGCGGTGCACAGGCCACGGCTGGTGCTGCAGGAGATGCTGCGCGTCGGCCGCCTGGGGATAGTGTCCTTCCCCAACTTCGCCTACTGGCGCCACCGCCTGCAGCTCGCCCTCGGCGGCCGCATGCCAAAATCGTCGGAGCTGCCCTTCGAGTGGTACAACACCCCCAACATCCACCTGACCACCATCAGGGACTTCCTGGAGCTGTGCGAGGCGGAAGGGATCTCCGTGGTGAGGAGCGTCTACCTCTGCGGACACCGCCGAGTCCGACTCCTCCCTAATCTCCTGGCCAGCACGGCCCTGTTCATGGTCAGGAAGGGGTAGGACCCACGGCTCCAACCTGATATACTTCCCCCAGAGCCGCTCCGTGTGGGGTGTGTCGAAGGGGACTCGGCCGCAGAGCAGCTCGCGTCCGGGTTGCCTAGGAGGTCGGAGTCGAAGGATCGCGCCCGGCCTCGCCGATCCGCCCTCGAGATCCGCAGACGGAGGGAGTCAGTCCCGTGCGGTTCGTGCTTTCGGTATGGTCGTTGATCCTCTCTTCCCTGCTCCTCTTCACCTTCATCGTCCTCACCCACCAGTACTTCGATCCCACCCTCTCCTCGGCCTTCGTGGTCGGCTCACTGGTCTTCTCTGCATGGGCCGTGGGCCTGACTAGCGCCGCCACCATCCACATCCTCTACCGGAGGGCCGAGCGGGCCATCGAGCAGGCGGCCCGCGACGAGACCATCGTCCAGCTGGCGGGGGCGGTGGCCCACGAGTTGAACCAGCCCCTCACCGTGGTGGTCAGCACCGCCGAACTGATACGCGACCGCGAACGGAGCCCTGACGAGCTCCGAACGCTGGTGGCGCGGATGGCGGAGGCCTCCCTGCGAATGGCCGACATAGTCTCCAAACTGCAGCACGCGACCAGCTACCGGTCCAAGAGCTACGTGGGGAAGGTCCGGATAGTGGACCTGGACAAGGCGAGCTGAGGGCTCGGGGCACTTGGAGGATCAGGAGTCGGAGCCGGAGAGAAACCTCTGCAGCCACCGTGGGAGAGTCGACCGCGCCTCCCTCACCGCCGCCAGGGTCGCCGCATCCAGCACCGGCTCCGGGTGCGACGGCCGCAGCGGACGCGTGTCCCGATCCGGCTTGCTCCAGGGGCAGGCCACCAGACACAGGGCGCAATCGCTCCCCACCTGCCGCCAGTAGTGGTAGCACCGGCCGGCCGCCAGCTTCCAGCGCCTCACCCCCCTCACGGCGACCTTCTCTCCAGAGGGGATGGCACCCGCGGGACAGGCCATGGCGCAGAGCCGGCAATCGCGACAGAACTGCTGTATCCCCAGGTCCACCGGCCGGTCCACCGCCATCGGAAGGTCCGTCGTCACCGTGGCCAGCCTGATGGCACTCCCGAACTCGCGGGTGAGCAGCACCCCGGAGCGCCCCAACTCCCCCATGCCCGCGTCCACTGCCACGGGGACGCAGAGGAGCTGGTAGTCCCTCAGGTGGTGCGCTCTAGCCGAATACCCCAGCCCCCGGAGGTAGGAGGCCACCTCCACCGCGATTGCCGCGGCACGGGCGTAGGCCAGCCCACTCTCCAGGATCACGGGGAAGCCGGGGGCGAACCGCCGAAGCAGCTCGTAATCCATGGCGACCCCGATGGAGATGGCGTAGGGGTGCTCCAGAACGATCGGCGCGCCCCATTGCTGGCCGTAGAAAGCCCGTCCCACGTGGGAGTAGACGAAGGCCTGGTTCAGGGGCCCTATCCCCACCATGTCCGCTCCCAGGTATCGTGCCACGGCCTTCACTCTCATGGCGGCTTCACCGGGGTCCAGCACCACCCGCTCCCCGCCCGCATCGCCCACCCGCCGGCCGCCGGCGGAGACGCCGCCCCCTGGCCCCCGCAGCCCAGCCACGTAGGCGAACCCGAACAGGCCATCCATGAGGGCGCGGTCCGCCGGCGCGCCGGTGCTTCCCAGCGGCGGAAGCGACCTGAGCAGGTCGTCGACCGCCTGCAGCTCCGGGTGGGAGCCGTAGTAGGCCTCGTATCGGTCGGATCCGGGCTGAAGGTCCATGCGGGCGAAGATGGAGTCCCGCTCGTCGAAGCGCTCCAATGGCCCCACTAGGTCGGCCTGGTAGGTGGGCTCGTCCACAGGCCTGGGACGGAACAGGGAACGCCACTCCACCTCAACTCCTCCGCCACCGGCGGGCACTGCGCGCTCCGCCCCCCCATCTCGATCCGCCATGTACAACCACCACTTTCCAGACTGCCCGGTATGCCAGGGGATCCCAACCCTTCACCAGCTGCCCATCCGGCAGCTGGAAGTCGATTGCGCGGCGAGCCCGGAGGGGGTTGCGAACCCCCTCCGGCAGAAATGGCCATGCCGGTGGCACGTCAGCCAGGGTGTCCTCCAGTCCACTCCTCTCCGTCCGACAAGTCTTGCGGACCTCTTGGCCAGACCACCGAGGCCAGGCTCCGCTCACCGCTGCAGCCACTCATTACACTCCGAAGAACCCCCGCGCCCTACTCTATGACCTTGACTATCTCCTCGAGGGGCTTTCTGGGGCCGGGCGCTGGCGACTCGGCGGGGTAGCCCACTGGCACCAGGGAGAACAGCTCCACCTCGGGCGGGACGCCCAGCATCTCCGTGATCTCCCGCCGCGCCAGCATCGGGCCTGCCATCCAGCAGGCTCCCAGGCCAAGGCTGTGAAGTCCCAGTAGCAGGTAGGCCGTGGCGCCCGCGATGGTCTGAACCCTCGAATTGATCTCGGCCCGGTTCTGGATCATCTCCCTCGCCTCCGGGTCCGTCTCGCCACGGCGTCGGAGCACCTTGTCCGCCGCGCTCTGGTAGCCGCCCATGGCCACCGCGATCACGACTGGCGCGTCCCTGAAGAAGGCCGCGTTGGCCCGGTAACGCTCGAAGGTCTGGCCGAACTCGGCCGCCTCCGGCCAGCCGGCCATCAGATCCACCTTCGCCTGGACCGCATCGGCGATCTTGCGGATCGTCTCACGGTTCTTGACCACGAAGAACTTCCAGGGCTGGTAGTTCCCACCATTGGGTGCCCAGGACGCCAGCTCGATGGCCTTCATGATCAGCTCGGTGGGTACATCATCCTGTCGGTACTTCCTAATGGACCTTCGCGTCCTTATGGCCTGTTCCAGATCCACGTCCGCATCCTCCCTGCTACTTCTCAAACTAGCGTGTCGACCCAGCGATGTGGGACGGCGCCCAATGCGCTGCCCAGACGATACTCGCTCCCTGCCGGGTGCGATGCCCCCTTCTCTCATCCACAATCACCCTCCATCGGGAGCGCCGAGCCCTCCTCAGTCAGAGCCGCTCCCATCGGGTGCCGAGATGATACCCCTGGTGGCATCCCCAGGCAACCTGCGCTTGCGCGCCGTGGCGCCGGGCCCTATACTTCAGGTCGCTGATATTATGGACACCGAACAATCCCCCCTGCAAGCGAAGACCGATGTGGAGCGGGTCGCCGGCCTCCTCCTGGAGGCAGTGCCCCGACTGCGAAGGATCATATCGACGGCGGCCCAGGACAACGAAGGCGTCGCCGCCCTCACCTTCACCCAGCTCCGTGTGCTGGGACGGCTCATCCACGGGATGCAGCTCCCCAGCGAACTGGCCCGCTCCATGGGGATCACCCCCGCCACGGCCAGCGGGCTCGTCGACCTGCTGGTACAGCGGGGACTGGTAGCCCGAGGAGACCGGCCCGGCGACCGCCGGTGCACCAGGCTGACCGTGACGCCGGCGGGGGTGGCCTGCTGGGAGGCTGCCATGGCCCGAGCCATCGAGGCCCTGGGAACGCTCCTGTCCGAGATGGAGCCAAGCCGGAGGCGGGCCCTGGAAGACGGTCTGGAGGCGCTGCTCGCCCTGATGCCCGACCGCGCCGCGCGGCGCCAGAGCGGGGACCATCATGTGGGCTGAGGAGTGGAAACGCAACCTGGCAGCCCTCTGGGTAGCCCAGACCCTCACCATGGTGGCCTTCAGCTTCGTCCTCCCCTTCATCCCACTCTACGTCCAGAGCCTTGGTGTAAAGGATCCGGTGCAGGCCGCCCAGTGGGCAGGAGCCATAGGGGCGGCCGCGGCCGTCTCCATGTCCGTCGCCCAGCCCTTCTGGGGGAACCTGGCCGACAGGTTCGGCCGAAGGCCCATGGTGATCCGCTCCATGCTGGGCGGTGCCTTCGTGCTGGCCGCCATGGGGATGGCCTCCTCGCCCGAGCAGCTCCTGGCCATCCGCTTCATCCAGGGCGGGATCACCGGCACGGTGGCGGCATCCAACGCGCTGGTGGCTACCTCGACCCCCCGCCAGCGGCTGGGCTTCGCCCTGGGCGTCCTGCAGGTGGCCGTCTTCCTGGGCAGCTCGGTCGGCCCCCTCCTGGGAGGCGTTATGGCCGATCGCTTCGGCTACCGGGTTCCCTTCTTTGCCGCGGGTGCTCTGATGGCCGTGGGTGCAACCATCGTGCTCCTTCTGGTGAGGGAGCGTTTCACTCCGCCCAAGCCTGGAGAGCAGCGAAAGGGGGTGCTGCAGCAGAGCCGGTCCCTCCTCGCAATGCCCACCTTCCCCATTCTGCTGGGCGTAACCTTCATGATCCAGCTGGGCGGGAACGTCATCGGCCCGGTCCTCAGCCTCTTCGTCGCCGACTTGAGCGGGGGCGAGGACCCGGCTACGGCGGCCGGAGTTGTGCTGGCGGCCACGGGCGCGGTGAGCGCCGCCTCGGCTCTGGGGCTGGGACGGGTGAGCGATCGGGTGGGGCACCAGAGGGTCCTGGCCATCTGTCTGGCAGGAGCCGCCCTGACCTATCTCCCGCAGGCCATGGTGACGCAGTTTTGGCAGCTTCTGCTGCTGCGAATGCTCCTGGGGCTCTTCCTGGGCGGCCTGATGCCCAGCGCCAACGCTCTTCTAGCGGCTCTGGTGTCTCAGGAGCGGCGCGGGGCCGCCTTCGGACTGGCAGCCACTGCCACCTCCATGGCCAACGCCGCCGGGCCACTGTCGGGGGCTCTCTTCGCGTCCCTGTGGGGGATGCGGTCGGTGTTCCTCGCCACGGGCCTGCTCTTCACCTTCGCCCTTGGGTGGGCGGGCTGGGGGTTGCGGCGCTACCCGGTAGCCGCTTCTCGCCCGGAGGCCGCGCGCCCCCCGATGATCGAAGGTTGACTGGGGAGCGTCCTGAACGTATAATTTGCACAGGTCGGGATAGGTGACAGCATGCGGGAGTAACTCAGTCTGGTAGAGTGTCTGCCTTCCAAGCAGATCGTCGCGGGTTCGAGTCCCGTCTCCCGCTCCAAGTCGCCGCTTCGTATGTACGAAGCGGCGACAACTGTTTTCCGGGCCAAATCCGCTTCTGCCACTCCGCCCGAAGCCGCTGGGATGGGGAGTAGCATCGCTACAGCTCCCGTGGCCCAACCGATCCTGGCCCTCGGCGCCATCACCGGCGAGATGGTGGCCTGAAGCCGCCTTCTTCGTCCTTGCCATTACATCCTCTGTTTCACTGGTCGTGGAGCAGCTCTGATCCCAGGGTAGTATCCCCGGGAGTGGTGTAAGAGGGGCGGGTGGTTGACAAGGGCGGCCACCCCGTGGTCTTCGTCATCGAGATTGGCAAGATCGTCGAGAAGGAGGATCACGGGATGGCCGACGAGTACAGGATGGCACTGACGGAGTTGCTGCGCAAGGCTCAGATGGAGGGGGACATCGATTTCCTGAGGGAAGGGATG
>Ga0315298_1004797_pt1 | contig 19798 bp, 9 predicted proteins | sample WHS_1_MG_FD_203077 | JGI IMG/M metagenome (GOLD analysis project Ga0315298, IMG submission 203077) | Extremophilic microbial mat communities from Washburn Hot Springs, YNP, Wyoming, USA - WHS_1_MG | ecosystem: Environmental > Aquatic > Thermal springs > Hot (42-90C) | place: USA: Wyoming...
CGGTGCGCTCCGAGCCCGGAAAGCCATACTCTTCCCGCAGCCGTTGAAAAATGCGCCTGGCGGTGTGCCGCTGCTTGGCGGGCCGCTGCTTGTCTTCCTGCAGCCACTGCCGGATCACTTCTTGAAAAGGACCGATGGCCACCTGGGGTGCAGGCTTGCTCCGGGTATAGACCGGTACCCCAGGGTCATAGATGGCCTTGCGGATCGTTTTCCGGCTGTGATGCCTCTCCCGGGCGATCTGCCGCATCGACTTGCGATGGATAAAATAATCTCGCCGGATAACCTCTTTCTCTTCCACCGTCAGCATCTCCTCTTCCCCTCCGGCACAAGATGTCCCAACGACATCTTGCCACCAAAGGGCGCTTACGGTGGTCCCCTTTTCTATGGCCACAAGCCCTTCTAATGGTCCCCTTTTGCATGACCATACACAAAAGCTGGCAGGCCGAGCAGCGCCGGATCAGAGAAGAGGCCAACCGGAAGCGGAGTGAGGCGGCGAAAAAACAGCCGAGGACGGAAACTGGGCTGTTTCAGCCGGTGCGTCAACACTCTGTTTCCGCACCCGCTATCAGCAAACACCCCGAAGCCAAAGCCAAGGCCGCGGCCTCGAAAACCAACCCCGGCGCGGTGGCCCGGGGGGACAAGTTGGCCAAGGAGCGGCCCGACCTGGCCGATATGGTGAGGTTGGGGTTAATGAAACCGGCCGAAGCTCATCGCCAGATGAAAAGGGATGCAGTCAAGGCCAAAACCTGCGCCCTGCCGGAAGGGAAACACCGTGTCATTTATGCGGACCCGCCATGGAAGTATGGTGAGGGGCGCACCGGCGATCTCATGACGGCAACCGGCGCGCTTCACCATTACCCATAACGGCTTTATGGCCTTAGCGCCTGGGCGCCTCCACGCGCCAAGGGCAGTCCAACAGGCTGTTGAAACACACTCCTCCCTGAAATCTGGTGGGATGAGGCGGGCCTATTGTGCCAGTTTGGCGCAGCCGAATTCCATATGGGGTTGGGGGAGGGGGTTCGGGGGAGGGGTCTCAATACCCCTGGCCCCCTTCCCCGATCAACCTTTTCAACACCCTGCGAAACGGGGGCTGATGCCTCAAAACCGCCCCCACAGACCTCCAAACGCCCGAAGGGGGAAATGCCGGAGAGAGGTCAAGGAGAGAAAGAAACGACGGAAAGAGGACCCTGAACTCCAGCCTCAGAATGTGGACAGGCCCCCACCACACAGCTTCAGGAGCACTGCCGGAATCATTTAAGGGGTATAGGCTGTGTACCTTGGGGCACCGCTTTCTGTTCCCGCACTCCTAGTCTCGCGGCTCGGTTCACGACGGCCTAAACCTCCTGCCGATCCGGGCAGCCTTGTAGCGGTAGCCTGCCCCCACCGGTGGTTTGCCAAGGTGCCCTGGGGGCTGCACCCGATACCTCTATGGCCCCCACGCCTGACGTGCTCCTGGTGGAGAGGCTCATCTCCCCTCCCACTTCCCGGAGGCCGCCGCCCGCCCTCACTACTTCTGTCCCCCTTTTGCCGGCCCGGAACCGAAACGGGGGATAGGAGTCCCGGCCCCCCGGGTCAATATGTTCGGTCCGGAAATTTTCTAAGAATTCTTCGGGGGGTTCGGGGAAATCGTTCCCATGCCCATCAATTCCACCCCCTGAAGTGGGCCCAAGGCGGTCAGAGAAGCATGGGGAAGCATCTCGATGGTCGCTGGGTGTTCCCCCGAGTGGAAGAGAATTCCGGGGCCCGGATTTAAACCCTTACCCGAAGCCAGAACCCGCCGCAGCAAGAAGTTCGGGCATTCAGAGGGTTGGTGTGAAGTGGCGCGGGAAAAATATCCTGCCACCACACAAGCCCGACGGCGCCTGACCTGGGATGGCCTAATATTGCAATGTCAGGGAACATCTCAAGGATTACAAAAACCTTGTCGAAAGCCGATAACATGACAGAAACCTTCTCAGAGAGGTTAAGACCTTGGGCCGGCTTTTTGAATTCAGCTGCGAGCACTGCGGCTATCAGGCCGAGGTCTCCGGGGGTGAGGACGTGGGGTTTCTCATCGTCACCCGAACCATGATCTGCCTCGACTGCAAGGAAGTGGTGGATGTGGTGGTGGGGGAATCTCACCCCGGTTCCCTCGGGAGCGATACTCACATCTTGGGCCGCTGCCCTCGCTGCCGGGGCCGTCGGGTGATCCCCTGGCCCAAAACCCGCCCCTGCCCCAAGTGTGGGGGGAAAATGAAGAAGCGGTATGCCGACCCGGTGTGTTTTTGGGACTAATGCTAAGGGATTTGCCTCATGAAGCCCCGCGCACTCAATTTTTTTCATATACATATAATTGAATGAAAAGTAAACTAAGTAATGCTCTTACGCCTACATCGGTTTTCAGCTTCGGTTGGTTATGTTAACCTCTCTGTTTGAACCGATTTAGAAGATTCTGAAGATGCTTTCTTCTTGTTCTCGTAAGCTGGTTAAATCCAAAGTGATCCAAGATTTTTCGGAATAAAAGCTCTTCGTCATCAGCTCTGCTAATCTCTGTATGAATCTGCAACCGGTCCAGAACCAGAAAAATTTCTGAGGGGGGAATTTCTTCCAATTTTCGACGACCGGCAGGGCGCAGGCGGACCGTGGGGGTACCAGCCAGCCGGACCACTACCCCTTCGGGTTTTCCACCTCCCAACTCATCTTCCTGGACAATCTCTCCTGCTCTTAGGAGGGCTCTCAGGGCCAGGTTTAACCTATCCCGCACCGCCCGGCCAGACCGCTGGAGATGGGGACACCCCTCAATATACAGATGATATATGGAAGACCGCGTAAGAGGCCCGTCTTTCTCGATGATCTCTTTCAGAGCAGTGCAGATATTGGCAATGGGAGCCTCGCGAGGATCGGGAAAGTCCAGTTCTTTTGAATATCCCGTAAAAGGTCCGGCCTCGGTGGCAGTTTCTTTTGTGACTTCTTCCGGTTCCAAGGATTCATCTTCCGGTTGGTCCTCGGGTGTCCTTTCCGGTTCGGCCGGCTTCCTTTCCTCCACTTGTGAAGGGCTGAGTTCCATATCCACCGGGAGAATACCCCGCTCATTACATGCCTGGATGATCTCCTGCACGGCGCGGCTTCGATCAAGATAGAATTCCGATTCCCGGATACGGACAAAGGTCCAGTCGGCCCTTTCCAATTGGCGTTGGCGGGCCATATCATGGTCGTATCTTTCAGAACCATGCCAAGTGTCGCCGTCGCATTCCACGGCCAGGCGTGCTTCCCCGCCCTCTACCACCAGATCAATACGATAACCCGCCACTTCATGTTGGGGAAGGACTCGATACTTTAGTCTGAGAAGTTCAAGGGCCACATCCACTTCGAACCAACTTTCATAAGGTTCAGGTTGTTCACCCGGCCGGCGTGACTTACGGGCGGTTTCCCTTTCCAGACGTTCCAGCTCTTCTCCCTCCCAACACCTGCCTTCCTGCCAGGGGCTTTCAAAGAATCTTAGTAACCTGCGGCGCAGGCAATCAGGGCTCAGGTCGGATTGTAGCACACTGTGAAAGAGCCACACCTGATCCTTTGCCCGGCTCATGGCGACATTGAAGCGACGCTGGAAATCCAGCCCGGTCAAAGCTCGAAAGCGCCTTTCAGGTGTATCGGTGGAGGCAACCATGGAGAGATAAATTACATCTCGTTGATCACCCTGAAAGGTGGCCGGAACCCCGCAGCGCAATTTACGATCTGCGATAACTCTGGGGTCTAACGTGGCGTTGAGTTTTCGTTCAATGAGGTCTGCCTGGGCGCGGCCTTGTAGGATAATAACGCCCATGGATTTGCCGTCATAAGCTGGGTCAGCGAGGCATTGTTGGATGGTTTGCACTAATTCATCCGCTTCCATCTCATTGCGGATTCTCTGGCCCTCCCCTTCACAAAACCCCCCTGCCACAAAGGTATGTCTTAACGGCGGCAAGCGATCCATCGGGGCTTGCCGCAAGGGCACCAAAGGAGCATCACGGTAGCACAGGTCATTACTGAACCTGATGATTTCCGGGACGCAACGGAAATGCTCCCTCAAAGAAATGAGATTCCCAAAGCCCCGCTCCGCATGATCAAAGAGACTGGTATCAGGTCGGAACTCGGCCCGAAAATGGAAATCCTGAAGGTTGTCTTGAATCAAACGAGCAATGTCGTCTTCCTTGATCCCTACGGCCTCAGGGCTATTTTGCATCTTGTCGCCCACCACGATAATATGTTTGGCCAATAATAGCAGGACAAGGGCGCTAAGATCGGCCTGTGAAGCCTCATCAATAATAACCGTGTCGAAGAGGCCGGGTGATGCTTCTATAGTGGCCCACAACTTGTGCAGAGGCATGATCCATGCAGGAATCTTGGGGATGCACTTGTTCAAATACTTCCGGGCATCACGGCGGTGGCGATAGGCATATCTTCCGGTTCCTTGGCCGATGCGGTCGACTGCCCGGGTCCAAGCATGCAGATTTTGGAGGGTGAAATCATCCAAGCGCTTGAAAAAGGCCTGCCAAGCCCGAGCCGACGCCACCTCCTCAGTCCGTTTTTCGATTTTTTCCTTTAACCGATGGTAGCTTTGCACCAGCCCCTCATAGCGTTGGCGGTCGGTCACATCCTCCAGCCAGCCTCGAGCTGAAGCCCAGAACCAGGCTTTCTCCAGTTCAACTATTCGCGGGTGCCAGTGCGAGTCTCCCTGATGTTGGCGCAGCAGGGCTGCCAAGGGCACATTGGCTTGCTCAAGCCGAGCCATCAGCTCTTGGTATTGCCGATAGCGTTCCTGCTGGATGCGAATGGCTTCCCGATATTCGAAGGCTCCATTCCAGGATATTGGGTCTTTTTTCTCAAGAGCTTCGGCGAGTTGATGGATACACGGATGGGCTTTCCCTAAGTTTAGACATTCAAGAATTTTCTGGCGACAATCATCTAAAGGTTGGCGCGCTTTTTGGACAGCGCGCAGGGGAAGTTCCGCCTCAATGGTGGCAAGCCACAGACGCCGTTCGTCGGGATCGGTGAGACTGATTCGTTCTCCAGAAGGGATACCTGCCAAATCTTCTCCCAATTTTTCAAAAACTTCCAAAAGACTGCCAAGGGCTGACACTTTCCCCTTGCCGATTATGGAAAATTGCAGGAGGTTGTCCAGGTTGCCATCTTCAACAGTATCGGGCCATAGGCGCAAGAACTCTTCCGCCGCTGCCTTTACCCTGAGGTAGGCGATCAATTTTCCCAAACTGTCTAAATCGCTGGCCGACAACCCGTTAAGTCTGCATTCTGCCTCAACATAAAGAGTTTCCTTGATTATTTTGGGCTTGATGAACCAGAACCCCTGCCAGCCTCCTTGCTCAAGATATGCCAGACGTCTTTCGGCATCGGCCAGCAATCGCATGGGGTCGCAATCGGCAGAAAGCCTTATTTCAGTCCCCCCTACCTGTTCCAACAATGTTTCGATTTGGTCAATGATTGCCGATGCCTTTTCTAATAATTGGCTCCACCGGAGGTTTTCCCCGAGGAGCAAATCCGACAAAACCTTTTCGGCCAGATTCCCTAAGGCGCGGGCGGTGCGCAAGGAATGTTCATCTAATATACGCAGCCCGTGGCTGGCTCTTTCCAAATCTTCCTTTGGCGAGGTTTGAATAAGGCTTATCCTTCTGGCCTCAGCCTTGTCCCGGGCTTGGGAATAGTCCTCCTCAGCTGCCTTTAGTCCGTCGATCAGTGCCCGAAATTCCTCAGGAGACGGCAGAATAAAGTCGCCGACATTGCATTGGAGTTCATTCTCATAGTCTGTTGTCAATTTGGCATGCATATCCGCCAAAATCTGGATTTCAGACTGATTGAAAGGAAAGGGGGGGTTCTCATGAAGAGTCCCGGGAAACCAATCATATCTCTCTCGCTCTTCCTCCAGACGTCGGGCAATTTGGGCCGCAGTGCCTTCATATCCTCCCGGAAGCACATGAGAAAAGGTTTCAGCCTCCCGAGATTCCCGCAACTCGCGTCCTACCTTGGAAAAGTCTTCCTTGAGCAATCGCAAGTCTTTTTCAAGCTCATCAATTTTCTTATCAGCCCGCCCGTGTTCCCCTTGGTCCCACCGGTTTTTCTTGCCAATAATGGTTCGCACCCCACTTTCCAGTTGCCGCTGATCCTCGCGGGATGAACCCAAAGAAATGAGACAAAGATCGCGCATGTCCCGGGGCAGCATATCCCGCAGAACTGTAAGTGCCTTGGGGGCCTCGGCGGTGACAAGAATTTTTTCGCCGGTGGCCAGCAGGTGACAGATCAGGTTGGCAATAGTATGGCTTTTTCCGGTGCCAGGAGGTCCTTTAACAACCACGGCGGGTGAGCTCCGCAAGCGCTGGATTATCTGGCGCTGCTCCGCATTGGTAGGCAAAGGAAAATATTCATGGTCAACCGTTAGTATCTTCTCGGAGTCGCCAGGGACGAGCTCATCTTCCGGCAAAGGCTGGCCTTCTGCCAAAAAGCGCACCCAAGGGAGGGTGGAGGCTCCGGACGATGTCTCGAAATTTTCAAGTAAGCGTGTCACAACCTCTTCAAAGGCCGTGGGCTGTCTTTCCCGCAGTATGAGAGCAGGGGCGTAAAAGACCCGGAAGCTCCCGTCAGCGGCGCGGGCCGGCTCAAAGGCATCCTCGTCAACCTGGGAATCGCCTCGTGCCCGGTTGGCAATCTCCCGGAGGATTTCTCCCACCTTCCTTTTATCCCAGGCTTGCGTGTCCAGGTCTTCTAACTTCTCTTGAATTGTGCTTCCCTCCAGCCGGGGACGGTCTGCCAGGTCCAACATATCGAGATCGAGCTTGAAGGTCTCAAAGGAAGCGGCTGGAACCACCGTAAGGAGACCGCGGCCAGCATCAAAGACGATCTCTGCCGAACCCGTAAGCAGGTGTCGTTTGATGGTTTTGTCTGTGGAATCCCGCCATTGCAAAAGTCCCACTCCCAGAAAAAGTTCAAAACGCTCCTCGGATTCTTCAAGGCGGCGGCGCATAAAGTCCACGTCTTCGTAAACTTGATATATTTTGTACCACCGCCGCATCATTTCAGCCCAGGGCTCCCAATGGTTGACAAAATACTCAACCCAGGCATCATCTATTTCGGGGTGATCTTGCAACCGGCGAATTTCCTCAACTGTCTCTTTAATGGTGCGGGGGGCTTCTGGGGGAGCCTCAGGATCAGGTATTTCCCTTTCAATCAGAACGGTAATTTCCTTTTTAAGTTCCGGTTCCTTATGGGGCGAATCCAGGTCCTTCGGTCGCACCCAATCGGCAAGTGCCTGGGGTATGGGTTTGCGAGCGGGCGCAGGGGTCTTCTTTACCTCCAACCAAAAATCTGAGGAATCGTCAGGTGGGGAAACGAGAAACGGCGAGCGGATTTCCTGGCTGTCCCTGGGGATGCCGCTGAACCATAAGACCCGGTCTTCACTTCGGTATCCGGGCATTCGGGGGCGGCGAATGGTAGCGGCCTCCTTCAGGAAACGGAGCAAAGCCTTGCCTTTGGCGGTCAAGTCCATTTTTACTGATACCTCATAAACTTACAGAAGGTCTAAAATGTCCTCCGTCTTTGGAGTTCCCGGTTCCTCATCCTTACGCTTACGCCCCTTGGGGCGGCTGAAAGATGACCAGGTCTGTATGGTCAAAGCGTTTTCTGCGGCAAGAGGTTTTAATTTCTCCAGGACGATTATTTCCTGTCCCTGGCAGGCACTCAGATAAACCCAGCGGGTGGCGCGGCTAATTCCCACAAATAAAAGCCGTAAGACCCTATCGTCATCAAATCTGGAGAAAGAATTGCGCACTAGACGGGGAAGAAGAACGGTGTCGAAGGTCAGCCCTTTAGCTCCGAAGTATGTCAATATTTTCGGGATATTATTGGTGAAATCCATATTTTTCGGCGTTTCCACGTCAATTCCAGCCTCACTAATCCCCTTGGCAAGTCCATAAACCTGGTTATTTTTGGGCAATAAGATGGCCACACTCTCATTTTGATTCAGGGACCTGACCCTGAGAATCTCGATGAGGCGACGCTTCTCATCCTCATAATCAGTGGCCAGGTATAAGAGGGGCGCCTCCCTCTCCGTCTGAAACGTCCGAGATTGATTAAGATAGGCCTCCCTTTCCTTGGCATCTTCGATGAGCCTGGCTGACAGCTTTACAATAAAGGGGCAGCAACGGAATGCTTCCAGTAGGCTCATATTAACCTGGTTGAGCCCCAGCTTGGCCAAAATATCCTCCTTGGTGGAGCCATGCTCATAAATCTGCTGCTTGTGGTCAATACACACGGTTATATGTCTGGCTATGGCACGCAGAATTTCGAAAGAGGTGCCGTCCAGATCCTGTCCTTCGTCCACCAAGACGAAGTCATATCTCGGCGAATGGGAAGGGTTGTGCCATAATTTCCCCAAAAAGCGGCTTGCTGTGGAAGGCTGTTTCACTCCTAATTTTTCCACTACCTTTCGCCTGATTTTGGGAAAGTCCGGTCTTCTCTGCTTTTGGTCCCATGGTAATTGTCCCGGAATATTGCTTCGATAAAAATCAATACACCATGAATCGAAAGTCATGACACAATCTTCAGGCAAATCGAGGAGATGCAGCGCTGAACGGATATAGTGCTTCAAAACATTGGTAAACACGAAAATCCTAAACCGGTCGGGGGCCACTTTCCAGGTGTCCATGAGATACCTGGCCCGGTATAACAACACCTGGGTTTTGCCAGAGCCCGGCGCGCCGAACACCACCCGATGTTCATTAGGGCTGAGTTCAATGGCGCGCAGCTGTTCCGGGGTCAACTCATCTCGGGGAATCAACCAGGTAGGCATGATTACTTATACCTTTTGCAATCCCGTTCCAATCGGCGGCAATTCACCCTCTGGAGGGGGAACACTCCCTGCCCTCAATCGCCTCTGCTGTTCAATTCTCACTTGAGTTGCTTTTTCTTGATCCCCCGCCATATTTGCGGCAGTTAACAGCCAGCCCAACTGCCAGTCGCTCAAGGTGGAAATGAGTCCAAAGGAAGATAAGGCCTCCTCCAGGTAGGAATTGCGCTTGCGCTGATTTTTCAGCCCTTCTTCTATGAGGGCTCGCAAGACCAAGTAAGGGGGTTGCCGGTCTTTTTTTATGGCCTCAGCAACCGCTTCTAAAGCCTCCTGCAACCTTCCTTGCCTTCTTAATGCCAAGGCCAAGTTGAACCAGGGGCCACTCCAGTCAGAGGCGCGTGCCGCCTCTCGGTAATATTTTTCCTCCCGTTGGTAATCGCCCAATTCCCCATAATAAATCGCCATCTGATTAAGAATTACAGCATCGGGCCTATTTCTAGCTCGCAAGGCCCGGCCCAGATATTCCAATGCCTTCTCGCGTTGTCCGATATTGGCATATTTTTCGGCCAATAAAACAATGGTATCGATAACCCGATCCTTTGGGATTTGGCCGGTGCGTAACTGCTCCTCGATTTCCTCGATTTGCAGCCTTTCGGCCCCCGGATTGACCACATTGGTGAGCGGGTTTTCCAGCGTTGCTTCAAAAGGTTCTATTCCATCTGCTTCCGCCAAATTCATCTCCAGGTGCAATATCTTATTCTCATCAAATCGATATTCCAGGCGCAGAGCTGCCCCCTGTTCAATGCCTCGTGGGATGCGCCAGGTGTCCCGGAGAAGCAAGCGCTCATCATTTCCCTCTCCGCCCACTATTTCCACCCGCAATTTGATCTCTTCGAAAAGTGATTTTTTCGGAACCACTAGTCCATTATAAGATTTATATTCATACCCTGATGGGTAAGGGAGGGGAACCCCTTTGGGTATAAGCTCTATCGGCCCTGATGTGGTTAAAATAGATATTCGGTCATGACAAACCGGTTGCACCACCCCCCTGCCGAAAAGGGCTAGGGATAGAGCATGATAGGCCGCACCCCTTGCCACCGCCGTCTGAACAGACTCCCGGTCCTGGTAAGTTAGTAACCGCGCCTGGGACATAAACCTCTGAACTGCTCGGATGACTTGCGGGATGAGACTGCTTCCCCCTACCAGAAGGCACCAGTCTACCTTTTCCCGGTCTAACCCGCTTCTGTCCAGGGCGTCCGTTATCGGTGCAAAGATGGATTGAGTCATCCGGTATTCGGTCTCCCGGGCAAAGAGCATGTCCCGGTCCAGGAATGGTTCCAGGAGCTTTTCAAATTCAGCCGCGGTCAGCTTCGGAGCTTTAAGCGCCAGGGAACGACCTCGAAACTGACACGGGTAGACCCCCGGCAGCTTGGCGCTCACCGCCTCCTTGTCCCCGCCATTATATTGGTTGAATTTGATGAGGCGGGAAATCTCCGTGCACAGGCTGATCTTGAGGGCTTCGGCCACCCCTAGGTAAGCCGGTTCAATAAAAATCTTCTTGTCTTCGTACCCCAGATCAGGCTGGGAAATTTCGTTTTGTGAACAGAGTTGGGGAATCAACACTTCATGGATGATAGCCTTGTCGATATCGCCCCCGCCCAAGCGGTGATACCGGGAAACCGCCAGGGATTCCGTCTGCAAAGGGCCGCCTTTCACCGCCCGGAGCCGAAAAACCGCCACATCACACGTGCCGCCGCCGAAGTCAAACACCACCAGCCGCTTTGGTTCCTGCAATTCGGCGGCCAAGTCGGCGCCGTGTTCAAAGAGATAATCCAAAAATGCGGCCACCGGCTCATCCAGGAGATCGCCCCCCTGCATCTTGATTCCGGCCAATTCTGCGGCCTTGATGGTATCCCGGCGTTGCGCCGTCTGAAACGAAGCCGGCACCGTAACCACCACGTCTCGGGCTAAGGGGAGGTCATTGTCGCTTAGCGCCGCCTCATAGAGGAATTGCAGTACCTTGCCGCCAATCTCCGCGGCCGATCTGAACCCTTCCGGGGCACGGTGGTAAGTTTTTTGGTTGCCGATCTCATTTTTACATTCAAAAAAGAGATTTTCATTCTGCCTCAAGCACAACTCCGGGGCCCTGGCCCGGAGGCGCTTGGCCCCTTCCCCTACCCAGACTTTGCCGCCGTGAATGGCCACCACGGAGGGGACCAAAGTGTTAAAATAATCTCCCTCCGCGGTTTCCTGCCTCACCACCAGGCAACGGGCGGGGCCTGCCAGGCCCTCATCCGGGTGCCAGGCGATCTCCGCCACGGTGGAATTGGTGGTTCCCAGGTCGATGGCGATGACTCGCAAGGGTTCGCGGGGCAGCTTGATTTCGGTGGATGATGGCGTTAACAACACCGGCAAGGTGGTCATAGCTTTCCTCCAACTTTCTAGGCCGACCATGGGTAAGAGTTGCTTTTGCCCCGCTGGTAGTTGGCGTTCAGGGCCGGTTCCATCAGGACGATGGCGGCAAGGCGGCGGGCCATATTGGTTACTTCCCGGACCTCTTCCACGGTCAGGGAGCGGCCCAGGAGCGGTTGTTCCCGGTAGGAAAGCCACTTTTTAATGACCTGGTAGCCGCCGATGTAATAGTTCCAGACCTTTTCGGGGACGTTGCGCCAGTAAGCCGCGTCGTTCAGGTAGATGTCAAAGGTAGCCTCGCCCAGGTGTGCCAGAGCCTGCTCGAAGGTGAGGCCCAGGGCGGCGGCGCCCTCCCGGATGGCGCTTCGCTCCTCGGGGGTGTAGTCCCGCTTCACGGCTTTGCCCTTCCCCGGCATGGTGACGCCGTCCTTGCCCGCATAGCCCCATTTGGCGGTGAGGGCCAGCTCTCCCGCATCCGGGTCCAGGGCCCCGCCTCCCACCTTGGTGATCACGGCTATAGTTTTCATCTCAGGCCGAAGCGTCCCGGTCGTAATCATGGGGACCGGATTTTCCGGATCCAGGAGGGCCGCGAGCTCGCGGCCCAGGCGGGCCGAATCCTTCAGGGCCGCAGCGGTGTCCGGCAAGGGCACCCGGGGCCAGTCCTGGCGGATGCCGTCGGTGTTTTCCGTGAGGTAGGCCGGCGCATAGCCAATGGCCAGGGCATGCATCCAAATGAGAGCGGCGGTCTCGGCGTCCGCATCGGGGTCGGCAAAACCCAGGGTGGCGAGATACTTCCGGGCGGCGGGGGAGAGGTTAGCCCTAGTTGTTATTTCCTGTGATCCTTCCTCAGGAAATAGATCATTTTGTAAGTTTTTGCCTTTAGGCTTCTTCGGAAGCCCGAGCTTTAAGAAAATTGGAAAGCACGAGGCATCGGGGGTTAATAAATGGTCATCCGAAAGACCTCTAACAGTGTAAAATGGAGGACCTTCGGGCTGCTTTGACGCCTTGAAGCGGCTGACCAGAAAAGTATTCCCCTCCCAACATTGTGCCCAAAGAGTTGGGCGCGGCTCATTCCATAAAGGACGAACCACGCTGTAATAGCACCATCTATTTTCCATTGGGCGGAGGGCATACCTGCGAAGACGCGCAGGATTGTAGGAATCGTTAGCCAGAACTTTGTCTCTCGTTTTCTTGGCATCGAAGCGGGAAGCATCCTTGGTTAGTCCTGTACTCAGGGATTTGAGCTCTTCCCATTCTACCTTGGGGTCATAATACATCTGCATCCGGGTTTCTAAGGCGGCCTTGTCGATGTCAATCAATGCCTCCTGGCGCTTTTCCATAAGGCCGTTGTTAGGCGGATCAGCGCACAACTCGGTTAATTTCGGCCATTCAAGGTAATGAGGAGCGATTGCTTTTGGTTGAAAGGAGAGCCAGTTGCTCTCCTCAGGACAAGCGGGTAGGTAATGGGATTCGATATCCGGGTCTCTTAGGCTCTCCAGGAGCTGGGCCCGGCGTTCCACGGCTGTGGCCGCGTCCAGGTCGTCCCGGAACAGGACCTGCGGCTTCTGCTGCTTCTTGCCGCTTTTGACCCACAGGGAAATGGCCACACCCTGTTGAATCCCCACAGAAAAGCCCGGAATGGCAAAAATGGTCTGGCTGGTGCGTCCATCCGGGGCATACTCCGAGATTTTCCGGTTGCCGTGCATGTTATCAATCCAAAAACGGTCAAAGGAGGACAGGAGGCGTTCCCGCAAGACCACAAAGGAGGGGTCGCTTATCCAGGAATGGTTGGAGATATAAGAGACCACGCCCTGGCCGGTCATCTCGGCGATGCGGCGCTCCGCCAGGCGAAAGAAGCGGATGTAGAGATCATCCAGGTTAAACTTTTTTATCTTCCACTTGGAAATCAGCCCCACTTTATACGGTTCCACCAGGCCTTTTTCTTCCTTGGGACTCACGCCGGCGAAGGCGTCATAGGGCGGATTGCCCAGGATCACTAAAATGGGCTTCTCCCTTTTTACTTCTTCGGACGCATCCCTTTCCTCCTCCAATTCCAGAGGGAGTTGCTTTTTCGGCCCCTCAGGCGGCTCCCAGCCGGTCAGGGCATTGGTGAGGAACACTCCGGCCCGCTCCGCCTCCGTAAGGGGTGCGCCCAGGTTCTGCAACAACAGGCCCAACTGCAAGTGGGCCACCACAAAGGGGGCGGGCAGAATCTCAAAGCCAAAAACCCGGTGAAGCGCAGCCTGCTTGACGTCATGCCCCACCAGGGCGTCGCCGCCTTTATCCCGGAGGGTGGCGGCAATGTGCTTCAGGACCTCCACCAGGTAGGCGCCGGTGCCGCAGCAGGGGTCGAGGACGTAAACCCGGGGGTCGGCCAAGCCGTCGGGGATATCCAGCTCTTCCCGCAGCACGGTATCCACCCTGGCCACCATGTATTGCACGATTTCCGGCGGGGTGTACCACACCCCATAATCTTTCCGCAGTTTGGGGTCAAAGGCCTTCAGGAAGGGTTCATAAAAATACTGGACGGCCTGGCCCTCTTGAAACTGGTCAAAAAATGAGGCGCGATCCACCCGATTCAGTACCCCCTCGGTCCAGTCCAGGATTTCCACCAGACCGAGAGGCGCAAGTTTTGAGGGGGCCGTCAACTGTTCAAACAGGGCCCGCACCATGGGAACATGCAAATCCCAACTGGCCTTCCGCCAGTCAAAACGGGCCTTTCTATCGGTGGGAGGATGTTTCTTGCTCCACAGCACCCAGGCGGAGAACACCCCATAAAAAATGGTCTGCACCAGGGTGGAACGGAAAAAGCGTTCGCCCTTCTCCGGGTCTTTTTTCGTCCCTTCAAACTTCAAGCCCAGGGCTTCTTCCAAGTCGGTGCGTAGTTGGTTCAGGGCGGGAAGGTCAACCCCGGCAACCCTGGCCTTGGCGTCCCGGGCATAGGAGGCCAGGAACCAGGCGACGTCCTTGGGAGCGGCGAGGGGGGCGGCATGAAGCATCATCCTCTGGAGGAATTCGAGGAAGCTTTCTCCATGGGCTTTCGCCATCTTGACCGGGTGAGCCGCGGCCTGCCAGAACTCTTTTTCGCCCTCGGCCAAGCGGTAAGCTTCCAGCCTGACGGGATTCCCGTCAGCATCCTGCCCCACCAGGAGGAAGTCCCGGAGATTGGTTACCAGCACCTGTCGGTATTTGCCCCAGTAGCGGGACACCTGCTCGCCATCGGCGGTGAGCCAGGCGTCAACGCTCACGGGCTTTACTTCAATGACCCCACGGGCGGGAATGGTGCCCGGTAGGGGTTCCGTGTCCGTCTTCTGGAACTGATCGGGGGTGAACAGCCCGCCGTCCGGCAGCCCGGCCCCTCGGTTTTTCAGGCTGATGATGCACCGGACTTTGGGCTTGAGGGTTTTTCCCACCTCATTGAGGAGGTTGGACAGGGCAGGGTAATAGGCAGTTTCAGGCGTAGCCGCCCCGGTGGCGCGGATGTCGTAAATTTCTTTGAGGTATTTTTCCAGGGGATGCATCTGGTCAGGATATCACAACGGCCCACATGTCTTATAGTATAAGGCCGTTTTGCTCTCAATATGCCATGAGCTCTGGAGCAAAAGAAAGAGCAGACCTCACCAAAGAAAAAATATCTTCCCCGCAGTTTTTGTATTTTCCACCCCTAACACTTAAATGGACAGGCAAGGTGAAGGGGGCCCTTTAAAGGGATTCAAAACCCTGACGTATAATATTGGCCATCAGCTGCCGACGCTGCCGGAGAAATTCCTCGTAAGGGAGATCCTCCCAATTTTCCGGTAAGGCATGAAGGCGGCACATTCGTTCCCATTCCTCCCCGGTAAAGCGGGGCTTGATCTCAGGCAGGTATTCCCGGGGTGGTTTTTTACCAATCTGCAGGTTGTCAGGCCACTCCAGCAAAGCAAAGTTGGCAGCCTGGTTGATTAATTTGAGATCTGTGATGTTTTGATCCTCCAACCACCCCCGGGGAAAGAGATGGTGCCTCTCCAAAGGTTTTTTCTTGGTCTGTAAGACAGGGTTTAAGAGGTCAGAAAGGCTTTTTTTGGAAAACAACACTGGAGCCTTCAAAAGGTTTTGGGCGGCATAATAGGCGTGAAGGACCGGACTACGTGGGGATGAAGTCTCCAATTCGTTGGGAAGGGTTATGGTCCAGAAATCATGGGTAAGAAGGTCGTGAATCAAGTTATTCAGGTGGTCCTTGAAGGCTTCCTTGTCCGGTATATCTTTAAGAATGCTTAGGTCACTCTCCATGGTGGACTCTGGTGCATTAGTGTATCGGCCAGTGAGGGTTACGGCATAAAACCAGCGGCCGATGAGGCGGTCCAACTCATGGCTGGGTATGCCAAAACGGGTTTTGCCGATTAAATAAAAGGCATATGAATACAACAGGGCATTTTGGGAGGATATCATCTGGGCACTCTTAAAACCAGCCCCCACCAAGGCGGAAAAGAATTGATGCCAATGGGTAAGATTGAGGACTTTTTGCTGGCTCTCCCGGAGAACTTGAAACAGTCTGGCCTGCTGTTCCGGCAAAAATTCTCCGGTGACCGGGTCCTTGCTGCGCAAGAGCTGATAAACACTTTGCAGTCGGGCTCGGTAAAAACCCAGGGCGACTGCCACCCGCAGGAGCTGATCCGGCTGCACCTTGATGAAGTGATTAAAGGGAGAAGCCCCTGTGCCCGGCTGGGGAATCTGATGGCAGGTTCGGCTAAAGCGTTCCAGTTCCTGCCGCAGTTCCTCGGCAAACACGGACAGTAAGGTGAGGATGAAGTCCCCTTGGTTTAGCTTTACCCCCTGACTATTGATCCGTACAAAAATATCGGCCACCTGCTCTTCATCCACCGTGGAGGCAATTTCTAAAACCGTGAAGGGATACTTTTCCAGATCAAACAGGCGATCCAGATTGTGAGCGATCCGGTTTCTCTCGTCTTCAGTTAAGGGAGTCTTAGTCTCCAGTCTTTTTAAAAACTCGTTTACCAACCCCCAATGAGCCTTACCAGAAGTCCACAGGATAGAAATATCAGGAATAAACTCAGGGTCCTTTTCAATGAGGGCGTCGCAAACTTCAAATTTGGCATCCCGGGGACGGAAGGCAATCTTTAACTGGCGTTCCTGAAAATTTTCATCCAATACGGGTTTCCCCCTAAATACAGCATAAAGGGAGGTCAGCCGTTGCTGGCCATCCACAATCAAAAGAGAAGGAATTTTGTGGCCTTTTTCTTCCAAGCCTATTTGCCGGACGTGATTCATCTGGCCGTTGGCCCAAAATAGGAAATAGCCCACCGGAAAGCCTCGATACATGGAATCAAACAAGTCTCTGACTTTGGTTGCTGACCAGACAAACGGCCGTTGGATGTCAGGCAGACCGATATCGCCGATATCAATATAACTCAAAAGTCCAGATAGAGTGTAATCCACCTTTTTAAATAGCGTTGGCATTTCGCCCATCTCTGCTCCTCCAACCACTGTTTTATATTGAAAAAAATTTATCAAAATACTCTAAACAGTATCTTACCTAAAACCATTGGCTTCTAGAAAAGCCTCAACTTTATTAAATGCATTAAAAAATAATGGGGTTCCGGAGAAGGATAATGGGCTTACCGGGCCGATGGTCATGAACGAGTAAGTGCGAGAGGTGGGGTCAAAGGAAGAATGGGGGTCCCGGAAAAGCTGGTAGAGATCCAAGGCCGGGCCGGCGGAGCCCACCAGTTGGCGCAGGGATTGAAATTCCTGGCCCAAGGCGAGGCCGAAGCCGAAAAAGAAGATGCGCAACTGTTGAATGATCTCCATGTCCAGGCTCGATAAGGTCTGGCTGATGAACAGCCACCCCAGCCCGTATTTGCGGGTGGTGAGCGCCGCGTCCCTTAAGATGGCCCTGACTCCCCGGGCCGCATCATCTTCTCTTGGCAACTCCCGGGGTGCCAGGCGGTGCGCCTCGTCAATGACCACCAGGGCGTTAAGACTTTGCCGCTCCTTGAAGAAATATTCTGCAGTTTGGGTTAGACCGTCCAAAAGGCGCTTAATCACCAGGGACTGAATGCGGTCATTCCAAAAAAGCCCTTTGGCCTGCTCCTTGGAGAGATCAATGACCAACAGTGGCCTTTTGTCAGCTTCCGGATTGAGGAGCCAGCTAAGGGCTTGATGTACGGTCTTGGCCTGGGGGCGGTCTCTCCTAAACAACTCTGCCACAGGCTTCCAAAATTCCTCATAAAACTCATTTGGGTCCGCTTCTTCCAAAGCGGTGTTGAAGCGGGTCCGAGAGGCTTCAGTCCGATAAAACTGCCGCTGAATCTTTTCATCGGCTAAAACTTTCCAGGCCTCCTGAAAGGATTTTTGCTGATAAAGAACGTCTAGATTTATTTTTTTCTTTAGCTTGTCGGCCAGCACCTCACAAGCAATTTGCCGGTTTTCTCCTTTAGGGACGGTTAAGCGTTCAAAAAACGGTGACTCAAACAGAATTTCCACAAAAAGTTCCCATCTATCCAAGACCAGGTTGCGCACCGTGAGAATGGCGGTGGTCTTACCCAAGGACTTGACGATCTCTTTCATGGGAAGTGGAAAATCCCCAGTGACTGCACCTCGCAAATCCCCGGCAAATTCCCCCTGGGGATCGATTACCAGAAGGGCCATCTTGGGGTAGCGGGCATAGGCCAAGAGAATCATCTTGGCTAGGACGGACTTGCCAGAGCCGGTTTTGCCAAAAATCCCCAAATGGTAAGCTTCCCCGGCACCATCGGCACCACGGTCAAAGTGTTTAAACCAAAGGGGGAGTTTGGGCTTAGAGCCATAAACCTGGCCGAGATAAAAGACTTGGTCGGCATAGGGCCGGAGAAGCTCCCCTAAAACCTCATCGTTGACCAGGTGTATATGGGTGCCGGTAGAAGGCACGGTCCCCATGATGCTGGGCTCGTAGCCGGCCGGGCCGCCCTGACTGAAAACCGCGCTGATGATCATCTTGCCCAGGTGGGTGTCCTGGCGCTCGCTCACCGCCTCCACCCGGCCCCGTTGGCGAATGAGGCTGCGCATGGTGGGGTCTTCGTGCCAGACGTTCCGGAGCTGCACCTCGGTGATCTGCCCCAGGGCATAGTGGTTGGCCGAGTCCTGGAGATAGCGGAACAGGGCCAGCTCTCCCACCAGCTTGCGGGTAGCCGCAGGTCCTAGGATATCCAATGCCAACTGCGAGGTGGAGGAAGGAGAGCCGATCACCCCCAACCGTTCGGTGCCGTCAATAATTTTATCCAGGTCTTGTTTGCCGGAAGTCATAGATTCATCTCCCCGATTCGCTCCGGTAGCCATGCATGGCAAAGAAGACTTCGCCGATATCACCATCGTAGCGCTCGGATAAGCGCTGGGTGGCCACCTGGCGGAAAGTGGGTACCGCCCGGGCCAGAGCCTTGACGGTGCGGTCGGCCAGATAAAGGGGATAAGGCTCCAGAATCGAGGGTACGGCGCACTGGTGTTTGAGGCCTTGGACTACTACTGCCAGGCGGTATGGGTTAAGGGCCACTTCTTTGGCAGTCTCAATCCGCAGGGCCGGCAACCACTCGTGGGGTTTGTAATAAAAAATAAAAATCTCTCCCAGGCCATCGATAATATCGGTCGCCAATGTACCTGCCTGTGCATGCAGATTGCCGGGCAGATGCCATGGCTGGTCTGGTTGTTCCAACCTCATAGGGCGGGTGAGTTCCCCCGGCTGCAAGAGAAAGGTCAAAAGGCCCCGGTCATCGTGTGCTTCAGAAGATTGAAGAATTTGTCCGATCTCCCGCCGCGATGAATACTTGGGCAACCCCACATAGTGCTTATCCGAACGCTGGGGACGAAGGATGCTGCGGTATGCTGCTAAATATTCAAGGCTGTGTTCCATGAATTCTTTTGAGCAACTGAGTTCGGGACAATCCGGGGCCTGATTGAGCGCCTGATTAAAATAAATGATCGGCAGAGTGAGCGTCTGATCCAGCATCACCAGATCATGGGGCGCGCTGGTGGCCAGGAGCAATTCTTTCCCCAGCATCACCGCCCTCAGTACCGTGCTAGTATCGGGATGATGGGGCTCTACCTGCACAAAGGCTAGGTGGTGGGGTTGGTCCCAATGGCGTTTTTCTGAAGGGGGTGTCAGCCCTTCCACGGCCACTGCGGCCGCGGCGGTCAGGTCGGCAAAAAGCAAGCGTTCAATGGCGTAAGAGCCGTCAGTGCCGCAGGTAGTGGGCAACGGCGGATACCCCAGGGATGATTCATGCACGATAAGGTCTTTTTCCTGTAAAACCCGGCGATACTCCTGCCGCTCCCTTTTCAGGTTACGGAAACGGTCAGTGAGCAGGTCGCCTGTAGCTGTGGCTTTACCTAAAATGTCTTCCACTATCGCGGCGGGGAGATCCGCGAAGGGGTTTTGTTCCTGGGGCATGGTATCCCTCCCCTTTCCATAGGGTCATGGTTTGGGGGTCAAACTGGACAAACCGGGAATCGCGCTGGGCCCGCGGCAGAAGCCAACGTTCCCGGAACCACTGAAATAAGGCATCGACCGGCTGGGCATTGAAGTTTAAGGATGAATCTTCACCC
>Ga0315298_1004798_pt1 | contig 19790 bp, 17 predicted proteins | sample WHS_1_MG_FD_203077 | JGI IMG/M metagenome (GOLD analysis project Ga0315298, IMG submission 203077) | Extremophilic microbial mat communities from Washburn Hot Springs, YNP, Wyoming, USA - WHS_1_MG | ecosystem: Environmental > Aquatic > Thermal springs > Hot (42-90C) | place: USA: Wyoming...
TTCACCTCGATGCGCGTGCCCTCCAGCAGCTCCTCCACGCGCCGGCCCGAGAGCTTGCCATAGGTAGGCCAGCTCGACACATCGAAATAGACCGAGCCATTCACCACATAGGCGTGGCCACGCTCGAGCAAGCGCTGCACCAGCGCAATCTGCTCGGGGATGTGGCCGCTGGCGCGGGGCGAAATGTCGGGCCGGGTGACGTTGAGCGCGTCCATATCCTCAAAGTAGCGGCGCGTATAGCGCTCCACCAGCTCCATCGGCTCCACGTGCTCGCGCGCCGCCCCCTTCAGGATGCGGTCCTCGCCCGAGTCCAGGATGTGGCCTACATCGGTGATATTCTGCACATAGCGCACCCGATAGCCCAGGTAGCGCAGGTAGCGCACCACCACGTCAAAGTTCACATACGTCTTGCCGTGACCGATGTGGGTATCCTGGTACACCGTGGGGCCACACACATACATCATCACCCGCCCCTCATGAAGCGGGGTAAAGAGCTCTTTCTGCCGCGTCAACGAGTTGTAGATCTGCAGTGCCATCGTCTGCCTCCAAGAACCGATGGAACAGGGTCTCAGTTCCCTCGGTCCCCTTCACTATCGCCCTCCCTTGGCCTCCAGTTGGGCAAAAATCATGCGGCCGGCCACCGTCTGCAGCACCCGCGTGACGAGCACCTCCACATCCTGATCGATGTAGCGGCGGCCATCCTCCACCACGACCATGGTGCCATCGTCAAGGTAGCCCACCCCCTGGCCGGCCTCCTTCCCCTCCTGGATGATCCGCACGGTGAGAGGCTCGCCGGGCAGCACCACCACTTTGACAGCGTTGGCCAGCTCGTTCACGTTCAACACCTTGACGCCCTGGAGCTTGGCCACGCTGTTCAGGTTATAGTCGTTGGTCATAATGGCGCAGCCCATCTCTCGCGCCAGCTTGACCAGCTTCGAATCGACCTCCCGCACGCCCTCGACGTCGACCTCCGAGATCTCAACCGTCGTCTCCGTGTCCTTCTGCAGACGGGCCAGGATCTCGAGCCCGCGCCGCCCACGGTTGCGCCGCAGCACGTCGGGCGAGTCGGCAATGTGCTGCAACTCGTTGAGCACAAAGCGCGGCACCACGAGCGTGCCGTTGATAAAGCCGGTGGCGCAAATGTCGGCAATGCGCCCATCGATGATGACCGATGTATCGACCAGGATAATGTTGTCCTGCCCAGCCACCGCCTCGTGGGTCGTCAGCCGGCGCGTCACCGCCAGGATGTCCTTCTCGCGCATAACCATGGTGGTGACGCCGAGGATACCAAAGATCAACGCCGCCACGAAGGGCAGGATTTCCCCCAGCACCCCCGGCAGAAGCGAGAGAGGCAGCGCCAGAAGCGCCGAAATGATAAGTCCTATGACCAGCCCTACCAGCCCCGTTACCAGGTGCCGAGCCGGGATCTGACGAATGCGCCGGCGGATGGCGTCGTAGGGCCTCACGGTCACGTGGGGAGCAAACACGGCGCCGAGCCCGGCGCCGATAACTGCCACAACTATCGGATAATAGCGGGCAAAGCCCTCGGGCATGAGCGATGCCGGGATGATTCCTCCCAGCGAGCTGCCCAACGACCAGCCCAGCAGCGCGCAGACCGCCATGACCAAGATGCGCAGGACCCAGACCACGCTCACATGTAACCTCCTCCTGCGGCCCCCGCCGCTGTAAGGATTTGGCCGCACGCCCTGGGGAACAAAAAGAGGTGCGCCCCAAGGCACACCCCAGCACCCAACCCGGTCATACGTCAAAGCGCACTCGCCCCGTGCTGCCCATCGCTGGCGCCCGACGGTCATCGAAGAGGAAAGGATAAGTGCAAGAGACGTGCCCAGAGTTGCCCTAGCGCCCGCGGCTGATCGTCTGTGATAAGTGCCTTCGCTTGCCGGATAAGACCGATTGGAGTGTAACACATCGGAATCGTTTTGTCAAAGAATATTCGATTCCGAAGGTTTGCCCTCCTCGAGGCCTACCAATTAGGTGACGGTACTGACGCGGTAGCCTGGCAGCCCATGCCCTCCGTCGCTGGCGGCAGTACACCCTGGCGCCGGGGTGGGCGCACAACGAGCCGGGCTCGCTGAATGGATTGGCCAATGGTCGCACAAGCTGAACTCCCACCATTCGAGTCGGCGCCAGCCGCGGCCGCCCCCGCCGATGGAAGCTTCCCTGGTGGCGCCTACGGCGGCCTCGACGACTACTTCCTGGCCCATGGCCTGACGGGCGGTTACGAAGGCGAGCCTCTGGCTGCGCGCGCCCTGGCCGACCTCCACGCTGAGGCCCAGCCACGGAGCGTGCGCTCCAGCGAGCTGCGCGAGACGCGCGCCCTCTGGGTGAGCCGCTTTGACCTACCCAGCAAACCGAGCCCGGCCTCCATCCAGACCATCGTCGAGAAGGCTGCCTATGCCCACCTGAACACCATCCTCTTCCAGGTGCGCGGCCAGGCCGACGCCCTCTACCACTCGAACCTGGAGCCGTGGTCGAGCTACGCCGGCGCCGGCTTTGGGCAGGACCCAGGCTGGGACCCCCTAGCCGAGATGCTCCTCCGCGCCCACGCCCTCGGCCTGGAGGTGCACGCCTGGGTCAACGCCTACCCTGCCTGGCTGGGCAGAACGCCCCCCGCCGAGGTGCAGCCACGGCCGATGTACCACGAGTTCAACGCCCTCTTCGGCGACTGGTGGGTCCAATGGCGCCAAGCCACGCCGCCGATGCCGATGGTGCTCAACGACAACTATCTCTGCGCCTGCCCCGCCCATCCAGCAGTCATAGAGCGCATCGTGGCGGTGGCACGCGACCTGCTCGAGCGCTACCCTCTCGACGGCCTACACTTCGACTATATCCGCTACGACGACCGCATGTATTCCTACGACCCTGCCAGCCTCATCGCCTACGCCAATGCGGCCGCCAAAACGCCTGGCCTCACCTATGCCGACTGGCAACGCGCCCACGTCACTGCGCTATTGCAGCGTGTGCGCGACGAAGCCCTGCCCCTGCGGTCACGCGCCCGCCTCTCGACCACGGCCTGGCCGGTCTATAAGGACCGCTGGAACTGGTTCAATGGCTACGATGGCTACAGCGCCCGTTACCAGGACTCCCAGGGCTGGGCCGCCAACGCCGTAGTCTCGGCCATCCTCCCCATGATGTATGGTCCCTCCTTCACCAACTACCGCGACCGCTACCAGACCATGGCCTACGACTTTGTCAGCGGCGCCCAGCCCGGCGCCGTGTTCATGGGCATCAGCGGCGAATACACCAGCTTTGCCGAGATCGCCTGGCGCATCGACACGGCCCGTGCAGCTGGCGCCCGTGGCCAGGCCCTCTTCTCCTACTCCCTCTTCGACCAGCGTGGCTACTGGCAGGCCCTGCGCGATGGCCCATACCGCGATATCGCCACCCCCGATTGGCCACAGATCGCCCCTCCCAGCGACGCGCCAGGGAGTTGATGGCCAGCTCGGAATTCGAGCGCCTTTGGGGGCGCAGTCCGTTTCGCGGGCACGCCAGCGTTTCTCGCTCGCCCTAGCGTGGCGCCCCTTCTCCTGCCTCCTCTCACAACGCGGGCCAGCGGTCGCTAGCGCTGCCCACTATGGCCGCATCGTTCCCGGGAGCGGCGCAGCCCCCTCCATGGCGAACTGCGCCGCGCGCCCCCAGAACCCTTTCTCCGCCTGGGCGGGGAAGGGGCCCATCGCCGCCCCAGCCTTCCGCACACCCCTACGCCCCCAGAGTTGGCGGAGACGACAAGAATGCATGCGCCCCACCTTTGGCAATGTCCTCAATGTGTGATATGATTGCACTGTTGCTCTGGCGCAGAAGAAGATGGAGGGGCCGGGCCTCTCGATCGATCTGCACGGTTGTGAGATCCGACGGCTGCTTGAACAGGGAGGAACCCCCATGGATTTCCGCGAGGCTGAGGAGCGGTTCCGCCAACTGGAGGTGCAACTCCGGATCCGGCGAATTACCTACGAACAGTACCGCGATCACTGGCTCAGTTGCGGGTGACCGACGAGCAGGGTCGGTTGTGGATGCTGCAGGAACGGACGGGGCAGTGGCACGTCTACGACGGCACCACCTGGGTCCCGGCCACACCGCCCTCACTCGTGGGGCCGCCACCACCGCCTGCCCCCTCAGTGGCCCCCGCGCAGGCACCCCGCGCTGCCAGCCAACGTGGCGGCTGCGGGGGGATTGCCCTGTACCTGGCGATCTGGGCCGTGGCCTGGCTCGTGATTGGAGCCGCCGCCTTTCTCTGGAAAGGCCACGACGAGCCCTTGATCCTGGCGGGTGTGGGGGTGGCTGCGCTTTTGAGCCTGGTGCTGATGATACCGGCGCTCCTCGGGCAATGGGAGGGCCAGATCGTCGACATCCGCGTCGAACGCGTCCGCGTGGAAGACAGCGACGATCGGTGGCACTATGAGGACCAGGCCTTCGCCTATATCCGCGAGGCCTCGGGCCGCACGCGCAAGCTCCGCGCGATGAGTGACTGGAAGGTTGGAGACCGCTTGGCCAAACGCCGCGGCGACCCGATCATCCGCAAGCTGTGATCGGAGCCAGCTGAGCCGGGCAGCGTGTGGGAAGCGTCACCATGATCCGCACTGAGGCCTTCGGCCCCGTCCTCAAGCTTCAGGTGGCCCGGCCCGTGCTGGGCCACCCGTTTTACCACACGGCGGCCTACTGGGTCGATGGGCTGCTGGTGGATACTGGCTGCGCACACACTGCAGCCGAGTTCGTGCAGGCGGTGGCGAGCCTGGCTGTGGCGCAGATTGTGAACACCCACAGCCATGAGGACCACATCGGCGCCAACGGCCCCTTGCAGCGGGCGCGGGGCTGCCGAGTACTCGCCCATCCCGACGCCCTTCCCATCCTGGCCAACCCGCGCCTGCAGTACCTTCAGCCCTACCGGCGCTTCTTCTGGGGCTGGCCCGAGCCTTCGGTGGGCGAGCCGGTGGGCGCCTGGGTGGAGACCGAGCGCTACCGCTTCCAGGTGATCCCCACACCCGGGCACGTGGCCCACCACATCGCCCTCTATGAGCCCAATGAGGGCTGGCTCTTCTCGGGCGATGCGTACATCGGCGGGCGCGACGTGGCAGCTCGGCCCGACTATGACGTCGGCGCCATCATCGCTTCGCTGAAGGCCCTGGCCGCGCTGCCGGCGATCCGGCTCTTCCCCGGCAGTGGCACCGTACGCGGCAACCCCAGCCAAGAGTTGGCGCGCAAGGCCGCGCAGATGGAAGCTTTCGGAGCAGAGGTGCGCCGCCTCTACGCCGAGGGACTCAGCGTCGCTCAGATCAAGCGGCGCTTGCTGGGCCGCGAAGGCCGCCTTACCTACGTCACCGCCGGGCACTTTAGCAGCACCAACCTCATCCGCCTGTACCTGGACCAGCATCCATCCTGCTGAAGCATCCCTGCACGCCTGGCGCCACGGCCACCGGAGACCTTCCGTCTCGTCCTGCAGCCGCCCGAAGGGCAGAGCCACTGGGCGTAGCCAAGCTGCACGTGCGCGCGTCTCGCTTCAGCAAGCGCCCTCCGCCAAAGTGAACGTCATGCGCCAGGAACAGTTCATTCTGGGGGCAGACCGGGAATTGCCGCTGGGCCGCGGCGTGATGCCCATAGCCCTACCCCTTCCCGCCAGAAACGGCGGGTCCGTGGCCTGGGGGCAGCGTGGCACACCTTGAGCCGGGCATGCGGATCCGCCCCCAAACTGAACTGTGCCCCCATGCGCCGGCGGCGCTTTGGCCGCCAGCGCGAATTGTGCTAGAATAGCGCACCGTGTCAGGACTTGGCCTTTTTTGTGCGTTCTGCTTGCACACGTGTGCGAGCGCCCGCGCCCGGAGGGAACCCCTGTGTCCGCAGAACAGACGAGCAAGGTGGACTTGGACGCCATCGTCATCGGCGACCTGGCAGTGGATGAACTGGTAGTGCATGGGGAAACAACCGTGGCCACCGGCGGATCGGTCTACTACGGAGCCATCGCCATGGCCCGCCTCGGCATGCGTACCGCAGTCGTCACCCGCCTCGCCCAGCGCGACTTCCCTCGCCTCGACGAACTGCGCGCCGCCGGCATCACCGTCTATGCCTATCCCTCGGCCCAATCCTCGGGCATACGCAACGTCTACCTCACCGAAGACCAGGACCGGCGCATCTGCACCCCCCTGGGCTTTGCCGGGCCTTTCTCCCCCGAGGAGATCCCCGGCCAAACCACCCATTACTATGTGGTCGGCCCCCTTATGGCCGGGCTGGTGGACCTGGACCTGGTGCGCCTCCTTGCCCACCGCGCTAGGGTGGCATTGGATGCCCAGGGCTTTATCCGCACCCGCGAGGGCGACCAGCTGGTCCTGAAAGACTGGCCAGAAAAGCTGGCCGGCCTGCCCCTGGTCGATGTGCTCAAGGTCGATCAGGCCGAAGCCGAGACGTTGACCGGCCTCACCGACGCCAAGGCCGCCGCCATGACCCTCGCCGGCTGGGGCGCTCGCGAGGTGGTGTTGACCCACGCCAGTGGGGTCACCGTCTGCGCCGAAGGACGCTGCTATTGGGCGCCTTTTGTGCAGAGGCACCTGGCTGGGCGCACCGGCCGGGGCGACACCTGCCTGGCTTCGTATCTGGCTCGCCGCCTCAACGCCGGCCCTGCCGACGCCTGCCGCTTTGCAGCCGCCGTCACCTCGCTCAAGCTGGAGACGCCGGGACCGCTCGTGGCCAGCCGCGAGGCCATCGACGCCCTCTACCAGCGCCTCGAGGTCAGGGAGATCTAGCATCGAAGCCGTTCGCATAGCTTTTCCTGTGCGGCCGCACGCTCGGCGACGGCCCCCTCCGCCCTGGAACGGCCCCGGGGCGCTCGCCCCCACCTGCGGACCCAGGCGCGATCTGGCGGCGGCTGGGTTTGAGCGGCCAGGCCTCACAGGCACTCGATCTGAGTGACGTTGACTCTCGCATGCACAAAGGCAATCGGCTCTAGTCATTAGAAAAGGTTCGGAGGCACCATGACGGCCATCCTCGTCGTCCTGATCGGCATGGCGCTCGTTTTCGACTTTCTCAACGGCTTTCACGACTCGTCGAACATCGTCGCGACGATGATCTCCTCGCGCGCCATCGTGCCTCGCCTGGCCCTGGCGCTGACCGCGGTCGCCGAATTCCTGGGGCCTTTTCTCTTCGGCGTGGCCGTGGCCAAGACGATCGGCGACGAAGTGGTGATTCCGGGCTCTATCACCATGGCGGTGATCTACGCAGCGCTCTTGGCGGCCATCGTCTGGAACCTGATCACCTGGTTCTTCGGCATCCCGTCCAGTTCCTCCCACGCCCTCATCGGCGGCATCATCGGCGCTGTGAGCATCTACGCCGGACCTGGTGCTATCCGCTTGGCAGGGCTCGGGAAGGTGCTGATCGCTCTCTTCACTTCGCCCATCATCGGGCTGATCGTGGGCTACCTGCTCACCAAACTGATCTTTCGTTTGGCAGCAGGTGCCACGCCGCGCATCAACGGCTTCTTCAAGCGCTTCCAGGTGTTGACGGGCATCGCGCTGGCGCTCAGCCATGGCGCCAACGACGCGCAAAAGACGATGGGCGTGATCACCTTGGGCCTGGTCACCTGCGGTTTCCTGCCCTCGTTTGCCGTACCCACCTGGGTGATCGCCCTGAGCGCGGCCGCCATCGCCGTAGGCACCGCTATGGGAGGCTGGCGCCTCATCAAGACCCTGGGTGCCAAGTTCTACAAGATCCGCCCCGTGCACGGCTTTGCCACCCAGATTTCCGCAGCCTCGGTCATCCTCGGTGCAGCGCTCCTGGGGGGGCCGGTCAGCACAACCCAGGTGGTCAGCTCCGCGATCATGGGGGTCGGCTCGGCCGAACGGCTGAGCAAAGTGCGCTGGGGGGTAGCCGGGAACATTGCCACCGCCTGGTTCCTCACCATTCCAGCCTCCGCAGCGATGGCTGCGCTCTTGTACCTCGGGCTGATGAGCGTTCCGCCGCTGCGCGATGCCCTCTCAGTGGTGACCACGCGCTGACGCCTCGCCACCGCCTGGCACGGTCTTTGCTTACCTTCTGCCAAGCCAACGGAGGAGGCCAGCATGGATACGGCTCGCGTGGGCCAGGTGCGGGCGTACCAGGACGATGGGGCAGTCAACCACATCCTGCTCGGCGCGGGCAAGTTCGAGGCCCGCAACCTTCTGATCACGTGGACGGTGGTCGCCCCCCGCGGCCAGCAGCGTGGGCACACCCACGTGAGCAGCGAGCAGGCCTACATCTTTATCCACGGCACGGGCCGCATGCAGGTAGGTGACGAGAAAGAGTTCGTGGGCCCGGGCGAGCTCGTCTACGTGCCGCCCGGGGTGTTCCACTCCGTGACCAACACGGGCGAAGAGAACTTGGTCTTCATCACCGCAGCCTCGCCCCCCTTCCCTGTCGAGCGCCTGTTCTCCGAAAGAGGCAGCCGCCAGTTGCGCGCCGAGCCCGAGCCGCAATTGGAGAGGTAGGCCGAACTTGCCGCGGCCCACGCCGAGGCCGCACGGTGCGCGCCGTCCTCGCCACCGGTCCGGAGAGGAGCGCACCCCCGGCATTCGCGCGCAGATGCATTCCGCCACGGCGAAGACCTTTCCCGCACCCAAGGGGCGCGGTAAGGCCCGGGTGGCAGACGACCGCGCCCACCAACATCGTAGGGGCAGCCCGCTGCGCACAGCGGCGATCCTCGCCGCAGGAAAGGAGGCCAGGGACTTGGGTACCTCAGCTCTCGCGTGCCCAGGGCTCCGATTGGCCCCAGGAGCGAGCTCGATGTGGAAAGCCCCGATTGCCCGACCCGGCGGACTAGTGTGCCGGCCCGCCAGTCAGCAAGGATGGCGCGGCAAGGGGCTGGTCGAGGGCTACGCCGGGCTGTGCTGGCCATGGGGCAGCGTGGGTGAGGCCCGGCAAGGGGGTGCGCAGGGCGTCGGCCGAGGGCAGTTGAGGCTGCCACGGCTGCACCACGAACCCCTGCAGCAGAGGCTGGGTAGGAGCGGCGCCCTGCGCCGCCGGCGCTGGAGCGGCGGGCGCAGCCTGCGCCGGCGCTGGGTTGGGCGCCGGCGCAGGCTTGGGCTCCTCGAGCTTGATGAACGAGATGCCCTTCTCCCAGGTCACCCATCGCTCAGTGTCAGTTCCTGCCACCCAGTTTCTCTCCTGGACGCGGAAACGGTTGCCTTTCACCTCAACGACCCAGGCGACGTGGCCGGCGTAGCCGGCGCCACCTACGCCCGCATCCCACACGGCCACCGAGTGCACCACGCTCGGGTCGATGGTGTCGCTCACCTTCAGGCCATGCTCCATGGCGCCCTCGCGCCAGTCCTTGGCATCGCCCGCGAACCAGGGCAGCTTGTGCCCCGCCCTGGCCGCCAGCTCCCAGGCCCGATACACGCACTGCGTGGAGTCCGCATAAGGATTGCTCTTCGGGATCGCCGATGTATCGGCGTGGGATGCTTGCGTCGTGGTGTGCCCGGGCTCGGCCGCCCGCACCGTGCTCACAGCCGGCATCACCAGGTTGGCCCGGGCCAAGAGCAGCCCGGCCGAAACCGTGACCACCGACAGCAAACGACTCCATGGCTGTTGGTGTTTCCTACGCACAATACTCCTTACTCGCTGGCCCAGTCTTGGCAGCAGGCCAGCTTCAATGAAGCCCTGAGTATACCATGCGATTATGTCATGTCAAATGCCCGAGTAACGCCTGGACGTTTCAGCCTAACGGCGGCCAGAGGCTCGGCGCCCGGAACAGCGGCAAGGGCCCAGGGATGGTGCCCCACGTGAGCAGGGCATCGAGTCCCGGCAACGCGCTCGGGATGGAGGTCGCGAGGGGGCGCAATGGGCCGGGGAGCACCAGAGTCGGGGTGAGGTCCTTGCCGTTCACCCCCAGCAGCACCCTGCCCCGCGCGCCGTTGAGAGCGAGGGCCCGCGGGGCCACGACGACCGTGCGTGGCGAACGGCTGGCGGGCGAAACAGTGATCCGGCGTTCGAGCAATCCGGGCTGTGAGGGAGTTGGAGTGGGGGGTACGACGGTCGGCGTGGGTGTCGGAGCGGGCGGAGGAGGGGCCGGCGTGGGCGGTGCTGGCGTCGGTGGCGGCGTGGGCGGCGGTGCAGGCTTGCTGCCGAGCTTGATGAATGAGATGCCCGGCACCCACGTGACCCAGTGCTCCCAGTCGGTGGCAGGGATCCAGTTCCGGTCCTGCACCAGGAACCGGTCGCCATCCACGGCTACCACCCAGCCCACGTGGCCAGCCCAGCTAGCGCCGCCCACACCGGGTCCCCAAACGGCGACGGAATGCACCACGCTGGGGTCGATGGTGTCGACTACTTCATACCCGTAGCCGAGGGCCCCCTGTCGCCAATCCTTGGCATCGCCAGGGAACCAGGGAAGCTTGTGCCCGGCCTGGGCCGCCAGGTCCCAGGCCCGATAGAGGCACTGGGTAGGGTCTGCATAGGGGTTCGAGTCGGGGGTGTCCGCCCGCACCAGGGCCACCATCGGCGAGGCTGAGGTCCACAGCAGCAACCCGAGTGCAACCATGGCAGTGGAAAGCAGGCGGATCGTTGACTGATCGTGCTTGTTCATCGTACTCCTTTGCAGGAATCGCTCTGAACAACCTCTCAGTACAGTCCGTTGGCTGCGCTGCCGCATGAACGGTGCCCCATTATACAACTAGATGCAGTTGAAGCAAATTGAGGGGACTCGCTTGAAATGTCGGAGGCGAAGGAGAACGCGCTGGAGCTGCCGACCGGCGTGGCAGCTCCGCACTTCAGTCTCAAGGCAGGCTACTGGCGCTGGCGAGCCTCCTTGGGCATCCACACCGCCGGTGCGGCCACTGGCCGGCCGACAGTGAGACGAGGCAACCTCGCCGGCCCGAGCGCCCTCTGCGCCGCCCGCACCTCGCACCGCTCGAGGCCCGCGAGCAGGCCGAGGAGGATAGAGGGCAGCGGCGACACGAGCTGTTGGCTGCCGCCGCCAGTCTGCCAGATAAAGATGGTGTTCGTCTCGAACAGGCCCTGCACCAGGAACGCCACGAGAGCGCCGCAGAGGCCAGCCATGGCCCAGGCCGGCACGGCGCGCCGCCCAGTCGGCGCCAACACAGAGTGCCCGAGCAAGAGGAGCATCCATGCCCAGGCGAGGAGCCCCAGCACCCCCGCATCGGCCCAAAGCTGCAGCAGGGTGTTGTGGGTCGCTTCGAGCCGCGCCTGACCGAACGCGCCCGACACGATGACGCCGGCCTGCGCGAGGCGGCCCAACCCGAGGCCAGTGAGGGCATGGGGGCGCACCATCGCCACCGTGGCCTGCCACAGGCTCTGGCGGATGGCCAGGTCGATGGTCGAGCCGAGCGCCGGCGACACGCCCAGGAAGGCGGCGATGACCAGCCCCGATATGCCGAGGGCCACCGTGGCCAAGCGCCGGCCCCGCCCCGCCGCGACCACGAACAGGGCAGCGACGCCTGCGCACCAACCTGTCCGCGAGGCGGTGAGGATGAGCGAGCCGGCGGTGAGGAGGGCTGCCCCCCCTGCCAGGTAGCGGCGCCGCCCCTGCCCGTAGAGGGCCATGGCTGCCGCCAGCGCCAGCGCGACCGCGAGCAACCCGGCTACAGCGTTGGGGTTGGGTGCCGGCAGGACGATCTGCGGCAGATGGGCGCCCACCCGATACGCCCAGACGTTAAAGCTGGTCACTTTGCGGTGGTCCACGGGGTCCGGGCCGAAGGCCAGCGGCACCCCGGCGAGGGCCACGCCGATCAGCAACGCAGCCATGCGCCCGGCCCGGCCTTCCGCAGCCAGGTGCAAAGCCCACCGGTAGGCAAGTAACGCGGCAGCTAGGCTGGCAAAGGTCATCCAGCCCGGCCAGGGGCCCGGCACAGCGAGCAGCCCCAGCGCTAGCCCCGCCATCAGCAGATAGAACGGCCCACGAAAGCTGAGGGGCGCCCCTTCACACGCGCAGACGAGCGGCTCATTCCTGGGCACCGACCGCCACAGCCAGGGCAAACGCCGCCACCCGCCGAGAAGCACGAGCAACACCCGCAGCGTGCCCCCCGGCGCCACGATCAACGCCCTGGGCCTCAGGCGCACCTCCTGCGCGAAACGAGCTGTGCGCAAGAGGCCTGCCAGGGCCGCGGGGCCGCTGGGCAATTCCTGTAAGGCTTCGTGTACCACCGGCCGCAGGCCCAGGCGCGCCGCCAGGGCCGCCGCCGCCTCGCGCATGCGCCGCTGTGGACCTGTGTAGACCACGTCGAAGCGGGCACCGTCGAGCTCGAGGGCCAACGCCTCGAGCGACAGCCCGTTCCCTTCATCACCAATCAGCACTGGCCCGAGACCGAGCGGTGCGGCCGCGCTGCTGGCCGGCAGTCGTTCACGGGTCAACGTAGTTGCCAAAGGTTTGGTCTCCCCTTGCTCGGATCTACCTTACGGGATGCGTCGCAGAGCCCCTCACGGCGCGCCCACGCGAGAGGAGGGGCGGCGATCGCCGCCCCTCAATGCAGGCTAGAATGATGGCCCCGCGCCGCTCGGCATGGCTTCCCACAAGGCACAGGGCGGCCTTGGCCGCCCTGTGTGCCGCATCCCGCTGTGTGCCAGCGCCAATTCTACCATAGGATGCGCACAACGCAAAAGGGCGGGGCATCCCCCGCCCTTTCGCTAGCTGGTCGGCCGATGCCAGGCGTCAGTCGACGCCCAGGCGCCGCGCCAGCGCCTTGTGCTCGGCCCAGATCTCCGCGGGCAGGCGGTCGCCGAACTTGGCAAAGAAAGCGGCCTGGTCGGCCAGCTCCGCGGCCCAGGCATCTCGATCGATGCGCAGCAGCTCCTCCATCGCGCCCGCAGGCAGCGAAAGGCCATCCAGCTCCAGCGCTCCGGGTGCAGGCACATACCCGATGGGCGTCTCCTCAGCCGCGGCACGGCCCTGCACGCGCTCGACGATCCATTTGAGCACGCGCACGTTCTCGCCAAAGCCCGGCCACAGGAATCGGCCGTTCTCATCGGTGCGGAACCAGTTGACGTGGAAGATGGCCGGCGGGTTGCTCAGCCGCTGGCCCATGCGCAGCCAGTGGGCGAAATAGTCCGCCATATTGTACCCACAGAAGGGCAGCATCGCCATGGGGTCGCGGCGGACGACGCCCACCGTGCCAATGGCAGCCGCCGTCGTCTCGGAAGCCATGCTCGCTCCCACGTAGACGCCGTGCTGCCAGTTGAACGACTGGAAGACCAGCGGGGCCACCCGCGCCCGACGGCCCCCGAAAACGATGGCCGAGATGGGCACGCCCTGCGGGTCTTCCCAATGCGGCGACATGCTGGGGCAGTTGCGGGCCGGCACGGTAAACCGCGAGTTGGGGTGCGCAGCCTTCTCGCCGTTGCGTCCCCACAGGCTACCACGCCAATCGATGAGCCCGCTGGGCGCGGTGCCGTTCAGCCCCTCCCACCAGGGCAGGCCCGACGGCGTCACCGCCACATTGGTGAACAAGGTATCATGCCGTATGGCCGCCATCATGTTGGGGTTGGTTTTCTCGCTCGTGCCCGGCGCTACCCCGAAAAAGCCCGCTTCGGGGTTCACCGCCCAAAGACAGCCGTCCGGACCCACGCGCAGCCAGGCGATATCGTCGCCCACCGTCCACACGCGGTAGCCCTCGAGCGTCGACACCAGCATGGCTAGGTTGGTCTTGCCGCAGGCACTGGGGAAGGCCGCCGCGATGTAGGAAACGTTGCCCTGTGGATCCTCGAGGCCGAGGATCAGCATATGCTCGGCCAGCCACCCCTCGTCGCGGCCCATGGTGCTGGCCAGGCGCAGCGAGAAGCACTTTTTCCCCAAGAGGGCATTGCCACCATAGCCCGAGCCGATGCTCCAGATCGTCTTCGTCTGCGGGAAATGGACGATGAAACGGCGGTCGGGGCTGAGGTCGCCCACCGAGTGCAGCCCGGGCACAAAGTCATCCGAGTCGCCAAGCTGGCGCAGGGCGTCGCGGCCCATCCGCGTCATGATGCGCATGCTCGTGGCTACATAGATACTGTCAGTGACCTCGACGCCGACCTTGCTGAACGGCGAACCCAGCGGGCCCATGATGTAGGGCAACACGTACATGGTGCGCCCTTTCATAGCACCGCGGAACAGGGGCAGCACCTTCTCATTGGCCTCCTGAGGCGACATCCAGTTGTTGGTGGGGCCTACATCTTCCGGCCTCTCGGTGCTGATGAAAGTGAGATGCTCCGTCCGGGCCACGTCGCTCGGATGGCTGCGGTGAAGATAGCAGCCAGGGTACGCCCTCTGATTCAGTCGCTGGTAGACGCCCTGCTTCAGCCCCAGCGCCATAAGGGCCTCGAACTCGCTGTCGGAGCCGTCACACCATACCACCCGGTCAGGCCGGGTAATGGCGGCGACCTGACTGACCCATCTTTCGAGCGACGTCTCTGCCATACACAACCTCCTGATCTTGGGTATGAGCCACGCGACGGCCCACGGCCGATCGTTGGAACGTGCCCTGTGGCCCAGTGAAAACCCTTGGCAAAAAAACACCGGCATGCGCTGCGCGTTGCGCGCGGCGGATGCCGGCCTACCTTGCGGCCAATCTCCTACCAGTCAACCTCAGGCTATTGTCCGCCCCGTCTGCCGATGGTTGTCATGCATCGTTGGCGACTATGCGATGGGACGCGGCGCCGTCAGGGCCATTTGCTGGCATCGTCTGCCATGATCAGGACCATGATGCGCTCACCGGTGGCCGTGCTGACGTCGGTGAACAGACTCAGCACCTTGCTGCCGGTGATCTCCTCGATCATGGCTTCGAGCACAGGGCGCGAGGCTTCCACGAGCTCACGGCGCAAGTTCTTGATCAACGTGCGGCCCTCCTCGCTCTGGGCCAACTGCTTCTCGGCGGGAGTCAACAGGCCCTTCAGGCGTATGAAAATCGCATCGCCGATCACATAGGTCCGCACGTCGGCCGGCCCCCGGCCCATCTGCTCGACCTCGAACTGCACCACCGCTTTGCTGATGGCCGCCTCGATCTGCCCTCTGGTCCGCCTCCCCATGAAAGTGAGTCTGCCCCCTCGCCACGAGCCAACCAGCCCGGCAGACAGTGCCTTCGTCTGCCATTGGGCCGGGCCCGCTCCTATCCAAGCCTGCGTATCACAGGCCAATTTGCACCTATTCTATTATAGTCCGCAATCCTCCTTGATGCAAATGCCGTCTATCCGCGCAGGTTCGGCTTTGGGGGAGGGTGCGTATGCTCGCCTAGCGACGTGCCATGCTGCCCAACCCTCTGCCCCGCCCGTTGGGCGCAGCCCTCCGCCGCTACGCTACGCGCCCGGCGCCCCGCCAACACCCCCAAACCACCCCTCTGGCAATGGTACAGCAGCCCGGGGCAGGGTGTCAACCCCACCCTGCATCCGCGCGACTTCGCCTAGCCACCCATCCGCGCCCAGATGAGGGCCGAGAGGGCGACAGCAATGACGAGGATGACCAGCGGCGCCGCGTCATCAGCAATCATGGGCCCGGGCGGAGCAGGCCTTGGCGTGGGCGAGGGGGTAGCGCATGCCGTGGACGTAGCTGAGGGCAAAGGCGTCGCGCTCGCCACGGTGGTGGCTATAGCCGTGGGCGTCACGCTCGCCGTGGCCGTGGGGGTGGCGCTGGGCGTCACAGTCGCAGTGGCCGTCGCCGTGGGCGTGGCGGTATGCGTGGGGGTGGCAGTGGGCCGGCTCGTCGCAGTGGGGCCAGGGGCGCCGGTGGCCGCAGCCGTCGCCGCTGGCGTGCCAGTCGTTTCTTCCGCAGCGGCCACCAGGGCAGCGCCGCCCCTCCCACTGCAGCCGGCCAGCCCGGCAGGCTCCGGCTCACCCACGCCGGCGTTACCAAAAGCAACGCCGGCCGGCGCGCTGACCATCAGCAACACCCCCAAGACGAGGGCCGCACACCCCCGACGAATGGGCCTCCCCATGGGCAGATGTCTCCTCCCGACAATCATCACGTATAGTAGACGGACCGCGCTGCGGCTGGTTACGGGCATCGTGCAGGAACCCCCAACCCTTTCGCGCCACACCGCTCCCCACGCCTCGGCCTGCTCCCTCTTGCCCTGCGCACGTTTGTGCCTATAATCCACCGCGTGTACCTTGGCGCTGCAGGCGCAACCTCAACGGGCGGGAGCAAGTATCGTGCAACAGGAGACCTGGCATACGGTCGATTGGAGGAAGCGTTTCTTCCCCATCTGGGTGGGGCAGGCCTTCTCGCTCCTGGGCAGTCAGCTGGTCCAATTCGCCCTCGTCTGGTGGCTGACCAAGGCCACCGGCTCGGCAACGGTGTTGGCCACAGCCACCATGATGGCCCTGATCCCAGGCATCGTCCTCGGGCCCATCACCGGCACCTATGTGGACCGTTGGAACCGCCGTTGGGTGATGATGCTGGCCGACGGGGGCATCGCTCTGGCCACCATAGGGCTGATGGTGCTATCTCTGCTCGGCGCCATGCACCCCTGGCAGGTGTATGCCATCCTTCTCATCCGCGCTGTAGGGGGCAACTTCCACTGGCCAGCCATGCAGGCATCCACATCGCTGATGGTGCCCAAGGAGCACCTGTCGCGCGTGGCGGGGCTGAACCAGATGTTGCAGGGCGCCATGAACATCATCGCCCCGCCCCTGGGAGCACTCCTGATCGCGCTCCTGCCGATGCCTGGCGTGCTGGCCATCGACGTGCTCACAGCCACGATGGCCATCCTGCCCTTGGCCCTCACCACCATCCCCCAGCCAGCGCGGCGCGCGGGCAACGGCGACGCCGGCCACCTAGCCTCGGTAGTCCAGGACGTGCGAGAAGCCCTACAGTACCTGCGCGGCTGGCCCGGACTCCTGCTGGTAGGGATCATGGCGGTGCTCTTCAACATGGCCTTCCAGCCCACCATCTCGCTCATGCCAATCCTGGTCAGCAAGTACTTTGGCGGCGACGCACACCAGCTCGGCTGGATCGAATCGGCTTTCGGGCTGGGCACCGTCGCTGGCGGGTTGCTTCTGGGTGTGTGGGGCGGCTTCCGACGGCGAGTCGTCACCTCGCTGAGTGGACTCATCGGCATGGGGCTGGCGGCAATTCTGGTTGGGTTGACGCCCCAGGGGGCCTTCCCCCTGGCGGTGGCGGGCACCTTCCTGGCCGGTTTCATGATGCCCATGGCCAACGGCCCGCTCTTTGCCAGCGTTCAGGCCATCGTGGCCCCCGAAATGCAAGGGCGCATTTTCAACCTCATGGGCTCGGCAGCCCTTGCCGCGGCGCCTTTGGGCCTGGCCATCGCCGGCCCCGTGGCTGACCTCTTCGGCGCCAACACCTGGTTTGTTATCGGCGGGCTGGCCTGCCTGGTCCTGGCCGCCGGTGCCCTCACCCGGCCCGAGCTGATGCACCTCGAGGACCACCAGGCCTTCCGTGAGGCGCTCGGCCAGAGCAAGAAAGTCGAAGAGGCGACGGGCACCAAGTAAGGGCTACTCTCGCGCCCGGCGGGACGCCAGGCGCGTGGCCAGGCGCAGCAGGTCCTCGGCTTCCTCCGGCGAGCGCACCCGCGTCTCCAGGCACAGGCCCTCCGGCGCCAACTCGCGGAGCAGCGGCTCCACCTCCTCGGGCACCACAGTGATGTGCAGGCGCTTGCCCGCCGCCTGGATGCGCTTGAGCATCGGCAGCCAGGGCAGCATTGAGCGCGGCATCGGCCCCGGCACCCACTGGATGCCCCCCAGCTTCTCGATCGCCAACAGCGTATCCAGGTGCCGCACCGCCCCGGGCCCATCCAGGTGGAAGAGCGAATGGTCGAGGTAGTCGATCTCGGCCAGGAGCTCGGGCAGAAAGAACTCGCGGAACATGGCGGGGGAAACCATGCAGATGAAATCGCACGACACGGGATACCACCGCCCCGGCGACCACAGGCCGAGCCAGGTCGTGGTACCCGGCGAGTAGCGGCGAATGGCCGCGAGCTGGCCTTCGTACACCTGGAACCAGGCCCGCTCGACCGCGGCCATCGCCGCCTTGACCTCGGCCGGGCTATCCACCAGGTCGAGGGCCAGCGTCTGCGGCCCGCGCAGGGCAGCCACGGCGTCTCCACCCCCGTGGATGTCGGTGAGGCCGAGCAGGCAATCGCCGCTCAGCCGCTCGCCCGCCGCCTCGATCAGGCGCAACGTGGCCTGCCACCAGCGGTTGGCCGGGTCGAAGCGCAAACTGGCCAGGTCGCGCCAATCCTCCAGCGCCGGCACCGACCAAGTCGTAGCCTCGCCCAACTCGAGGTCACACCCAAGATAGGCCGCGAACACATCGGGGCCCAAGTTCGGCCAAAAGATGGGCAGCGCCTCGCCGCCGTAATAGGTCAGGCGCATGGTCTCTTCGGCCGCGGCCACCACATACTCGGGGTCGAGCCACTGCTGGTGCAGGCTGGCCGGGGGTGGCAGCCGGCGCTCGCCCGGCCTGGGCGCCGTCACCTGCACCAGCGCCCGGTCGATCACCTCGCCCGCCCACCAGGCCTCGATGCGCGCGCGGGCGGCTTCCCAGTCCTCCTTCAAACGCATGCTTCTCTCCCTGAGAGTACGACGCCTCCGCCTGTCGCTCTTCGCTTCGCTCAGCGACAGGCGGCGGGCCTCCCTCCTTTGACGGGGGCCAGATCCGATGTTAGAATGGCCTTGGGCAACCCTGCCGTCTCCGCCGTGGGCGCGAACCGCGCCCGCCACCCCCTGTGGAGGTCACCACTATGCGCCTCGACTACAAGCGCACCTTCCTCCTCGGCTTTGGCTTTTTCGGCGTCAGCGTCATCTGGTCCATCTACAACAGCTTTGTACCCATCTTCCTCAAGGACTATGGCCTCTCGCTCGGGCTCATCGGCTTTATCATGACGCTCGACAACATCATCGGCATCTTCGTCCAGCCGTACATCGGCCAGCTTTCCGACCACACGCGCACGCGGCTGGGCCGGCGCATGCCTTATATCCTGGTGGGGGCACCGGTGGCGGTCATCTTTTTCGGGCTCATCCCCATCATCCACATGGCCCTCGGGGGCACGTCCACCGGCCTGGCGCTGCTCATGGGGGCCATCGTCATCATGAACCTGGCCATGGCCATCTTCCGCACGCCAGTGGTGGCGCTCATGCCCGATATCACCCCCTCCGAGCACCGCTCCAAGGCCAACGGCATCATCAACCTGATGGGCGGCGTAGGCACCACCATCGCCTTCGGCATGGGCATCCTCTTCGCCATCAGCCGCGGGCTCCCCTTCTGGGTCGGCGCCCTCATCCTGCTGGGCTGCGAACTGGTGGTGCTGCTCACCATCCGCGAACCCCGCGAGTACACCCTGGCCGCGGGGGAAGCGCCCAAACTGCCCGGCTTTGGCGAGTCGTTCCGCGACCTCTTCCGGTTGTTGGGCGAAATCGTGCGCGCCCCCGACAAGAGCGCCCTCTTCATCTGCCTGGCGATCTTTGCCTGGTTCATGGGCTACAACGCCATCGAGACCTTCTGGACGCTCTACGGCCGCAACTATCTCTTCGCCGCCCAGGTGGCGAGCGGGGCAATGACCGCCGATGCGGCCGCCGCCAGGGCAAGCAGCATGATGACCTTCATCTCGGGCGCCTTTCTACTCTTCGCCCTGCCGGCGGGCTTTATCGCCACCCGCTTCGGCCGCAAGCCCACCATCATGGCCGGCCTGGGGATGTTGGCCGTCCTCTGGGCAGGAGTCCGCTTCTTCCCCAACCTGCCCTACGTGTATGCCACTCTGATCCTCTCGGGCATCGCCTGGGCCCTGGTCAATATCAACTCGCTGCCCATTGTTGCCGACCTGGCCACCGACGAGAAGATCGGCTCCTACACCGGATTGTACTACTTC
>Ga0315298_1004799_pt1 | contig 19788 bp, 17 predicted proteins | sample WHS_1_MG_FD_203077 | JGI IMG/M metagenome (GOLD analysis project Ga0315298, IMG submission 203077) | Extremophilic microbial mat communities from Washburn Hot Springs, YNP, Wyoming, USA - WHS_1_MG | ecosystem: Environmental > Aquatic > Thermal springs > Hot (42-90C) | place: USA: Wyoming...
CGGGCCGCTCCGGAAGGAGCGGCCCGCCCCCCGTTTCCGGTCGCCATCGAGGACCGGCCGACGTCAGTTCGTCCTACTCAAAGACGATCACGTTACGTAGCGCTTCGCCTGAGGCGGAGGAAGCAAGGGCTTCATTGATGCGCTCGAGCGGGTAGCGCCCACTTACGAGCTCGTCCAGCTTGTAACGCCCGGCCCGGTAGAGTGCGATGATCGCGGGGATGTCGATCTGCAGGCGGGTTGAGCCCATGTAGGCTCCGGTAACGGTCTTGGCGGCCATGGCTAGCTCGCCAGCGGGCACGCTGAACGGAGGGTCCGTTGCCGGCGGTATTCCCACCATGACGGCGCATCCACCTTTTGCCAGCATGGCCACAGCCTGCTGCAGCGCCGCTGAGCTTCCCACGGTCACGAAGACGTAGTCTGCCCCCTTGCCCTTTGTGATCTCTTTGACTGCGGCCACGGCATCAGTGTCGCGGGCATTCACACCGTGACTGGCCCCGAATTCCTTGGCTCGGGCAAGCTTTGACTCCTGCACATCGATGGCCACGATGGGGTAGGCCCCGGAGAGCAGAGCTCCCTGGAGTGCATTCAACCCTACGCCACCTGTGCCAATGACCACCACGCTACTTAAGGGACGGACCTTAGCGTGGTTCACCACCGCGCCGAAGCCGGTGGTAACGCCACAGGCAAGTAGCGAGGCGACCTCCAGGGGTAGCTCCGCATCGATTCTGACCAACTGCGATTCATGAACCAACACATACTCGGCAAATCCGCCCACGCGGGCCTTCTGGATGATGTCCTCGCCTTTAGAGTTGGTGAGCGTTCCTCGGACGTCGTAGGTCACCTTCATTTCGCAGAAATACGGGCGTCCACTCAAGCAGTAGAAGCAGGCTCCACAGGACTCAAGCAGGCTCACCACCACCTGATCACCCGGCTTGACTCGAGTGACCTGAGCGCCCGTTTCCACGACTGTGCCGGCGGTCTCATGTCCGCCGACGAAGGGGAGACCGCCTCCAAAATCGCCATGTATGTCGTGGATGTCGCTGTGGCAGATAGCGGTGGCCGCAACCTTCACCTTGACCTCATCCGGGCGGGGTGACCGCAGTTCAAGGTCTTCTATCACCAACGGCTTGCCGAATTCGTAGCAGACAGCTGCTTTCACGCGGCGCCCCCAGTGCTCTGGTCGTCTTTCTAGAACTTGATATCGAGTCCCAGGTCGGCAAGTGTCTCAGGCAGCGGTCTTCCTGTCTTCGGATCCCAGCCCAGGGCCTGGAAGTAATACTCACGCAGCTGATAGAACGGGATGTTCTCGTGTCCGGCTGCCGGTCCAGCGGCCAAGGCCTGCTCGAATCTCTTGGGCAGCTGGTAATCCTCGGGTTTGAGCCCTTCTCTCACGTTGAAGGCCTGACGGAGGGTGAGGATCCTCTTGCCAGTGTTAATGATCTCGTCCCAATCGATGTCCCAGCCGGTGATGGCGTGCAGGAGCTCGACTGCCGGAGGAGTGTCGAACATCATGTAGAACCCGCACAGTCCTGCGGAGCTCAGGAACTGCCAGAAGGCTGCACCCCGGGCATAGAGTTCCCCCTTCTTCTCGTACTCGCCAAAAAGTTCCTTGGCGTCGGACTGAAGTAGCGGGTGTGATCCTAGCGACCTGCCCGCTTCTAACGCCGACATGGCGGAGAAACCATTGTGCTGTGCCGGAGTGGCGTCGGAAATGTAGAAAGTGCCTTGGGCAGGCTGGAAACGAGGATCGTGCAGGGGAAGCTCTCGGCCGGCAACCTGCATGGCGTACTTCTCACTACCCTTGCCAATGCGCTCGGCGGCACGTCTGGAGCCATCGGCGAGCACTGCTCCAAAACCTTCCCCGCGGCAGATCTGCTCGGTCAAGGCCACCACGGCCTCGGAGTTGCCCCACTTGAGCTCAAGACCACCCGTATCGTCTCTGGACAGGAGTCCGTTTTCGTAGCACTCCATGGCAAAGGCGATAGTGCCTCCCACCGAGATGGTGTCCATGCCGTAGCGGTTGCAGAGTTCATTGGCTCGGATCACGGCCTCAGCGCTGTCGTTGGCGCAAAGCGGTCCCAATGCTCCCAGGGTCTCGTATTCGGGCCGGTGCGTCTCATCCTGGCTTGCATAAGGACCCTGTGGAATGCGCAAGAGCGACCCACATCCTACCGGACAGGAATTGCACGCATAACCTTTGAGCTTATATCCCTCCATGTTGGGGGAATCCAACTTGTTCACCGTGGGGAACGCCTCGGTCCCAGCCTCGGTCCAGTTTTTGATGCCGCAGTCGCCAAGGGACGTAAGGAAGCTCACGTCTCCAGCGGTTCCCGCTGCAGAAAGGCGGCTCAGGAACTGGCTGTTCTTGATTATCTCGAGGTACTTCCGCTGCGCCTCTCTCATGCCCTCGCGATCGGCAACTTCGATGCGGCCGCCCTTCTTACCGCGTACGGCGATGGCCTTCAACTTCTTTGCGCCCATGACGGCACCCACGCCGGAGCGGGCAGCGATCCGGCCCTTATCATGCACTATGCCCGCAAGGCGGGAACAGCGCTCCCCAGCCGGCCCAATGCAGGCGATCTCCCAGCCGTCTTCTCCTCCCAGCTCGGCGCGCAGCGAGTCCTCTGTCTCATAGGTATCTTTGCCCCAAAGACTCTCTGCCGAAATGAGTCTGGCTTCGCCTGTGTCAATGACCAGGCATACCGGCTTCTCGGCCGCACCGGTGAAGAAAACGCCGTCATAGCCGGCCTTCTTGAGCTCAGGGCCCCAGCTTCCGCCGCAGTTGGAATCTGCCCAGCCTCCGGTGAGAGGGGACTTGGTCACCACCATGAAGCGGCCCCCACCGTACGCGCCGGTTGCGGTGAGAGGCCCGGTTGCGAAGCCCAGCATGTTATCTGGGGACAGTGGATCTACTCCTGGCTTGGACCGGTCCATGAGGATACGCGCTCCAAGCCCCGTTCCACCGACGTAGGCGCGGTAAAAGCTCTCGTCGGGCGTCTCCTCGGCCATGGTTCCGGTGGTCAGATCCACAAAGAGAAGCTTGCCAGCATATCCTTTAGTCATCGCCACGCACATCCTTTCTCTCTCGGGGTGGATCACCATCACATTCTACGGCGAAGTCCTTGCCTTTTATAGTCGGGTAACGTTCTCGCAACCGTGTCACCAACTCCTGCGCTGACTTGGCATTTTCATATACTTCCTCGTAGAAATCGATGTACTTGCGCGTCCAGTCCAGGCAAGAAGTGTAGCTTAGCGACTTGTTGCGGGCTGCCTCCTCAAGGAGGCCCAGTATTCTTTCGCTGCAGTGCCCGGGGATGACCACCCGCGCATTGAACCCTTTGAGCCTGCTCAGGGCTTCCCCATAACCAAACAACAGTACCGTCTCCCTCTCGAGCTCCAGGTGCGGCTTGGCCAGGGGGAGAGGGATCATAGGTCTTCCCACGGCGTTAGAGCCAAACCGCTCATCACTCCAGGCGCCAAGCTTGTCCGCCCGGGTAAAAGCAATGTCGCGGACTACGCCTGGTAGTGCCACCATTTGGACTTCGGGAAACGCTTGCTCAAGGACCCTCATGGCGAACTAGTGGTCGGCATGGAAGTCCGGTGTCATGGAACCCTGGCCTCTTCTGCCATGGAGCCTTCTTCAAGACTTCCCAGTTTTGCGGCCAACTCTTCCCACTACTTGCGGTCAACTTGTTTCCAGGCCTGCCTCCAGCCGCGCTTCGGCGATATGGTGTTTCACCGCTTCCTCCAGTGACATGAGACTGAACCCGTAGTCAGCCCTTGCCCGCTCACAGCTTATCAGCCAGGGAAGCTCGCAATCTTCGGGCTCCGTCCCGAAGGTAATCACGGCGTCCGGGATGAACTTCTTCACCATCGCGGCCACCTCCTTGAGAGTGCAGGGCGGGCCGCCCAGGTTGTAGGCTGAGTGCGGAGAAGAAGGGCTTTTCAGGGCAAGCCGGGCAAATTGCGCCACATCAGCAGCATACACGATGGAGAACTTCCACTCGCCGGTGCAGGGCATATGGACCGGCTGACCCACCGCTGGCAAGGAAACGATTTGGGAGAACCATCGTACGAACTTGGGGTCCTTGCCACCGTGACCATACCCTACGCACGGGCGCAGGGCCGTGGGTTCGATACCGTAGAGCTGCTTGTATTCGGCGGCCATAACCTCAGCTAGACACTTGGCTAGGGCGTAGAAGCTTCCAGTGCAGGGCAAGAGACGGTCATCTTCCGTGACTTCGCGCTCGCCGTAGTCCTCCTGGTGACCATAAACCGTCTCCGAGCTCGCATATACCACCCGTTTGATGCCGAGGATGCGAGCTGCCTCGAACACGTTACACATGCCCAGCGCCCCGACTTTGGTATTCGCTCGCGGATTGGGCGCCTTGGACAAGATCATGGCCCAGTTGACCATCCTGTCCACTTGGTTTTCGCTTGCCGCCACCAGGATCTCTTCCAGTTGGGACACGTCGCCTCGGACAAAGCGGAAGCGATCGCCGTAGGGCTCCACTCTGCGCAAGAAGTACTCCGAAGGCGGCGCGATGTCGAAAGAGACCACCCGTTCAAAATCCGGGTCGTTCAGCAGAGCCAGGCAGCTATACTTTCCGAATAGACCACTGCCCCCAAGGACCAGAGCTCTCATTTCAGGCGCTCCTTCTTCTCCAGGCACTCCTTGACAGACACGGCTAGATCAGCCGCGCTCAACGCGAAATGCTCCATGAGCTCGTCTTTCTCAGGGGTGATGAGCCCGGACTGGCTAAATTCGTCTTCCACGCCTACCTTGACTAGCGGGACTGGGTAGTTCTCAGCCAGTACGGAAGCTACGGCATCGCCCAGGCCGTTTATGTCACTTGCGTTCTCGGCGGTCACGATGGCTCCGGTCTTGCGTGCCGCCTCGATGATGGCCTCCTCGTCTATGGGCTTGAGGGTGCACATGTCAACCACCGCCACGTCGATCCCCTCCTTTTCTAGGAGATCGATGGCCTTGATAGCTTCAGTGACCATGTAACCCGTGGCGATGATGGTCGCGTCGCTGCCTTCCTTGATGGTGTAGGCCTTGCCGATATTGAAGGGATAGTCCTCCCGGAAGATCTTCAAGGGTACAGGGCTAGACTCCTGGCGAATGACACAAGGGCCGATGTACTGCATCATGGCCTCGGTGGCCTTCTCGGCTTCGACCACGTCGGCCGGGTTTAGGATCACCAGGTTGGGGAGCACGCGCAGGCTGCCCAAGCCCTCGATCGTGTTGTGTGAGACTCCTACCTCACCCCAGGCACCTTCCCGGGCAATGAACTTCACATTGAAGCGGTCCACCAAAATACTCTGCCGGATTTGGTTGTACGCGCGGCTCATTCCGGCGAACAGGAAGTTGTTGATCACCGGGATGAAGCCCTCCGCAGCTAAGGCTGCCGCCACGCAGGCGCCGTTTTGTTCGGCAATGCCGCATTCGATCATGCGGTCGAACAGATTGTCAACCCACCACTCAATCTCTGGGAACTGCATGTCTTCCAAGATGGCCACCACGCGCGGGTCCCTCTGAGCGGCCGCAATCATGGCCTTACCGATGCCTTTGACAGGGGGAGTGGGCGCCCCAATCTCCACGTACTTAGTGAAGGTCGCCATACTTGGCCCTTCCTTCCCTTACGCCTTTCATCATCTCTTCACCACGACCCAGGTGAATGTGCAGTCTTTCCCAGTTGCTGATGCCACGACCTTTGACGGTGTGAGCGATGATGCACTTGGGCCGGTTGTCTCCATATAAGTCGTTAGCCAGATCCAGGGCGTCCAGGACTTGGCGGATGTCGTGCCCGCTGATCTCGGTCACCCACCAGCCGAACGAACGCCATTTCTCCACCAGCGGCTCAATGGGCATGATGTCGTTGGTGGGGCCATCGAGGGACCACTTGTTGTAGTCAACGATGGCGATTAGGTTGTCCAGCTTGAACTTGGCCGCGAACATGATGGCTTCCCACACCTGACCTTCGTGGAGTTCACCATCACCCAATATGCAGAAGGTCCGATATACCGGGTTATAGCGGACTATGTAGCGTGGCAAGAAGGTCTCGGTGCGCGAGGGCGGGTTGTACTTCATCTTGAGCTTCTCGGCTAAGGCCAGTCCGGCCGCGAACGAAAGGCCCTGTCCCAAAGAGCCGCCGGAGAAATCGATGCCCGGGGTGCACCAGCGGTCAGCATGGCCCTGGAAGGGGGACTTATAGCAGTAGTAGGTGGCCAGGGTCTCCTCTGGGTACATGCCTAGCTCTACGAGAGCGGCGTAGATGGCCTCGCAGCAATGAGCCTTGGACATGACCACCCGGTCGCGCTCGGGCCAGTCAGGGTTCTTGGGGTCAAAGCGCAGATGATGAAAATAAAGCGCGGTCACGATCTCAAGGACGGACATGGTGCCGCCAGCGTGACCTTGGGAGAAAGTGCAGAACTGGGTAAGACAGTGGCTAGCCAGTTTCTTGGTCTTAGCCTCGAGTTCCTTGACAAGTGCGTCGTCATGAGTCATGTCTGCGCCGCCTTTTTATCCGAATCTTCACGGAATCCTCGGAGAGAGCAGCACCGCAGCGCGGGCACTTGTTACCGTAGGCGGCTAGCACTGCTGCCTCGTTGGGGATGGCGCGCATGTAGAGGCGCCTGCTTATCTCTTCTCCAAAATAGAGCAGCATGTCGCACTTGCCGCAGTTGATCATCTCGCTCATTCAGCTTCCACCTCCTTTGCATTCGGCTTGCGTCTGCATCTCCTAAGGCTTGACCAAAATCTTGACAGCGGTGCTGGTCTTGCGGGCAGCCAGAGCCTGAGCGAGGTTGTCCAAGGGAACGATCTCGCTGATCATGGGTTCGAGGTCCAGCTTGGAGAGCAGTTTGACTGCCCGCGGGTAGACGTAGGGGGCAAGTAGGCTGGAGCGGATTGTGAGCTCGCTTGCGAACATCTGGTAGGGTTTGAGGGGTATGGTCACTTCTTCCGGATACACGCCTACCCACACGATGGTGGCGCACTTGTCGGCAAGCGCTAGGGTCTGCTCGGTCACGCTGAGCTTGCCGCTACATTCATAGACGGTGTCAAACCCGCGGCCTTCCGTCACTTCGCGGGCCACCGCGACCAAGTCTTCGGTGGTGGGGTCTACGGTCCAATCGGCTCCCAGCCTCTTGGCCATCTCGCGCTTCTCCGGGAGCGGATCTGAGACCAGGATGCGAGCCGCTCCGGCGCGCATGGCGATCTGCTGTACGAGAAGGCCGATGGTGCCGCCTCCACAGATGGCGACCGTCTTACCTGGCTGGATGTTGCCCTGATCGACGGCGTGTAAAGCAATGGTCACCGGCTCAAGCATGGCGCCGCGCTCGAGACTCACGTCGTCAGGCAGAGGGTAGAGGCAGCTTTCGTGATAGACGGCGTATTCCGCAAAACCAGCCTCGTAGGAGACCACATGCTCGCACATCTGCTCCATCTTGTTGCGGCAGTAGTAACAGGCTCCGCAATACTTGCGGAAGTTCATAGCAACCCGCTGCCCCACCTGGTAGGTGCCCAGTAGATTCGGCCCCAGTTCTACTATGGTGCCTGAGGCTTCGTGGCCGGCCTGGAAGGGGGGCTTGGGCCACCACGGGGACTTCATCAAGCCAAAGGTGCCATCGTAGATCTCTGGGTCCGTACCACAGATTCCGCAGTAGGCAATCTTGACCTTAACCTCACCCGGACCCGGCTTGGGTTCCGGGATGTCTTCAATGCGCACGTCAAACGGCCCGTAATAAAGAGCAGCTTTCATCTCAGGGCTCCCGCAGTTCGATTGCCAGGCCTCCCACCTCCGTGGGCTCAAAGTAGCAGAAACCCGGCTGTCCCTCCGGGAAGGAGCTGGTCCACACTTTGGCTCCGCGGGTCACCGCTTTCTCTATCTCGCCTTTGATGTCTGTACTCAGCCAGCCAATGTGATGGAGACCTTCGCCGTGTGCTTCCAGGCTCTCTTTCAGCGCTTGCTCGCCTTCGGTGGGCTCGAGCAGCTCAAGTTCTACCTCGCCCAACTTGGCGTTGGAGATCTTGGTTACCCACTCGGCCGGTTTGCCGTGCAGTTCCCCCTTAAAGTGGATGGCAAATACCTTGTGCTCATCGTTAAAGCGGAAAGGTCCGAAGCCAAGCGCCTCCAAGTGGGCGATGGCTTTCTCAATATCTCTCACCACTACGCCGATATGATGAGGGAGGGTGTTACGGAAAGACTGCTCTGGCTCTGACATGGCTACTTGACACTCCTTTGTCTCGGTAGAGGCTTTCCCGTCTCTTGTAAGCACGTCCGCCCGACATCGACAGCAGATCTTCACACAAGGCGGATCTTCACGGTAGTCAGGCAGACGCAAACCTCATTTGGTGTACTATATCAGCCACTAGTCAGAACAGCGGATACCGAGGTTTGCCAACCCTTATCACGAGCTGCGCAGCACTTAATAGAGATCTGCTGCCAGGGGCAGGCAACTTCGGCAACGAGCAGAAGCAACGCCCACAGAACGACGTGTTCACCCACTGGCGAACGGAACCTGGGCGGCCTGTCCCATACCTTGCGCTACATGCCGCTAGGGACCGCGTGCTTTGCTCGTCCTAACAAGCGTCCAGACGTCTTGGACACAATCCCCATGATTCCGTCGGGCATGAACCTCATGACCAGGATGATCAGCATGCCGGAGACCACGGGGTGGTACCCGCCAAAGTAGATATCCCCATAGGCAAACAAGCCCGAGACGATGAAGGCCCCTATAATTGGCCCAATGACCGTTCCTGTGCCGCCCAGAACAACCACCAGGATGGGGTAGAAGAGCCAGTTCATGCTGAAGACGCTGTCCGGGGTTATGTGGAATTGATAGTAACCAAAGATGCTGCCCGCTACCCCGGCTAAGAAAGCTGCCACAGCAAAAGCGAAGACCTTGTACTTGAGTACATTGATGCCGTGTGAGGCGGCCGAGATGTCGTCTTCGCGAATAGCCTTAAGCGCAAGTCCGATTCTGGATCTGGTGAGCGCGTAAACCAGGAACGTAGCGAAAACCGCCAGGAACAGCGCGCACCAGTAATAAACGTGCATGCTGGTGAACCTGGTTGAGTCCAGATAGACACCGTTGGCCCCGCCGGTGACGGTGCCGCCCTTGACAAACAGAACCTTAATGATCATTCCTAGTCCGAGTGTGCCGAAAGAGAAGTAGTCGCCCTTCAGGCGGGACAAGAGCGGGATACCCACGATGATCGCTAATATGGCGGGCGCAATTCCCGCGGCGATCATCAGCGTTACATCAAAGAAAAACCACAGGCCGATGCCATGGAGCCAAAGCTCGGCCATGGTGTACGCCCCAAGCCCAAAGAAGGCGTTTTGGCCGAGGCTGATCTGGCCTGTATAGCCAGCGACGAGATTCCAGCCCTGAGCTACCGTGAGGTAGATGCAGGTTATGAAGATGAAGTAGCCCAAGTAGGACTTGTCGACATCGACGAAGAAAGGCAGCGTGAAAGCAACCACGAGAACCACGAAGGCGACGGCAGCTGAGATCATGTTGGTGGGGCGCAGCTTCGCCCACCGTCCGGCTTCCACGCCCGTCTTGCTCACTGTCTCACCCACTCTTCACTCACTTCCTTGCTGACTTCGGCCATCAGACTTTCTTGACCACGCCCCGACGCCCAAACAGGCCATAAGGCAGGAAGATCAAGACCAAGATGAAGGCTGCGTAAGAGATGGCGTCGGCCCATCCTGCACCAATGTAGTAAGTGGCCAAGTTTTCCACGACCCCCAAGAGTACACCTGCCGCCAGGGCTCCCCAGACATTGCCTATCCCACCAAGGGTAAGAGCCACCAGTGCCTTGAGGGCAAAGGGGAAACCGTAGTTGGGGTCAAAGGAATAGACCGAGGCCATCACCACGCCGGCAGTTCCGGCCAGGGCGAGGCCTAGTCCGAAGGCAATTGCCATCACCCAGTTCGAGCTTATGCCCAGCAGCGTGGTTGAAACCATGTCTTCAGAGGCCGCGCGGACGGCTGTGCCAAGGCGAGTGTTCTTCAAGAACCAATACACAATGCTTGCCGCGGCAAGCGCAATTACTAGAGCCATCAGGCGCTGGAATGAAATATTGATCTCACCGATTCTGAGGGTGAAGCTTGAGTAAGAAGTGGCTGCATACCGTGGGGTTGCACCCCAGATATTCAGCATGAGGTTGTCGACCATATACATCAGGCCAACTGCAAGCAGCAATGAGACGTTCTTGTCTTCCAAGGCAGCGGCCTCTTTGAAAAGAACGTAGAACACACCCAGCCCACAGCCAAACGCGATAGGAATGCCTATCAGTATTGATAAATATGGATCAACTCCGGCCAGGGTAAAAAGAAAGTAAGTTAGATATGCAAATAGAACCATTATCGTCCCCTGGGCGAGGAAGATGATCCTCATTGTTCCAAATATCAAGCTGAGACCGATGGCTGCGACTCCATACATGGAGCCGAACAGTATGCCATTGATTAGGACTTGCAGTAGTACGTTCATTCCACTTTACCCCGCACCGCCCTAACTGCTCGCTCGCCTACGTAGGCTTTCCGTAGCTCCTCGTCCGCAGCAAGCTGCTCTCCCGGCCCGGACATGACAACGTGGCCCGTTTTCAACACGTAAGCGTAATGGCAGATTTTGAGCGCCATGTGGACATTCTGTTCAACAAGCAAGACGGTGGTGCCTTGCTGATTGAGAGCCACAATGAGGTCAAAAATTATCTTGGTGAAAATGGGGCTAAGCCCTAACGAGGCTTCGTCAATCATTACCAACCTTGGCTGCGCCATAACGGCCCGCGCGATGGCGAGCATCTGCTGCTCCCCACCACTCAGCAGTCCGGCCTTATTGTTGGCGCGCTCCTTCAATATGGGGAAGAGGGTAAACACCCGTTCGAGTGACTCAGCGTACTTTGCCCGTGCTCTTGGCAGATAGGCGCCAAGCTTGAGGTTTTCCAGAACGGTTAAGTTTTGAAACAGTCTGCGGCCTTCTGGCACCTGCACGACACCTCTGTCAACACGGTGTTTCGGACTGAGTCCTCCCAGGTCTTCACCCGCGAAGATGATCTGCCCATGGCGAGGATGAAGTAGACCGGATATGGTCTTGAGCAGAGTGCTCTTGCCCGCTCCGTTGCTGCCCACAAGGGCCACAATTTGCGCCTCTCGAACCTCCAGGGAGACGTCCCAGAGGGCCTGGACGTCCCCATAGGAGACACTGAGGTCTCTCACTTCAAGCAGATTGTTCTCCAAGGTAAGCCTCTATCACTTTCGGATCACACGCGACGTCGTCCGGACACCCATCTGCTATCTTCTCGCCGTAGTCGAGCACTGCTACCCGCTGGCAAAAGTCAAGCACAGCGTCCACCTTGTGCTCGATCCACAGAATCGCGAATCTCCTTTCCTCTTGGATGCCCTTGATGACCGTAAGCAGGTTTTGTGTCTCTACCGGAGTGAGTCCAGCCATCGGCTCATCCAGGAGGATCAAGCGGGGCATCGAGGCTAGCCCCATAGCAATCTCGAGAAGTCGACGATCGGAAAGAGTCAAGTGGGCAGCCTTGATGTCTGCCTTGCCCCACAGGTTCACCAGCTGAAGCGATTCGGTTGCGCGCTGCTTTGGGCTCTTGCCTGGGTACTTACCGCCATATACAGCAGCAGTCATCACGTTTTCAAATACGGTCATCTTGAGGAAAGCTCTTACCAGCTGGTAAGTTCTAGCTATCCCCAGATGACAAATCTTATGAGGCGGCATTCCAATGAGTTGATGGCCATTAAAGGTAATGCTGCCGCTATCAGGGGTATAAATCGAGGTGATAAGATTAAAGACTGTCGTCTTGCCAGCGCCGTTAGGACCAATCAGACCCACGATCTCTTCTTCGTTAACCACGAAGTCCAGATCCTGGATGACCTTAAGCCCCCCGAAACTCTTATTAACTTTCTCAAGAACTAGCAGCGGTTTAAGGTTATCTTGAGGCATAGCTATGATTTGAACGAGCGACTAGGAGAAAACTAGAAAAACGAACCGAACTGGAACTATAGTTATACACAATCCCCAGCCCCAGATACCGACTTATTGTATGGAAAGCCCTCTTTTCGACCCCTGTCATCTGTCCACGGCCCACAGCTGTCCCGCTCTTGGCAAAGCCGCAAATAAGTCCTCCCGGCCAACGGAACGGGACGATACCAAGTGAGCGCGGAAATATCAAGTGCCCTTTGTGGAGAGGTCGCGGGAGCACGCTTCGCACGGAAGTCGGACCAGCTGGGGACGGCGGGAGCGGGAGGGAAGAGTCGTGGCTGTCCCGGATGGTGTGATAACATGCGTAGAAGAGATAGGGTAGGGGAATGACTAGCAGGGGGGAGCCTATGACTAGCGGATAAGGATTCCTCGATTTTCTTGGTGAGTAGTGGAGCGTTTCGCCCTGCGCGGTGCTTCACTGGGTTTCGACGTCATGTTCTTTGGGGGAGGTGACGTAGCTGTGAGAAAGAAAACGTTAGTTGTCGTGCTGAGTCTTGCCGTCCTGGTGATGGGCCTTGCTTGCCTGGCTGTGTTGTCAGGTTGTGGGGAAGAGGAGACCACAACGACGGCCGCGCCGCCAAGCACCACGGCGACGACGCAGGCAAGCAGCACCACGGCGAGCACTGGAGCAACGACGGAGACTACGGCCGCGGGTGGCTTCAAGGGCAAGATCACCGTTGGTGCGCTGATCAACATGACCGGCCCGTTTGCAATGAACGGCGCCGAGATCAGGTTCTCTTATGAACTCGCAGTCAAGGACATTAATGAGGCCGGCGGGATCAAGTTGCCCGATGGCAACTACGAGCTTGTTATGAGAGCAGTTGACTCCAAGAGTTCCGACACGGAGGCCTCAGCAGCAGCCGAGAAGCTTATAAAAGTTGAGGGACTTAAGATTATCCTCGGTGCTGAGCCTACCCCGCTTAACCTAGCAGCAGCCACCGTTGCCAACAAGTACAACGCTCTCTATCTGACTGATTATACGTGGACCGACGTTGCCAGACAGCAAAACCTAAGCTCGCTGGCCGTTCTGTTCTTCCCAGCAGGCAAAGGCGGCCCAGGCGAGACTCCCTTCCTGATTTGGGATAAGCTACCCGCCGACAGCAGACCAACCCGCTGGGGGATTGCCACTCAAGACAACGCCGACGGCCAAGCCATCGGTGGAGCACTCAAGGATTTTGCTAGCCAGCACGGGGCGCAGGTAGTTGAATACCAGAGCTATACGCCCGACTCCAAGGACTACTCCTCGGTTATCCTCAAGTTCAAGCAGGCGAAGGTTGACGCACTTATCGGGTTTGCTACTACTAGCGACGCCATCACCTTCACCAAGCAGATGAAGGAGCAGAACTATGCTCCGAAGATCTTCGGCGGAATGATGGGGTTCTGGAGCACCGAGTACTCTGACGCCTTGGGGGCCGATGCTGACTATGTGCTGCACGATGGCTTCTGGCATCCGGACCTTGGCCATCCGAAGGGCAAGGAGATTGCTGAGGCCTACGCGGCCGCGCACTCGGGCAAGACCACTGTGGTTGGCGGCCTGCCCTATGCCCTGGTACAAGTGCTAGCCGCTGCCATCGAGAAGGCGGGTACCACGGACGCGCAAGCAGTGAGAAACGTTATAGCCAACGGGACCTTCCCTGGAACGGCAATGGGCGATCTGCAGTTTGATGATCATGGAATTTGTGAGATTCCACCGACTTATTCGCAGTGGCTGGGTGGCAAACGAGTGCTGATCTATCCTGGCCACGAGACTGAACTCCAGTACATGAAGCCGTGGAATGAGAGATAGAGAGTGTGACAGGACAGCCGGCCTGTCGCACCTCCTGCATTGCACCGGCTAGGTAGGTCGCGGGCCCCCTTCCCCGCCTAGGCGGGGAAGGGGGCCCGCCTCACTCCAGTTCAAACCTGCAAGACTTAAAACAGAGCCGACGCAGGGAATCGAACCCTGGACCTGCTCATTACGAGTGAGCCGCTCTGCCAACTGAGCTACGCCGGCACGGGAGTGAATCGAGCCCCACAGGACCCGCCTCGCGCTTCCACCAAGGCACTAGGCATTCCACAACAGCCGCTTAGTTTAGAAGCTCCCGCCTGCGCTGACAAGCTTCCAGTCGGAGCCCTTCCTGGACCAGCTCCCTACCGGAGGCAAACCTACGCCCATCAGTCTGGTGATGGGCCGCTCTCGCCTTCGCCGTTACCGGGGCCCCCGCCCCACCGTCTCGGTCTTCTGCGCCGGCGGGGTCGCCCGTTGGTGCCCACCCCGCCCGACTCTGGCCCACGGGCGCCCCCGCCTGAAGAGCTTGACCTTGGCTGACCGCGCTTGGCTCGCTGTTCGCCCTCGGAGCTGCGAGCGCGCTCAGCACCGTTCTCCACACCAGCCTGGCTTTCTCGCCTGTTGGGAGCCCCTTGCCCAGTCGCGCTTTCTTGCACAGTGCCGTCTTCACGCGGCCTTCGCCGCTTTTGCGGACGACTGGGACTACGGCGACGCCGCTTGCTGGCCCCCTCGATTCCACCTTCGCCGCCAACCTGGGCTTCTCCCAAGGCTTTCTCCCTGACCGTCGCGGTAGTTTCCGTCCCACTGGACTCACCGGATGCACCAGTTGGCCGCCCGCGTGACTTCTTCTTGCGCCGTCTTCGACTCCGTCGGCTGGGGCGAGTGCTTTCCTCCACGATGACCTCGATGGGCTCACCGTCCGCCCCCAACACAACTTCCGCTTCCACCACCGGTAGATTGTCAGAGGCAGCTTCCTCCTCCGCGAGAGTCTCCAGCCCAGCAGTGCTGTCAAGCCAGGAAACCGGAACCGGCTCGGCCACCTCCGGCACCACTACCAGCCCGCCATCTTCTCGAGGCTCGCACGTGCTCAAGCGAACGTTGGTGAGCGTGCCGTCCTCCAGGCGGACAATGATGGATTCCTTGGTCAGGTTGTACCCAGCTACGACCCCCTCGCCACGTGGCGTCAAGACAGGGGTTCCTTTGGGCGGTGCCTCTTTACGGAAGCTCACGTACTGTTCCTGCTCATACTTGAGACAACACATGAGGCGCCCGCAGAGACCTGAAATCTTGGCCGGGTTGAGCGGCAAGTTCTGTTCCTTGGCCATGCGGATGGACACTGGCTCATCGTCCCCGGAGAAGAGAGTGCAGCACAGCTGTCGACCGCAGGGCCCCAGGCCCCCGACCAGCCGCGCCTCCTCCCGCGCTCCCACCTGGCGCAGCTCCACCCGCATCTTAAGCGTCCTTGCCAGATCCGCGACCAGAGCCCGGAAGTCAACCCGCTCCTCGGCCACAAAGCTGAAAGTGATCTTCCCGCCGCCGAAGGCAATCTCCGCGTCCACCAGCTTCATGTCCAGCCCGTGTTCCTCGATCAGCCGCCGGCAGACCTCGAGCGCCTCCTTGCGCAGCTCCTCAGCTGCGTTCAAAGTCTCCAGATCTTTGCCTGTGGCCAGGCGGATCACTTTCTTGAGCGGAGCAGGAAGCTCAGAGTCGTCAACGGTGTAAGGTGGCTCGACTACTTGCCCAATCTCCGGACCATTGACGGTCTGCACCACCACCTTGTCGCCGCGGCAAAGTTCAAGTCCGGCGGGGTCAAAGTGGTAGATCTTGCTGCCTCTCCGAAAAACCACCCCTACAACTTCGGCCACTTAGGTGAGGGCCTCCTTGATAGCAAGAAACATATCTGCAAGTGCAAAACGAGCGTCGACATTATACCGGAGCCGCTCCTGCGTCCTTCTAGCACAAGCCACTGCCGCCAAGTACGAGGGAATGCTGTCAGCAAGAGCAAAGATCCGCAGCTCCTCTATGCGGTCTCGGTTTAGCACCGCCTCTTCCGCGCCCGCTGCCAGCATGGCCAAGTCCCGATACCAGCCGCCAAAGACCTGAACCACCGTTTGCAAGCCGAGGCTGACTTGCCGGCGCTTTTGCCTCCTGAGGAGCTCATCATAAGTCTTCTCGACCCAGGCCCGATCGCGGGCGTTAGAGACCCACTGCAGCCTTTTATCCCGCTCTTGCTCAAGCTCGGCCGCCCGTTCTGCGGCCCGAATTTCGATCGTACCCATGATCTCATCAAGGGCGGATTCTAAGTCTAGAGGCGCTGCCTCAGGGAGGTCGCGGGCCAGGTCAAGCAGACGTTCGCGCTGCCGGCGAGCCCTTTCGTTACTGGCCAGGTCGCGGGCGTAGGATAGATCTCCTGCCGCCACCCGCGCCCACAGCTCCGCCCGCGCGGGAGGCACCCCCAGGCGTTCTCTCAGGTCATCCACAATGGCTGGGGTAGGAACCAAGGAGAACGGCACTAGCTGACAGCGGGAAAGTATGGTGGAAGGAAGGCGCTCCGGTCGGTCAGTGACCAGAATGAAGTGCACGTGGGGCGGCGGCTCTTCAAGTGTCTTCAAGAAAGCACCGGCCGCCTCCTCATTGAGACGCTCGGCGTCCAGCAGTAGGTAGACCTTGGCTCGGGACTCAAGCTCAAATGGTCGCTTAGGCGCGTCGGGGACTATCCCGTCCCGGATAGTCTCGACGCGAATCTCGTTTGCCTCGGGAGCCACAATTCTCACATCGGGATGCAGACCTGCCTGGACTCGCCGACAGATGTCGCAGGTCCCACAGCCGCGCGCCGGACAGACTAGACCGGCAGCAAAAGCCAGGGCGGCGTCAGCCTTTCCCACCCCCGGGGGACCGGCAAAAAGATAGGCGTGAGAAGCTCCCTCTTCCAGCGCCCGGGTAAGGAGCGAGACCGCCAGTTTCTGCCCTACGATGTTGGCGAACAGTCTGCTCAAAGCGTCTGCGCCCCCATTGGCCGCTGCTCAATGACTGAAAAGGCCCAACTCCTCCTCCACCACGGCCCGCACCCGCGCCTGGACTTCTGCTTCTGACCCGCTGGCATCTACGCGGCGAATGCGATGCGGATGGTCTAACAATAGCTTGCGGTAGCCCTCGGCCACCCTCCGGTGGAAATCGTCGTCTTCCGCTTCAAGCCGGTCAGGCACACTGGCCACCCGACTTGCGCGCACTGCATCGTCCAGGTCAAGGAATAAAGTCAGGTCCGGGAAGAGACACTCCGTGGCCCAGACGTTCAGGGTAATGATGTCTTCCACGCCCAGGCCCCGCCCATAGCCTTGGTAGGCAAGAGAGGAGTCAAGATACCGGTCGCAGAGAACCACCTGACCGTCTTCCAGCGCCGGCCGGATTACCTCCTTGACCAGATGAGCTCGCGCTGCAGCATAAAGAAGCGCCTCTGCCCGCGCAGCCATGCCTTTGTAGCGGGGGTTGAGCAAGATGTCGCGGATGGCCTCGCCCAGAGGAGTACCGCCTGGCTCACGCGTGACCAACACCACGTAGCCCCGCTCCCGCAATCCCTCGGCAAGCAGCTCCATCTGAGTGGACTTGCCGCAGCCGTCAAGGCCCTCAAAAGTGATGAACACCCCGCGCAGTCCACTACCCAATCCGGCAAGAACTGAGTCGTCAAGGCTGGCATCCTCCGGGGGCTCAGGGAAACCTTGACAGAGGCCGTCCGCTCCCGCGGGGAGGCCGTTCGCTCCCGCGGGGACGCCACCCGCCCCAGGGGTAAAACCTTCCGCCTCCTGGGGAAAGCCGTCCTTGTCCTCCGCTCCCATGTCTACTCCCGCCCCCTATCGTGAGTGCAGTCCACCCTACCCGAGGCTATCCATCAGCCTTGGCTCCTGCGTGTTCGGAGGCGCGGCGCGTGCCGCGCCGCGCCCGGTACTCACTCTTGGTGGGACAGAGCGGGTCGAGGCACATCGTCCAGGGCCGACGTCCGCCCAATATCTTCACCTTGGGACTTCCGCACTCCGGACACACCTCACCGGTGCCGATAATGTCACCTCGCTGCGGAAGCGGATAGGTCTGGTCGCATTCCGGATAGCCCTCGCACCCGGCAAAGCGTTTCCTCGTGGTCTTTGAGCGCACCACCCGCAGCTGGTGGAGACCGCACTTGGGACAGAGCCCCAACATGCGGTCACCGCTAATGCCTTCGTAGATCCTGGCGGAAATCTGTTCCCGATTCTGCTCAAGCGACTCGTAGGCCTGACGAAGAAGTTCCCGAGAGATGCTAACTACCTGCTCCTTGGTGAGATCGCGTACCGAGATCAAATCCATGTCCTTCTCAAGCTCAGCCGTCATCTCCGGGGAAGCAATACGGGGCGCGTACTCCTGCAAGGCCTCAGCCAATTTGATGCCCATCTCCGTCGGTTCGATGGGGTTACCGTGAATGTAGCCGCGGTCATACAGGTTTTGGATGATGGTATGACGGGTGGCTTTGGTCCCCAGATTGTGCTTTTCCATAAGCTCTATCAGGGTCCCCTGCCCGTAGCGCGGCGGAGGCTGGGTCTCTCGCGCCTCCAGCTGCTTATCCACCAGCTCCACCAGGTCGTCCTTAGCCAGGAGAGGCAGCTCCGCATCCTTCTGTCGGGCATAGGGGTAATAGTCGAACCAGCCCGCACTCACCACCCGGCTACCCCGAGCAACAAAGGGTTCCCCGCTTATAACCAGATCCACCCGGTTTGACTCGACCACCGCCTCATCAGCCAGGGTGGCCATGAACCGGCGGGCCACGAGTTCATATATACGCCATTGCCTCTCATCCAACTCGCTACGCTTGGGGCTGCCGGTGGGATAGATAGGCGGATGATCGGTGGTCCTTCGTTCCCCTCGGCTAGGATGCAGAGAAGGCCTGGCCAGAAGTTCTTGGGCCTCTCGCTCGAACTCCCCCGCCGCCAATACCTGCAAAGCCGCGCGTAGGTCAAGGGAAGAGGGATACACCGTGTTATCTGTGCGTGGGTAGCTGATGAAACCGGCGATGTAAAGGTCCTCAGCAATACGCATGGCAGCCGCCGCGCTAAAGCCGAGAGAGGTGGCGGCGCTGGTGAAGCTCGTGGTGTTGAACGGCGCCGGACGGGGCACCTTCCGCAAGGTTTGTTTGACCGCCGATACTCGGCCAGGCGGGGCCAGTTTCTCATAGACAGCTTTGGCCCGCGCCTCGTCAGTGAACCTCTCCTCCTTGTGAACAGCGGAGAACCTTTGCCCGTCGATGGCAAGTTCCACCTTCACCACCCAATAGGGCTCAGGAACAAAAGCCCGTCGCTCCTTTTCCCGCTGCACAATCAGGGCGAGCGTCGGAGTTTGCACCCGGCCTACGCTCAAGAACTGGTTTCCCAGGCGCGAGGTAGCCAGCGACACAAAACGGGTAAGAGTCGCTCCCCAGATAAGATCGATGTCTTGCCGCGCTTCCCCCGCCCGAGCCAGTGGCTCAGAGAGTTGATCCAGCTTGGCGAACGCCCGGGTGATGTCCCCTTGGGTGAGCGCGGAATAGCGCGCGCGACGCACAGTCCGCACAAGGCGCGGGTTGGCCTCGAGGGCCAGTTCCAAGGCCTCCAGACCGATGAGCTCGCCTTCCCTGTCGTAGTCGGTAGCGATGACAAGCGAGGTGGCTTCGGCAGCCAGTTTCTTTAGCGTACGGATGACCGCCTTGGCCGTCTCGGTCTTTGTCAGAGGTGCGTCGATGAGCGCCTTGGGCTCGACTTTCCGCCACTCCGCGAACTCAGGCGGAAAATCCACCTGGACCACATGGCCCTTGAGACCAAGGACAGCCGCCTTCTCTCCCTGGGCATCCGTAAAAACATAGTAGGGCACACGTAAATGAGACTCCTGCTTAACCGGCCCTACCGCAAGGATGCTCGCAATCTTCTTCGCGGCATCATTTTTCTCAGTGACTATCAGTCGCAACTTGCCTGGCTCCTTCTCAGCGGCCGACCGTTCAGTCGGCAGAGAGA
>Ga0315298_1004802_pt1 | contig 19786 bp, 10 predicted proteins | sample WHS_1_MG_FD_203077 | JGI IMG/M metagenome (GOLD analysis project Ga0315298, IMG submission 203077) | Extremophilic microbial mat communities from Washburn Hot Springs, YNP, Wyoming, USA - WHS_1_MG | ecosystem: Environmental > Aquatic > Thermal springs > Hot (42-90C) | place: USA: Wyoming...
ATCACGGATATGTATGGCAAGTAGGCGAAGATACTCCGGACGGGTCGGATGCCCGGGCGAGCAGGAGGTGCACGATGCGTGTCCCATTGGCGACTGCCCTTGTGCTGGTCATGGCTTTGAACGCGGTGGGCGCGGAGGAGGGTCTGCGTGGCCGCTGGACGTTCGACGAGGGCAAGGGGAATGCCGCGCGCGATACCAGCGGCAATAACAATCATGCGATCGTCAGGGGCGCGACGTATGTTCCCGGTCCCCGCGGTTTCGCACTCCGCTTCGACGGCAAGGACAACTTCGTTGACGTCGGCAAACGCCAGTCGCTCCAGTTGGACAAGGCGGGCTCCATCGAGGTCTGGTTCTTGCCCGAGGAGTTCCAGGGCGGGATCGTGAACTGGAGCACCGGCGGAGGCTGGGACGACGAGCGTCTCGTGGTGGCCTTCAACACTTACAGCACCTACCGCGGCTTCAACGTGGTTGTCGCCGATGGCGCTTCAAGTCTGTGCCGGAGGGTGCCGGAGCCGGAGAAGGGCGTCTGGAATCACCTTGTTCTGACCTTTGACGGCGACACGATCTCCTGCTGGCTGAACGGGCATGCTGTCACCTTCTCCCAGGACGTCAGCCCGGCGCTGGAGGGTGTACCGTTCTGGATCGGGCGATGCCAGGGACTGGGAGCCGAATATTTCAAGGGCCTGATTGACGAGGTGAGCGTGTACGACCGTGCCCTGTCGCCCGATGAAATTCTCGCGCGATACAGACGCGATGCAGCGGCGTTCGGACGAGATGTCTCTTCGTTCACCAGGCCGGCGCTCAGCACGTACGCGCTGCCCGAGCAGGGACGGCTCTGTGTGACGGCCGACTGCAACCTCATGCGGCCGCTCCCGGAGGGCGTCGCGGTCGCCGTGTCGCTCGTCGCCGCGACCGGCGAGAGGATCGGCGAGACGACGATCCCGCTGCCGTCGGACACGGCATCGGCCACGGCGCTCCTCGACATGGCATCGGCCAGGACCGGGGAATACACGGTGAATGCGCAGTTGCTCGACCGCGGGGCGAAGCCGGTGGGCAGCATGTCCACAGCCAGCGTGGCATGGCCCGGTCAGCCGCAGGAGTTCAGGGGCGTGAAGGTGCTGAACAACCTCGTGTGGGAACTCCTGAGCGATAAGCCGGGGAATATCGCAGCGGGGGATCGCACCTATTCGTTCACGGCGCCGAAGACGCGGTGGGTGTACGCGAGGCTGACGGCCGATGCGACGGCCGGGCGGCTTTCGGTATCGCTCGACTCCGGCCCGGAGACGCGCGATATCATCGTGTTCGAGAAGGGCGAGAAGGGCACGCGCGAGGCGATGCGCTTTCTGCCCGCCGGCTCGCACTCCATCGCAATTCACTGCGATGGGCCGTGTTCCGTCGAGGAAGTCACGCTTCGCTCGATACCGGAACTCATCTACGCCCGGTTCACCGACAACCCCCACACGCAGCCATTCGGGCCTTATTACGGCGAGTTCCTGGAAAAATACATAATTCCGCACGTGAACACGTTCGTCACGAGCCGTTCGCTGGATGATCCTCTCTTTGCGAAATGGCACGGCACGGGCAGGCGATGGTTCGTCGAGTGCACGGTGCCGCGCGAGAGCGACGGGAAACCGCTCACTGTCGAGGACGCCATCGCTCATATATCGGGCACGGTAGGGTTCAGTGACGCGCGATTGAACGGCGTCCTCGCCGACGAGTTCGGTGATTCGGAGCCGGTCTGCGCCGTGTACGCCGAGGCCGTGCGCAGGCTCAGGAGGGATCCGGCGTATTCGGCGAAACTCTTCTATCCGTACGCAAACGATTTCTACACCGGAGAGGAAGGCAAGGAACTGGTGAAAGCGCTGATGGAGGCGGGTTCGCGTATCGCGTGGAAGCAATATCTCAAGGAGCAATCGAACGAGAACGCTGCGAGGCAGTTCATCCATCAGCAACTTGTCGCCCGCGTAGAGGCGTACCGCAGGCTGTGTCCCGGCTCGGTGGAGCACATCGCGGTCTGCTTCGGCACGTTCTCCGCTCCGCCCGAGTTCCTCAACACGAACCCCGGCGTCAATTACAAGAAATATCTGGATATGCAGTTCAACATCGTGGCCAATCATCCTGCGTTCTGGGGCACGTACGGCCTGATGACATACCTCGCGAGTTACGCTGACGAGGAGACGAATCGCTGGGTTGCGCACCTCTTCCGTCACTACGGGATCGAGGGACAGACCGCGCCGGCGACACAGGACCCGTACGATCTCGACCATGTTCGGAACGGTGATTTCGTGCGCGGGACGGAGGGCTGGACGCTATCCCCTGCCGATAAAGACAGTATCCGCACCGTGCGCGCGCCACGCCTGGGCTGGCTGGAGGGACGGTATCCGCCGACGAGCGAGGGCGATACTGCCATCCTCCTCGTGAGGAGCGCCCGCAAGCCGAACGTCATAAGTCAGGAGATCAGGAACCTCACGCCCGGGAGGCTCTATGCCCTGCGCATGTTCTCGGCGGACTACGATGAATATCTCAGCGGTAAATCCGAGAGGGCCGTGCACGCCGTCTCCGTGAAACTGGATGGGGTCCAGGTGCTTCCCGGGGCGAAGAACTCGTTCCAGTTCCCCATCGCCAACTGTTACTCGCACCATTACGGGAAGTTCGACGACAAGAACAGTTACTGGATGAACTATTACTGGCGTGTCTTCCGTGCCGACGGCAACGCGGGCAAGATCACCATCTCCGACTGGTCCAGCGACGACGCGCCGGGCGGGCCCGTTGGCCAGAAACTGATGCTGAACTACATCAGCGTTCAGCCTTACTATCCGCCCGAGTGAACGCCGGTAAGTGCTCTGCAAGCGTCGCGGAACTGGTGCGCCGGTCGCTTCTCCATCGGCGCCGGAAGTCATGCTTTCCCCGTGCAGGAGCCTGCCGATGAGGACCTTGCGCACTGCCATCATCGGGATCTTTTTCTTCGCGTCCGGCGGCCTCGCCCAGTCCACGCGACCGTGGGCGACGAGCGTCCCGTTCGAGCCCATCAAGGATTTCGGGACGGTCCGGATACCGAACGGTGATGCGCCGGTGAGCCACACCGTCGAGTTTCCCGCTGTCACGCGCAGGCCCGATGCCAGAGTTGTCCTGAGGTTCGAATCGCGGGTGGATAACCCGAGGCCCGCTGGCTGGAACTACTATCTCGGCATCGAACTCAACGGTGTTCGCGTTTCCGGCTATACAGCCGATGGGACTCGCCGCCTGGTGAACCGCGGAGGAACCGTGACCCTCGACGAGGGGCGGGTATACACGTGGCCGTGGTGGAACCGCGTGCAGGACAACGAGATATCGCTCCTCACATTTTTCGGCCCGGGCGGGAGCACGCTCGACGATCGCATAAAGTCGGATCGCGAGGAGTTTTATTGGAACGTGGTTGACGTGACCGACCTCGTGATTTACAGCGACGCCGGTCCCGCCGGTGCCATGGCCGGCGCCAGGTCCAATGTCCTCGTCCTCACGAACAACCTGCTTTCCCGATACGTTGGTGGCGCGAGGATGGAGATTGTCCTTGGGAACTTCGCTGTTGGATATATCCCGTCCGAAGCCTGGAAGCAGCGGGTCGGCGGAGCGAACGCGGCAGTGACGGAGATTGCCGATGCGCTTGTTCTGAAGGGGCCCGATTACGAGGTGCGCATTGGACGGGGTGGAGTTCTGCACCTTGTGCGTGATGGGCAGGTGTTCGCGGTGGAGAGTCGGTTCTCGCACCCGGGCGATGCGATCCGGTGGTACGCATTCGCTGCGGAGGCGGGCGAGCCGCCCCTGGGCTGGGGTCCCTCGGTCGAGGGACAGGGGGATGCTGGCGCCACGGTCTCGGGACACACCGCCGCGTACGACCTCGTTCGGACCGTGACAGTTGCGGAGCACCGGGTTATCGTCCGCGATACGTTTCGCAATCTGACGGACGAACCGGTCGGCATCATGATCGAGCACTCGTTCGCGACGCCGGCCCCGCTCGTGGAAGCGCTCCTGGGGGGCGTGCCTGTCCTCGCACAGGAATATTTCCCTGAGAACCCGACGATCTTTCTCCGCGGCGGCTCGGCCAATCTGGGTGTCCTGGCCGAGGACGACGTCTTCCGGTTGCAGATAATTGGAGCGGTTCGACCCAACCGCGCCGTCGCGAGGATCGAACACTTCGGTCTCGATGCCCACTCCGATTACACTTTCGAGTGGGCCTTGTATCCGATGCCGCCACAGGCCGACTACTGGGCATTCATCAACAGGGTCAGGCGCGACTGGAACGTCAACTTCACGATCGAGGTGCCGTGGGACTTCTTCCATGTGCAGCGCAAGGCGTCGCTCCTGCGCGATCCTGACGCCATGCGGGCTTACCTCCGGCGAAAGAACCTCGGCATCGTCGCCCTCGCGCCCTGGATAGATTACGAGAACTACGATGAGGAGACGGGCGGCCTTGTCACGCGCGAGAAGTACAAGAGCCTCATGACGGAGGCGGCGCGCGCCTTCCGTGCGGTGAACCCGGCGATCAGGGTCACCGGCTGCATGGAGAGTTTCCCGATATCGCTCTCGCTGGAGGATTCGCGCACCTTGCGAGACCGCCTTCCTCCCGACGAGCGAAAGCAGGGCTACCCCAGGGTCACGCGCGAGATGCTCACAGGCCTCGGCAGCCTCACCGAGCGCGACAAGGACTCGCTCTTCGTGAGTCCCGACGGCCGCCTCACCGTGGAACTTTACTATCGGGGTCCTGGCGAGACGTGGCAGGAGCGCACTCCAATGGTCGCCATTGCCGCGTATCCCGCCATGGGAAATGCCCAGCACGACAGGCTCATGGATCAGGCGCGGTTCATCATGGAGGAATGCGGGCTCGACGGCATCTACATAGACTCCTTCAGCCTCGCGTACGAGGGCAACATGGCGCATCTCAGGTACGACTACTCGAAGTGGGATGGAAGGACGGTTGACATAGATCCCGCAACCGGCAGGGTGGTCCGTCGCTACACCGACGCCGCTCTCGCGGGGGCGACCTCGCGCGCTGCGCTGATCCAGTACGTCATTGGCAGGGGCGGCGTCTTCGTGGCCAACTCGTACGCCGCGGTGCGCGAAACGCAGTCGCTCCGCGCATACCGCTTCTCGGAATCCGAGTACTGCTTCGACCCGCTCGCCCTGAAGCGCGGCGAGAAACCGCCGCTCTTCTACCGGATGTGTGGGGGGCAACTTTCGACGCCGATCGGCCTGGGCTACCGGCCAGTACGCCTTCGGCCCCGGGATGCGGATAACTACGCCCGCATCCTCGTGAAGACCGCGATCACTTATCTGCGTTACGGCGGCCTCTATTATCATTATGGCTCCGAGATCCCCGAGGAGGGTCCCGGCTCCGGAGATTATGGCCCGTTCAATCACATGTTCCCGATAACGCCGGTGGAACTCCGGGAAGGGGCCATTATCGGCCGGGAGCGTATCGTCACGGCCGTTTCGGGCCAATTCGACATCGAGAGTCAGGGGGCGCCGCGTGTCCTCCTCTTCGATATCACGGGGCGAGAGGTACCTCACTCGATGAAACCCGTCGAGACGGCCGATGGCGTCTGGCGCGTGCAGGTTGAACTCGAGGACTGGGAATCCATTGCGGTCGTGGAGGCGCAGTGAGTTCGCCGGTTCGTGGCGCTTGACCTTTGCGGGACCGCGGATCGGGCCGTGCGGCAGCGAAGGCGCAGTACGTCAGGGGTTTCCCAGTCGGGCGCGCAGTGCCCGTTCCATCGCCTCGCGCGGGGCGGGCAGACCTGTCCAGAGTTCGAACTGTAGCGCGGCCTGTCGGATGAACCACTCGACGCCAGTGACTATCTTGCAGCCCGACTCTCTGGCCTCGCGAAGCAGTCGCGTCTCCATCGGGTTGTAAACTGCGTCGAACACGACCGCACCGGGTCTGAGGCAAACGCGCGGGACCGGCGTCTCGTTCACGGCTGGATGCATCCCGACCGATGTGGTGTTGACGATGATGTCCGCGCGCACATCGGCGATCCGGTCGAGAGGGCAGAACCTCGCGCCGATCTGCTCGGCGAGCCTGCGGCCTCTTTCCGGGGTTCGGTTGGCGATGACAATCATTGCGCCGCGCTCGGCCAGGCCGAAGGCGACCGCCCGTGCCGCTCCGCCGGCCCCGATGATCAGGACTGAACGCCCATCCAGGGCGCGAGGGCCGGGTCCCGCATCCCCGCCCAGGGCGTTCTCCAGTGCCGCCAGTGCCGCCGGCACATCGGTATTCGTACCGACGAGGCGACCGCCACGGTACATCACCGTGTTCAGCGCCCCCACGCGCTTGACGACCTCGTCCACGTCGTCCATCGCCGGAAGTACGGTCTCCTTGTGGGGTATGGTCACAGAGTAACCGCTCACGTCCATTTCGCGGTAGGCCTTCACGAACCCGACGACATCGCGCTGGACCCTGAAGGGCACATAGACCGCATCCACTCCCGCATGACGGAACGCGGCGTTCATGACCGCGGGACTCATGCTGTGAGCGATTGGGTCTCCTATGAGGCCGTATATCGCCGTCCCCGGACCTATCCGGTGATACCCATACATGTCGCGAAGTTCCGCGGCAGGCACCTGGCCGGGCGCTGATTCCTTGCCCGGCGCGAGCGACGCATAGACCAGATAGTTTCCGAACTTGCGACCGAGGATGCGGCTGACCAGACCCAGTTCGCCCATGCCGAGAAGTATGGTCGGATGGCGGGTTCGCCGCAGGACTCGGAAGAGTCGCAGGTTGTCGCGAATGTCGCAGATCATGCATGCTATCTTGGCGACGTCCGCACCGGAACGAACGATACTGTCATGAAGGCCATCGAGGTCCGGTGGCGTGCGTTCGAAGTCATGGTGCGAAACGATGACCCTTGTGCGCCCGCCACGTCTCAGGCGTTGAACGCAGTCGAGTTCCACGTCAACGTATTCGGCTGCGAGGTCCACGGCCCGCTGCAGGAGGCCGAGGCGCTCGCCTTCCGGGCCCTCGAAACACCCTCCCTGGCGCACGGGCCTGCAGGTTACGATGACCGGACATGGCCTGTTGCGGAGGAGGCGTTCGAGGTCGGCTGACGGGGCATAATCGAGGCGCAGTTCGACGAGGTCGGCGATCCGGGCTGCGGCCCACATTTCCTCCGCTATGGCGTCGGTGGTTCGGGCTACGATCGGAATGCAGATCATTTGCTCTTGGCCGTACGCGCCCTGGCGCTTCTCCTTTCCGCTCGGCCGAGCACCTTATTGATGGCGTTCAGGTAGGCCTTGGCCGAGGCCACGACGATGTCGGTGTCAACCGCGTGTGCGGAGACGCGATGGTTTCGGACCTCGACCTCGACCGATACCTCTCCCTGCGCGTCCTTTCCCATGGAGACAGCCCGGATGCGGTAGTCGGTGAGGCGCGCGGGCACTCCGATCATCCGCTCGATGCACTTGTAGACCGCATCCACGGGGCCGTCACCGGTGGCCGCGTCCTCGAGGAGACGCCCCTTCCTGTCGCGCAGCCTCACGGTTGCCATGGCGACGGAGTGCGTTCCGCTGCTGATGTGGAGGGATTCGATCTTGTAAAGTTCCTCCACACGGGCGATCTCGTCCTCCAGAATCGCCTCCACGTCCTCGTCGTAAATGGTTTTCTTCCTGTCCGCGAGTTCCTTGAACCTTTGGAAGGCGCTCTCCAACTGCTCGTCGGTCAGGCGGAAGCCGAGTTCCCGCGCCCGGATGCGAAATGCGTGGCGGCCGGAATGCTTGCCGAGCACGATCTGGCTCCGCGACGCGCCCACGTCCTGCGGTCTGATTATCTCGTAGGTGATTTCCTTCTTGAGTACGCCATCCTGATGAATGCCGGATTCGTGCGCGAAGGCGTTCTCGCCGACGATCGCCTTGTTGCGCTGGACGGCCATGCCTGTGAGCGTGCTCACCAGCCGGCTTGTGGCCATGATCCTCTCGGTGACGATGTTCGTGCGGCACCCGTAGAAGTCCTGTCTGGTCTTGAGCGCCATCACGATCTCCTCGAGCGCGGCATTGCCGGCCCGCTCGCCGATTCCGTTGATCGTGCACTCGACCTGTCTCGCCCCCGCGGAGATGGCAGCGAGCGAGTTCGCCACGGCCAGCCCCAGATCGTTGTGGCAGTGCACGCTGATTGTCGCCTTCCGTATGTCCCGGACCTCTTCGAAGAGGTTCCGGATGATCTCTGCGAACTGCGGGGGCGTCGCATACCCGACGGTATCAGGTATGTTCACGGTCGTGGCCCCGGCCTCGATGACGGCCTGGACGACCTCGGCGAGGAAATCCGGCTCGGTGCGCGAGGCGTCCTCCGGCGAGAACTGCACGTCGTCGCAGAGGCGCTTTGCGCGGCGCACCCCATCAACTGCGATGCGCAGTATCTCCGACTTCGCCTTCCGCAACTTGTATTTACGATGGATGGCGCTCGTGGCGCAGAAGACGTGTATCCTGGGTCTGCGCGCCTTCCGGACCGCCTGCCAGGCGACCTCGATGTCCTTCGGAACCGTGCGGGCCAGTGCGCAGACGATCGGTCCCTTCACTTCCTCGGCCACGGCCCTGACCGCCTCGAAGTCGCCGCGCGACGAGACCGGGAAACCAGCCTCCACGGCGTCAACGCCCAGCGCGGCGAGTTGATGTGCGATCTTCACCTTTTCTTCTATGTTCAGACTGCACCCTGGGGATTGCTCGCCGTCGCGAAGGGTCGTATCGAATATGAGTATTTGCCGCATGATTTTCGGCTCCGTGGCGAAGGGCGCCGGCGGCCCATGGCCTCCGGCGCCCGTGGTTCCGCTGCGCGGCTCCGCGCGCATGCTATTTCTCGCGCGCCCTGGATGCGCCGTGCTTCATCTTGGCCCAGTTCTCCGGCCTGAGCGAGCGCACCGTGGCGCCGGCGCGCCACATCTCGGAATCGTGGATGGCCTTCAGTTCCTTCTGCAGCCGTTCGCGGTAGTCGGGTCGGCTGTTGGCACGGAGGACTATCTCGGTTTCTTTGCCCGACTTGACGCGGTCGTAGAGTTCGCGGAAGAGCGGTGCGACGGCCTTCCTGAAGCGTGGCGCCCAGTCGAGCGCCCCGCGCTGGGCGGTCGTCGAGCAGTTTGCGAACATCCAATCCATCCCGTTCTCGGCGACGAGGCGGATGAGGCTCTGGGTGAGCTCCTCGACTGTCTCGTTGAATGCCTCGCTGGGGGAGTGCCCGCGCCGGCGGAGTTCCTTGTACTGGGCCTCCATCACGCCCGCCAGGGCGCCCATGAGCACGCCACGCTCGCCCGTCAGGTCGCTGTAAACCTCCTTCTCGAACGTCGTCGGGAAGAGGAATCCCGAGCCGATAGCGATGCCGAGCGCCAGGGTTCGTTCCCGCGCGCGCCCCGTCGCATCCTGATGGATCGCGAACGAACTGTTTATCCCGCTGCCCTCGAGAAAGTTCCGCCGCACGCTCGTCCCGGATCCCTTGGGCGCGACGAGGATCACGTCAACGTCCTTCGGCGGGATCACCCCCGTCTGCTTCCGGTACACGATGGCGAAGCCGTGGCTGAAGTAGAGCGCGTCCCCGGGCTTGAGACAGGGCTTGATCCGCGGCCACTGGGCGACCTGGCCGGCATCGGAGATGAGGAACTGGACGATCGTGCCGCGGCTCGCTGCCTCCTCGAGCGGAAAGAGCGTCTTGCCCGGCTTCCAGCCGTCCTTCAGCGCCTTCTTCCAGTAGAACTTTTCCTCCGGTCGCTGGCCGACGATCACGCGAATGCCGTTGTCGCGCATGTTCAGGGCCTGCGCAGGCCCCTGGACTCCGTAGCCCAGCACGGCCACCGTTTCATCCTTCAGGACCTCTCGCGCCTTCTCGAGAGGGAATTCGTCCCGTGTGACCACCTCCTCGATGACTCCGCCGAAGTTCATCTTTGCCATAGCGATTACCTCGATTTAACCTGTTCGCCCTTCCCTTGGCGAACTCTATCACACGCGCGATTCCGTATCAACAGCGTTCGGGCGGGCCGAACGGCGTTCCGTGCGCGCCATCGCGACCACGCCAGTCCTTACGAGTTCCTTTATGCCGTAACTCCTGCACAGTTCGACGAACGCCTCTATTTTGCTCTCCGGGCCCGAAAGTTCGATCATCAGGTCGCTCGATGATATGTCAACTACCTTTCCCCTGAATATCTCGATGAGACCTATTATCTCCTGTCGTCGGCTCGCAGGCGCGTTCACCTTGACCAGGCAAAGGTCTCGCTGGACGATATCCTTGCCGGAAAAGTCGGTGACCTTCACGACATTGATGACCTTGGCCAGTTGCTTTCTCACCTGTTCCAGAACCGCGTCGTCGCCGCATACCACGATGGTCATCCGCGACAGTTCCGGGTTCTCCGTCCTACCGACCGTCAGCGAGTCAATGTTGAACCCGCGGCTGCTGAAGAGCCCGGCTATGTGTGCCAGGACACCCGGCCTGTTCTCTACCATTGCGCTGATCACGTGACGCATCGGTCGCAACCTCCTCCCGGTCGCTGCCTGGGACCGGTTTCCTGAAGGACGCCGGCGTTCGGGGCAGGAGCGGTCACGCCCCACACCGATCTCAATCCGGCATTGCCTGGTCTCATGCCAGCGCCCCGATCATGTGATTTATCGGCTGGCCCGCGGGCACCATCGGAAACACGTTCTCCTCCGGCTCGATCCTCACGTCGAGGAGGACCGGCCCCGGTGTCTTCAGCGCCTGTTCCAGTTTGGCCTCGATCTCCTTCGGGTCTTCCAGCCGCAGACCCGTGGCGCCGAACGCGTCGGCCAGTTTCACGAAGTCGGGACTTCCGGCGAGGGAGACCTGGCTGTAGCGTCGCCCGTAGAACAATTCCTGCCACTGCCGGACCATGCCGAGGTATCCGTTGTTGAGGATTATGACCTTCACCGGCAGGTTGTAATTCACCGCCGTGGCCAGTTCCTGGATGTTCATCTGTATGGATCCGTCCCCGGCGATATCGATGACCAGCCGATCGGGGCATCCCGCCTGCGCTCCGATGGCCGCAGGGAAACCGTATCCCATCGTGCCCAGCCCGCCCGACGTCAACAGCGTTCGCGGTTTGCGGAACGTGTACCAGAGGGCGGTCCACATCTGGTTCTGACCCACCTCGGTTGCGATTATCGTATCCGCCGGCACCATCCGGCAGAGCGCCTGTATCACCGCCTGGGGCTTCACGTAGCCACTGCTCTTGTCGTTATATGTGAGCGGGTGCTTGCGCCTCCACTCGGCGATCTGGTCGTGCCAGGGCTTTCTCTCCGCGTGGCGGACATGCGGGATGAGTTCGCGCAGGATGCGTGCCGCGTCTCCCACGACCGGGATATCGACCTTTATGTTCTTGCTGATGGAAGTCGGATCTATATCTATATGGACTATCTTCGCCTTCGGCGCGAACGCATCAATCTTGCCCGTCACACGGTCGTCGAATCGCGCGCCGACAGAGAACAGCAGGTCGCACTCTGTCACCGCGTAATTCGCCACGGGCGTACCGTGCATCCCCAGCATGCCGAGGAAGAGCGGATGGTCGCCTGGAAATGCCCCCAGGCCCATCAGCGTAGAGGTCACCGGCACGTTAGCGGTCTCTGCGAGCGTTCGCAGTTCGTCCGACGCTCCGGAGATGATGATACCGCCGCCGATGAAGATCACCGGTCGTTGCGCCTCGTTCAGCGCCGCTGCCGCAGCGCGGATCTGCCTGGGGTGGCCATCCAGACGAGGCCGATAGCCGGGAAGGCGCATCTGCTTATCCGGCTCGCCCTCGACCTCGCCAAGCGTGACGTCCACCGGCACATCTATCAGCACCGGCCCGGGTCGTCCGGTTCTGGCGATGTAGAAGGCCTCCTTGATCGTCCTCGCCAGGTCTTTCACGTCCTTCACCAGGTAATTGTGCTTCGTGATCGGGCGCGTGATGCCGGTAGTATCCGCCTCCTGGAAGGCATCGTTTCCGATCAGGCTTGTCCTGACCTGGCCCGTGATTGCCACAATGGGGATCGAGTCCATATTCGCCGTCGCGATACCGGTAGTGAGGTTGGTTGCGCCCGGTCCCGACGTAGCCAGGCACACCCCCACCTTGCCCGTTGCCCTCGCGTAACCGTCGGCCATATGGGCCGCTCCCTGCTCATGACGAGTCAGGACGAACTTGATGGAACGGGTATCGTAGAGGACATCCATCAGCGGCAGGACGACACCGCCGGGGTAGCCGAAGATGATCTCGACCCCTTCCTCGACGAGCATATCAACGAGAATCTGCGAGCCTTTTCTGCCCATGGTTTCTTCCTTTGACCGCCGACCGCACCGCCGACAGGCTATCGGCGGCTCGTCGGTTCTGGCCTATTATCGTCACCTCTCACCGCCAGTCAAGGCACCGATGTTCCGGGTCTCGAGTGCAAAAGAAAAACCCGCTGCCATCGAGCGGCAGCGGGTCGAGTTGGAATCGGGTTGGGTTCAGTGACTCACCCGCTGCCTCCGGCGAGTACGCGGACTACCGGCGCTACCACGCGCAGCGTGGCTGGGGGCATCCGCATCGCATTCCTGAGTGCAGAGCGGGACATCTTCACTGCTCCTGACTCCTCGTTCGGCATATGCTTACATCATGTACAATACTCCCTTGGGTTTCCTTTGTCAAGCAAACGAAAGACCCGGAGACCATTGCACGCAACACCCTACTTGACGAGCACTCGCACCTTCCTTAGCATGACCCAGGCATCGCTCCGCGGAGACGACCATGGTCATGTTAGATATCGCTTTCACCACAGCCCGAAGGCGGGTTTTCCAGGAGTGAGGGCTTCCTCATGGCCAAGCAAATGCCGGACACGCAACGCGCATACACTCTTCGGCTGCGGGGCTTGGACCCGCAGGATCAGTCCTGGCGCGACGCGCTCTGGCGGACGCACGAGGCGGTCAACAAGGGGGCTAAGGCGTTTGGCGACTGGCTGCTCACCTTGCGCGGCGGACTGGACCACGCGCTGGCGGACGCCAAGGTCGAGGGCGGGAAGGGAAAGCCCGACCGCGACCCGACTGACGAAGAACGCAAGGGGCGGCGGATCTTACTGGCACTCTCGTGGCTGTCGGTTGAATCCGAAAAGGGAGCACCCGAGAAATACGTTGTTCCGCATGACCTGGACAAAGAATCTGGCATGCGAAGCAACTGGAAGACGGTTGACGCGCTCAGGGAGATTCTGAAGGGCCGCGGCCTTGACGAGCGTGAGATTGAGTCGTGGGTTCAAGATTGCTCCGCCTCCCTGTCGGCAACCATCAGAGATGATGCTGTGTGGGTCAACCGCAGCAAGGCATTCGATGAGGCGGTCAAGTCAATAGGCTCCTCACTAACGCGCGATGAAGTTTGGGATATGTTGCAGCCCTTCTTTGGCAGCCGCGAAGCATATCTGGCTCCGGCAGAGCCGCCAGAGGAGGTGTCTGCCGACGTGAGGCAAGAGGACAAAGCGAAGGACCTAGTCCAGAAGGCGGGGCAATGGCTGAGCAGCCGGTTCGGCACGGGAAAAGGCGCGAATTTCAGGCGCATGGCTACGATCTACGAAAAGATCGCGAACTGGGCTGGCAAGGCCCGGTCTGGGATGTCGGGGGACAAGGCAATCGCCGACCTTGCTACCGCCCTCAGTGAATTCAGTCCCGCGTCGAACGATTTACAGGGAGTGCTTGGTTTAATCAGCGGTCCCGGTCACAAGAGCGCGACCCGTAACCTCTTGAATGGGTTCCCCACCAAGACCTCGGTCACCCAAGGGGACTTCCAGAACCTCCAAGACAAGGCCAGACAGGATGCACAGAAGTGTAAGAACAAGACGGGATCAAAGGGGCAGAGAGATTATGCGGACGCCGTCCTGAGGTATGTTGAATCTGCGTGTGGTTTCACCTACTTGCAGAACAGCGGTTCGGCCAGGCACTCCGAGTTTGCCGTCATGCTCGACCATGCGGCCCGGCGAGTTTCGTTGGTCCATACGTCGATCAAACGTGCCGAAGCCGAACGCCGCCGATTCGAGGAAGACGCCAAGAGGATGGCCAATGTTCCGGGCCCGGCCAAGAAGTGGTTGGACTCGTACTGCCGGGAACGGTCGAGGCCGTCGGGCGCGCTGGACCGATATCGTATCCGTCGTCGGGCAGTGGACGGGTGGAAAGAGGTGGTCGCTGCATGGAGTAAGGCCGACTGCAAAACCGCCGAGGACCGAATCGCCGCGGCCCGGGCATTGCAGGATGACCCGGAGATTCAAAAGTTCGGCGACATCCAGTTGTTTGAAGCCTTGGCCGACGATGACGCACTGTGCGTGTGGCACAAGGATGGGGATTCCGCAAAAGCCGCTGATCCTCAACCCTTGATTGATTACGTTCTCGCCACCGACGCGGAGTTCAAGAAGCGCGATTTCAAGGTTCCAGCATATCGCCACCCGGACGCGCTATTGCATCCGGTCTTTTGCGATTTCGGTTGCTCCCGATGGGATATCGAGTTCGCCGTTCATGAGGCCCGGAGGAAAACACGCCGCAAGCACAAGCCGATCCCCACTGACGATCCTCATGCGCTTTCGATGACGCTCTGGACCGGAAGCACGTTTAAGTCTCAAAAGCTCCGCTGGCAGTCTAAAAGGCTGACGCATGACCTGGCTCTTGGCCAGGTCAAGCAGGACGACGGGGCTGCCGAGGTGGTTGCCCGCGCCGACAGGCTGGGTCGGGCCGCAGCGGATGTGGGAGCGAGTGCTACGGTCCGCATCGCCGGCATCTTCGAACAGAAGGACTGGAACGGCCGTCTCCAGGCGCCCCGAGCCCAGTTGAACGCCATCGCGGCACGAGTCACAAGGCATGGCTGGGACGACAAAGCCAAGCAGATGCGAGACCGGCTCCGCTGGCTGATCGCTTTTTCGGCCAGGCTCCAACCGTCCGGCCCCTGGGTTAAGTATGCAGAGGCATTCCCTGACGATGCGCCCGCCAAACCCTTCGTATCCCGCAAGGGCGACTATGCCGTTAGGCACCAGGACAATGACGCACGAAAGGGCCACGCCAAACTTATCCTCTCCCGTCTCCCCGGCCTGCGTCTACTCTCCGTGGACCTCGGCCACCGCTACGCTGCCGCGTGTGCGGTGTGGGAGACGTTGGCGAAGGAGGTCTTCGAGAAGGAGCGCCACGACGCCGAGGCGAAGGGGGCCCACGTTGTTCTTGGCCCGGAGGGATGTAAGCCAGAGGAAGCCATCTATGCCCATTTCGTCTGGCCGGAGAAGGAGTCCAACGCCGCCACGAAGAAGGCACGACAGGAAGGCCGGGAGAAATTCCATCCGGTGACCGTCTATCGCCGCATTGGCCCCGACGAATTGGTTGATACCAGCAATGGTGAGGTCAAAGAGCATCCGGCCCCCTGGGCGCGACTCGACCGCCAGTTTCTCATCAAACTTCAGGGTGAGGACCACGAGGCCCGCAAAGCCAGCCCAGCGGAAGTCGAAGCTGTCCAAGAATTGGAGAGGGCGGTAGGACGCGAGCCGCCGGATCAGCGTTCTCTGCGGGTTGATGACTTGATGTCCAAGACGGTTCATACCGTGCGCCTCGCTCTCCAGCGGCACAGACGCCGCGCTAGCATTGCCTTCAACCTGACGGCAGCCAAGAGGCTTTTGCCCGGCGGTAGAGAAGAAGACCTGGACGAAGAAGGGCGCGTCGAACTCCTGGCTGATAGGCTGTCCGACTGGTACACCCTTTTCAAAGGCAAAGGGTGGAACGACGAGTGGGCCAAGGAGCAGTGGGAGACGCACATTGCGCCCTTGCTGCAAGGCGCGGCCTTGCCCCAAATCTCCGAAGATGCCGAGGCTACGCCCAAGGCGCGCAAGAAATACCGGGCTGACCTGACAGAGCAACTCAAGCCCGCCGCTGAGAGCCTTGCCAGAAACCCCTCGCTGTGCAAGAAACTCCACTGCCTCTGGGCCACGCGTTGGCGCGATGACGATGGAGCACTGCGAAAGCGTCTTCGTTGGCTGCGCGACTGGATCCTGCCACGGGGGAAAAATGCGCGGCGCGACCCGGCCATCCGCCATGTCGGAGGCCTGTCGCTGACGCGCATCGCCACCATCAAGGCGCTCTATCAGGTCCAGAAGGCCTTTCGCATGCGGCCTGAACCAGATGACCTGCGCAAGAACATCCCGGCTAAAGGCGATGACGCGCTTCGCGACTTCGGCAGAAGTGTCCTCGACGTCATGGAGCACATGCGTGAGCAGCGCGTCAAGCAGTTGGCAAGCCGCATCGCCGAAGCAGCCCTCGGCGTCGGGCGCGTGAAGAGGTTCGCGGGTGGGAAAGACCCCAAACGCCCTCGCGAGCGAGTGGACCCGCGTTGCCACGCCATTGTCATCGAAGACCTCACCCACTACCGGCCGGAGGAGACTCGCACCAAGCGGGAAAACCGCCAACTCATGACCTGGTCATCATCGAAGGTCAGGAAGTACCTGGCCGAGGCCTGCCAACTCTACGGCTTGCGCCTCAGCGAAGTCAATGCGCGATATACCTCACGCCAGGATTCCCGCACGGGCGCGCCGGGCATCCGCTGTCAGGATGTGCCCGTCCAGAAGTTCATGCAATCCCCCTCCTGGCGTAGCGAAGTCGCGCACGCCGAGAAGAAGCACGCGGAAGGCAAGGCCGACGCGCGCGAACGGTTCCTCTGCGACCTGAACGCAAAGTGGAAGGGCCGAGAAGCCGAATGGGAGAAGGCAGGGACAGTGCGCATCCCGCTCAATGGCGGCGAGATATTCGTCTCTGCCGGTCCGTGCAAATGCTGTGAACGCAATGACCGGAATGGCCCTGCTGGACTTCAGGCCGACCTCAACGCAGCGGCAAACATAGGCCTGAAAGCGCTCACCGATCCTGACTGGCCTGGCAAGTGGTGGTACGTGCCCTGCGATCCGAAGACCTTCAAGCCTGTCAAGGACAAAGTGGCCGGCTCTGCGGCCATTCGCCTCGACAAGCCCCTAAAGGATTTACCCGCTGCCCAGGGTACGGACGGAGCCCGGAAGAAGCCCAGCAAGACCAAGGCACAGCCGAGGGAGGTCGTCAATCTCTGGCGAGATGTTTCTTCGCAACCGATTTCGGCGAACGATGATTGGCGAGAGTACAAGCCTTACTGGGACCACGTGCAGGAAAGGGTGGTGAAAATCCTGCGACAATGGGCAGGACTGACCCCCAACTACAAGAACCAATAGATTCTGCATCCTCGGCATACTTGTCATGGACGAGAACCTGTGGGCTGCACGTAACGTCGCCGAGTTCGCCTATTGTCCGCGCCTCTTCTACCTTATGGAGGTCGAGGGCATATTCCTGCCCAGTGCCGACACTGAAAAGGGATTAGCGGTACATCGGCGGGTGGACCGACCCAGCGGTGAGCCCGGCGACGATGAGGAGGTGCAGGATAGCGAGAAGCCAAAATCTGTCAGGAAAGTCGCGCTCACCAGCAAGACGCTCGGTCTCACTGCCACCCTGGACATCACCGAGATTTCCGGCAAGGTCGCTGTGCCGGTGGAATACCGCAAGGGCCGGCCCAGGCGAACAGCGCTCGCGCCGCCACCCGAAGACCCGGCCGATGCCGTGGAGCCTCCTCTCACTCGCCCCGAGCCCTGGCCCACCGATCGCGTACAGGTCGGCCTTCAGGCCATCCTCCTCGAGGAGGCGGGCTACGAGGTGCCCAGGGCCGTCCTGTACTACGCAGCGGAGAAGCTGCGAATAGAGATTCCCGTGGATGATTCGCTCAAATCCGAGGCGCTTTCCGTTCTGGAGGCCGCAAAAAATTGTGCCAACGGCCCACGGCCTCTGCCGCTGGTGAATGACCCCCGGTGCGTCGGGTGTTCCTTGCAACCTATCTGCCTGCCGGACGAGGTCAACCAGCAGCGGGCCTCCCAGCCGTCTGAAGAGACAACCCCGCGCAGACTGTGGCCTCTCCACTGCGAAGGCATCCAGGTCGTTGCTCAACTCCAGGGAGCCAAGGTCGGCGTCAAGGGCTCTGCAATGACGATTAGCGACAGAGATGGCCGCCTTCTCAAGGAGGTGCCACTCGCCAACATCGAAAGCCTTTCGCTCCTTGGCGCGATTCAGATCTCGACACAGGCCGTTCACGCCCTTGCTGATAGAGGCATTCCAATCGCATACCTTTCGTCTGCTGGTCGGCTCGTTGCCATGGTTGACCCCCTCGACTCCGTAAGCGCCTATGTGCGTCGGGCGCAGGTAAACAAACTCGAAAAGGAGCAACATCGCCTCGAATTGTCCAGGGCTCTGGTATCGGCAAAGATAATAAACCAGCGCACGCTTCTCGCGAGGAACCATCCTGCCTTGCCGCAGCAAGTCGCAGATGACTTGGCCGCGGCTGCCGAACGCGCCGCGCGTGCCGATTCCATGGACGTGCTGCGCGGCCACGAGGGATACGCGTCCGCTTTATACTTCAAGAACTTTGCAGGGATGTTCAAGGGGCCGCTTGCCGACGAGTTCGACTCGAACGGTCGCCAGCGGCGACCGCCCCCCGACCCCATCAACGCCTGCATTTCGCTCGCGTACTCGATGCTCGCTCACGAGTGCGTGGCGGCCCTGCGCCTCGCCCGCCTCGAACCATCCATCGGAGCATATCATGTCTCGAGGCCCGGACGTCCCGCGCTTGCGCTCGACCTGATGGAACCCTTCCGCCCGATAATAGCCGACTCCATCGCAGTCGGCGCCTTCAACCGGGGAGAACTCACCGAAGGTCACTTCCTGAGAACGGCCGCAGGGTGCGCGCTGACCGATGCGGGCCGCAAGGCCTTCTTCAATGCTTACGGCCGCCGCATGGATGCCGAAGTCACCCATCCCGTGTTTGAATACCGTCTCAGTTACAGGCGCATGCTCATCCTGCACGCGCGAATGATTGCTGCCTGGCTACTCGACGAGGTACCTTCTCTGGCCTTCCTCATGACCCGGTGACAGGAGGATCACGCCATGCGGCGGTGCTATCTCGTCTTTTACGATGTTCGTGACCCGAGGCGGCTTCGCCGCGTTTTCAAGGTCATGAAGGGCTATGGCGAGCACTGGCAGTTCTCGGTCTTCTTTTGCATCCTCAAGGACATTGACCGGGTCAGGATGCAGGTTGACCTGGAAGCGGAGATGAACCTGAAAGAAGATCAGGCCCTGGTGGTAGACCTTGGACCCGATGAGGAGGCGGCGCGCAAGGCCGCGACTGTCATCGGACAGCCATTGCCGCAAGTTGAAGACAGGATGATCGTCATCTGAACCCTTGCACAGGCTGGGGAGATCGCATATAATTCATATGCCCTACAGGGGCAAGGAACGCTACGGTACGTGTCTCCCCCTTCAATCTGGGCTTGGCACCGTAGAGTCGGTCAGATGCCAGAGTGTGCGTCGTCGTTCTTTGAAAATACGGCTGCATCCTGTGCGAGCACCGAGGTGGTGATGGGGGGGCCGGGAGGTGCTCGAACGCCTTGTGGCGTCCGAAGTTGCGAACAAAATCGGCACGTCATGGGAACGTCGGAAGGTCACGAGATGCGAGATGCTCGCAAAAGCCTCCGGAAGTCATTGTCCTGCAAGGAGCAGAAGAGGGGGCTGTCGAACCGGCTCCCTGGCACCTGATCGACTGACACCTTGGCGCGAACGACAGGCTAGACGCAGGGCGCGGTCGAACCGGCTCCCTGGCACCTGATCGACTGACACTCTCGCAGAGAGGTGTGGGATGAGCTGGACGAGGCGGTCGAACCGGCTCCCTGGCACCTGATCGACTGACACTTCCGTCACGTCCTCCAGCGTGAACCCCGAGACGGGGTCGAACCGGCTCCC
>Ga0315298_1004804_pt1 | contig 19781 bp, 27 predicted proteins | sample WHS_1_MG_FD_203077 | JGI IMG/M metagenome (GOLD analysis project Ga0315298, IMG submission 203077) | Extremophilic microbial mat communities from Washburn Hot Springs, YNP, Wyoming, USA - WHS_1_MG | ecosystem: Environmental > Aquatic > Thermal springs > Hot (42-90C) | place: USA: Wyoming...
GCCTTCCCAAACATATACATGAACTATGGGCATATATTAACCTCCAACATTAATAATTGGCACGTTTCAAGTTAAAAGTCTATGGTGCGGCCGCCGGGATTTGAACCCGGGTCGTCAGCGTGGCAGATTAGAGTCTATTGATTGGGATGCTTATAGGGATTGGTTGTTGAAGAATCATAAACCGCATACGGTTGTCAGCATGGTTTCTTATGCGAAACAGTATGCGTATTGTCTTGAAAGCATGAATTTGTCGGATCTGCTTAACGTTAGGGAAACTTTGAGGCCTAACATTCTTAAGGCGTTGTCGAGTCTTGCGAAGTTTTTGGGGGTTTATGAGGATTATCGGAGTGCTTTGCGGAATTACGGGTTAGCTTGGAGCGGGAAACAGGCGGATCAGCTTATCATTGAAAGGATCAGCAGGGTTAAGGATCCTGATGAGGTTTGGCGTTGGGTTAAGCAGGTTAAAATGGAGAGGCCTGAACTGGCGGATTTCGTTGAGTTTGTAACGGTTTCAGGTTTGCGTTTGGAAGAAGCTGTGAACAGTTACAATTTGATAATTAACCTGGCGAAGCAAGATAGGTTAAACGAATACTATAATGAGGCGAACAGCACGTTGGAGCATTTCAGGTTTAAAGACTTGTTCATTAGGCGGAGCAAAAAAGCGTTTGTCAGCTTTGTTCCGAAAGATTTGGTCTTAAGAATAAGTAGGAATCATCCGTTGAAAAGCAAGTTTGGAGTTCAAAAAAGAGTTAAACTGTGCGGGTTAAAATTGCGGTTTGCAGACATCCGAGAAGCACATGCTTCAATATTGACAAAATATTTGACGCCAAGCGAAATCGACTTTCTCCATGGAAGAGTTGGAACCAGCGTTTTCATGCAAAACTATTTTAACCCAGCTTTGATAAGCGATTTAAAAGACAGAGTGTTTAAGGCGATAATGGAGATTCAAGCAAAAATATCCCTTTGAAAGAGGGGATGTGTAGTGCGAAAATCGGATAAAATTTTTCTTGTTTTCTATATACTTGTTATTGTTTCAGCTTTAGTTACTCCTAAACTGTTATGGAATAACGGTAACGGTTCAAAATATGAATCTAATTTTCCGCCACCTTACCCTGCAAGCAACCCTTCATATACAATAGAGACCGACGGCGTCAAGGTTTATGCGTGGAAGCATGGACAACCCTTCTTTGAAAGTTTTGATTTTGGAGAAGTCTTAGAAAAAGCTGTAAACGATTCAAATAATGAAGGCGGCGGTTTAATCTATATTCGAGCTGGACATTACAATGTTAGATTGAGGCATGTCATTGTCGGCGTTGGTTCCAAAATCCCATATAATATTGGAGTTCTAATTTACAAACCGAGAAACATTATCATTGCAGGGGAAGGCAACCGAACCATTCTACAAGCTTCATGGAACATCACCAACGTCTTATGCGTCTATAACGGTTTAAACTTCACGTTATGCAACATGGTCATAGACGGAAACAAGCATGCTCAATATTTATGGGGACAAGACCGTTACAGCATGGTGTGGACGGACGGCGGCGGCGCCAACCTAACCTTCAAAGATCTACTACTCCGAAACGGGAAATACTGTGGATTGTTCATCTGCAACAGCGACGTTTTCGGAGAAGTTTCAGGTTTGGAATGGTTGTGTCCAGCATCCAACGTTACAATATATAATGTCAAAACTTGCGAGAACGAAGCTTTTGGCATCATGTTGGACGCTGTGCATAACGGCAAAGCATTTAATTGCACATCGCAAAGCGACTATTACGCTGTAGGTTTCTGTGGTCTCGATTGGGACTGGTGGAACATTACTCAAACCTTTGAAAACATTACGATCATAAATCCAGTTTACGGAATCCTTTGGGGATGGTATCCGGAGGGGAAACTTAAAAACCTACACATCTACTTGTCCCGTCCCCAGAAAGGTTACCTTTTCGACTTCACCAACGCCACACATATAGAAGTAGAAAACATTTACATTTACGCCAAAGCAAAAATTGAAAGACTAATCTTTATTAATAATGGAAACGTAATTTTCAAAGGCGATTTCATCATAGCTGAACCGTAGAAAAATTGTGTTTCTACAAACAAGAGTCATCCTAAAGCGATGATGTCTTTTCTATAGTTTCAGATGTAGTTGTAGCTGATTCTTTTGAACTGCTCCTCTCAACACGCACTACAATCCCATACAACTTTTCAATCGCCCGCTTCAACGCATTAGTCAAATCGCTACGGTGACGCAAACCATACTTGTCCATAACCTGCTTGCTCGGCAGCTTAGCATAGTCCAGCGCAATTTTTATGTCTCTATCTACAAGGGAAAAATCGAATGACCCTCTACTCATCCGCCATTCAGCAATGCTGTAGGGGTCGAAAGGCACAGTTGTTTTTGGGATCCCGTTGAACCTGTAAACGTGCTGGTCTCCGCTTATGAGTAGGTCTGCAACGGTTTTGTCAAGTTTAATCCATTGGGCACGGACAAACGTTGGATGCAGGAAAAGCTTTTCTGTAAAATCTACTTCTTGAGTTACAACTATCAAGTGGCATCTTCCCTTGCTTAGTTCCGGGACATATTCTAACCATTTCGTGTTTATCTCGCTCATGGCGCGTCTGGAAGGCGTGCTTTTAATTGCCTCGTCGTAAATGAAGATTTTTGGACGCTTGTTCTGGAAAACCCAGAACTCGAAATCTTCAAAATTGTCAATATATTTTATTTCCGGATGCTGCAGTTTAATGTTGGTTGCCACTTCTTTTATTATGCCGAGGCGACTTTTCAACTCGTCAAAACTGATCCGTAAGCTAAGGTCTGTCTTGCCGGTTTTCCATTTGCCAGTGACAACCGTTATGCTTGCCGGAGCATCATAAACCCGCTTTAAACATGCGTCAAGCAAGCTTTCGCTTACTATTGCTGTGGATTCCATTGTGCCTGAACCATCCTGCTTCCAAGTTTAGCGCCGAGATTCGTCAGTTCTCCAGCTTGCATAAACCACATGGCAGTTCCCAAATGCTTATAATAGCTGCGCAAAACTTCAAGCGTTTCCAAATCCTCTTCTGAAAGTTCTCCTCCGCAAACGTCCTTGATGAAGTCTAATTGTGCAATGCGGTCAGCGTAAACGTTGCAGGCGTAATCGCTAACTTCAGGGTATTTTTTGGCAATTTCCTGTGCAAGCGTCTGCAGATAGTAATCCGCCAAATCAAGGCGTCTCTTAGGCATATATGCTGTTCACCTTCTATGTGGATGCCATCTTGCAATGCTTCCTAGTTTACCCTCATAAATGAAGATTTGCCGCTTGGTTAAACCTTTATGCTCCGCTTTCGTGGCAAGCTTATGCGCCTTCCAATAGGGTAAACCCTGTTTTCTGAGCTTTATTTCCGTTTTTTCATGGATAAGCAGGCGTCTACGCATGTCTATGCCTCGATAACGCCTTGGAACCTTTGGATTAATCCAAATTCTGCCTCTTTTCCCGTAACCGGCAATTTTGCTTTGTGGAAGCTTGCCGCCCTTCATCGCCTTCGCCTAAGCTTCCGCAATGTCAAGGCGAGACGTGCCTTCCGCCCAATTGTTCCTTTCTTTCTGGAAAGTCTTTGCAGAACTTCTTTGCGGATTATTTTTCTGCCTGTTTTAGGCGATTTGGTGAATCCACGCTCGCCATACTTCCGTCTAACGTATGCCCTCAAGCTTCCCGGGCGCTCAATTGCCTCCTGAATCCAATATTCGCTTCTTGCCATTTTTCCATCAACCTCCCTGTGCAGTTATAACTATGTCAAAACTGAAAATGGAGATTCCCGTAATGTTCGGATAAACTGTCAAGGTGAAGATGACGGGTTGGGATGCTCCTGGATTAATGGGTTCGCCAAGATAATCCCACGTTAACTCAATATAATGTTGAGCTTCTGAAGGGTTCCAGTTTTCCGTTGCAAGCGTCAATGTTATGGGAACCGAACCGTTGTTTATGACGAATGCGTGGAAATCTTTTGACGAGTCCGGTGTTAAGGTTCCCCAATCGATGGATGTTAGAAGGTTGCCGTAGTCGTCTTTAACTTGTAGTCCAACAGTTTTGACGGTTCCAACCGTCTGGATTCTCCATTGCCTCGAGATTACGGCGTAAACGATTGCTCCGCCGAGAATCGCCAACAAGGCAAGCACAAGCGCCAAACTTCCAGTTGAAAGTTCAACCCTATCTATTTTGACCGCCTCCTTCCTTTTCAAATCGTAAACTGTAAACTGTCAAAATGAAAAGAAAGAAAACCAAAAGAAAGAAAATCAAAATTAGTAGAATTTCATTATTCAAATGGTTCCATCCCCTTCTGTTCTTTTTCTCTACGGAACAAGCGTGCAAAAAATCCAAACCTTGACTGTTCCTGGCGTTTTTCCGCCGCTATTGCTACAAGCTGGTTGCTGCGCCAACCGTTAACGCTGCATCGCAACTTGAGCTTGTTAAGGCATTGGTCTTTTAACCATCCAAGCTTATAACGTTCCGCCAACGTCAACATAGTCGCCAAATTATCGTCTTCCCAAGGATACACATAACTGACAAACCACAATTTCTCTTCATCAGTCGACTCGCTTATCGCCTTAGCAATCGCCTCTTCTTTGCCAGCTAAACCAAACTGTTTAAGAACTTCCGCAATGTTCAGTCTGCCGCCTCTTTTCTCGACGGCAGGTGCATACGCGGATGCAGGTTCAACATGTTTTGCCTCTTCCATTTTACACGCGCACCCCGCAAGCTCTCAAAAGCAGCAAAATAATGTGATAGACGCCCATTCCAGCTAACAAAAGAATTATTGTAGTGCTTAACGGTATCTTGTGACGTTCAAGCAATGCTTTCCAAAAGCTTCTCTCAGTCAACACGTCTAAGCTGGTTGCCGTGTAAAGATCCATTTCCTCGTCGCTGTGCATTTGAACGCTTTCTGCACAGTCAACTTGGGTAACCTCTTCTTTCACCTGTTTTGAACCGTCAGGGTTGATGATTGTTTTAACGCCTTTAACTGAGACTGTCCGCCTTGTAGCGTTGTCAACGAAGATTACACGTTTCTCTTTGCCGCCCCTTTTTAGGCGGTAAATGTGGTCTGGATCCACGTAAAACTTGATGCTGGACTTTTCCCGCCAACCTCGGCGGACAGTGGCAAGGCGGGTTTCAGGATCATAAACGCCTCTGGTTGGCAAGAGTAAATGTTTGTCGAAAACGTAAATTTCAACTGGAAACCTCTCCATTCTATTTCACCTTTTTATAGACGTAATAAGTGATTAGAACCAGAAGTACCAGAACAACAAGGGAACTGCAAATTTGAAATTCCATGTGACCTGTTTGGATTCCTATTGAGTTCATCTTATCACCAAAACTTTATTTTATTATATATCGCCTCGATTACGTTGACAAACATGCTGATCAAGTTTGCAAAAAACTGGTAGATTTTGAAATACATCTCGACAATAGTATCCACTCTTCCTATACCTATGTTGACGAGGGTGAACAGTAGTATCCAGATTCCGAAAATCTCTAAAAGAAGGGGAATGAACAAGACGGCAGTATTAAAAAGATTGCCGAGAAATTGCAATGCATAATTGATGTATTTCCATAGGTTGCCGAAGAAACTGACAACTGGTTCAAATGGTTTAAATGCGCCAGTTAGAACCTGCCAAAGATAATCCGCTATCTGCTGTTTCCATTCCGCTTCACTTGTCAAATTAAAATTCAAAGCTCCTAAATTGTTCAAAATCATTTCATTGGTAACCCATCCCTCAATCTGTCCATCAAACAGATTGAACCAAATAGATTGAGATTCCTCCATGTGGATTAATTGAATTGTGATGCTTTCCCAAAATGATGGATTAACATCTATCACCTTTTCCGCTGATAAAATACAATTGTTCTTATCATTATACCCCTCTGCTTGAAGTTTTAACTTATTGTCTTGATATTTGAAAACTCTAATTTTCCAATGGACTACAAATCCGCTTCCTCCTCTAATTTTTACGGTTTCGTCCTGCTTAGCGCCATCCCATAACCAAACTTCACATCCATATCCAACCCATGGAATTCCAAAGAAATTCATGCCCACATCTTTCCATGTAGCGCAATTTAACCCCCATTCTTCCCCCGTAGTTTCAGAATGTAAAATAACCAATTCTTCCCAATATGTTGTCACCCATGTCGCGGAAGTTTCAACTTTCCCGTTAATTTCCACCAGATACGCTGTAAAATTAGCTACTGTAATGTTATACGTCAAAAAACACGTGTCATCTTGCCATCCACTCTTATAATGTGTCCTTCCTTCAATTTCCCAATATCCTTCTTTGGCAAATAAAACCCAGTCAGCATAAACCGAATTAACAAGTATGAAGAACATGAAAAATATGGAAAATAGGAAAAGTAAACGTTTATGCTTCATTTTTTATCATCTCCTTCAGGGTAAGGGTCAAAAACAACGTTGTATCCTTCATCCATCAGCTTCTTGGCAAGCAAAGCGTTGTCCGTGTGAACTTCAACAAGCGCATAGTTCTCGTTGGCGTATTTCCGGAACTTTAAGGCAAACTTTCCAAGTAAATCGTTAGTTGCTACTCCATACTGCAGCTGTTCCCAGAAACTTTTAGGGTTGACGATTTTGCATCTGTTTTTAACTTTGACTTCGTGAAGGTTGCCTTGACGGTCTTTAAGAATCATTTGCACATACATGATGGTTTGCCTCCGTTTCTTGCAGGTGGCGTTTTAGAACCCGGCGGACATAGTTGCTTAAGCTCAAGTCTTCCTGCATTGCTTTCCGTTTCAGTTTTTCATGGGTTTCCTTGTCGATGTATATGCTTATGTTGTAAGCTTTCATCACGTTTAAACTTTAGAACTTCTCTTTATATATAATAACTTCTATTAGAACATATTAGATAAGTTTAAACATTAACGTCGGCAAATTAAATTTTCGAGTGATTTAGGCATGTCGTCTGCAAACGATATAACACAAATAGTGTTGCAGTGGATGCCTGTCATCATAACGTTTGCAATACTTGGAATGCTTCTTGGCATGCTGAAGAAGCTCGGCAAATTCTAAAGACCTTCAGCGACGGCACGGCAATGCGAGGTGAACAGCGATGGACAAGAAACAGGTAGTCTTCACTCTATGTTTAGTCGGTTACCTTTTAGCTTCAACGTTCGCTTACGCTTACGCTTTGCCGCCAGACCCCGCCGTTTACTGGGTTGACTATTTCGACAAGGCAGACGTTTACCCGTCCACCCAAATCTTCAACGCCAACTGGACATACGTTGAAACCCAAAACTTTACAGTTTCAGTTTCAGGCGGCATTTTGACAATTAAATTTTCGTCTGGCGTAAACAATAAGGGACAATATTTCCATGTTTGGCGTGGATGCAGCAAAAACGAAAACGGTATTCATTTACGTTTTAAAGTTGCTACAACTGGCGCTGACCCCTTCCAGTTGGGGTTAAGCGATACAGGCACCGATAGCGGAAGCGGGTTAAAATACTTCGTTGAACTTGGTTGGAAAAATGGTTATGCAATTTTTGCAAAATATACTGCTGCCAACGGAACATTGCTTGAAAGTCCAGTGTTGATGAATTATACTTTAAGTACATGGTATTGGGTGGACTTGACATACACTACGCCGGCACAGTTCATTGTCAAAGTGTGGGCAGATTCAAATTCCCAACAAGTTTACAACTTCACCACTTCAAACGTTAAACACACTGCAGCTGAACTTTGGGCAACAGCTATACGCATATGGGGAACAACAACCACTTCCCCGAAGACGGTTTACTTCTACGTGGACTATGCAGAGTTCAGCGCTCCAGGCGGATACTACGGAACCAGTTTAGAATACATCTATCCCATTGTCGGTTTGCTCCTTGTCGTTGGAATGCTTGGCGCAGCGTTAAAATTCATCAAGTGGTGACAACATGAGACGTCTCCTTCTATTCCCCCTTTTTTTCTTGTTTATTCTCTCCATGATTCCTCTTCCAATAAACCCGGTTAATGCTCAATCTTCACCTGGATGGACGCTTGTCAAAAGATACACTTTTAACGGTTCAATAAATTGGAACGAATGGGACATTTATACGTGCTACTGGAATTGGCAGACTCTGCCTTGGTTTATACCTCCATCAGTTACATCAGATAACAAGTTAAATATAACGTTACCAGTCGATTCAAGGATTCAGCATCCCTATTGTGAATATATCATGGGACTGATGTCGAAAGATTCCTACACATTGCCTATGAAAGTGCGTTTTAAAGTAAAACTTTCCGGGTTCAACTCAACAAAAGGTGCAATGGCGGCAGTTTGGTTATGCAGAGACAACATGGAAAGTAGAAGTGAGGTGACATTAGAATTTAGAAGTACTTGGAGAGTGGACACAGGTGACCCTTGGTTGTTCTACAGCGTTTTCGTCTGTCCGCTTGACAAGAAGGCGTATTGGAACTGTACTTATAAAGGCAATCATCAGCATTACTACTATGTTCCAGAATATTCTCAAGAAATAGACACAAATCTGAGAATTGGGAAAAGTCTTTTCCTTGTGAATGGTTCCATTTACCAAACATTTGACCCTGTAAACATAGACCCATACGATGGACAATATCACGTTTATGATTTAGATATTGGATATTGGAATACGACACATCGCTACGTAATTGGTTATGTTGATGGACATAAAGTCTACCAGTGGGGTCCAACTTTAAACGTTCCATCAATCCCAATGAACATTTACATCAGCGCATCTGAACCAGCTTGGGAACAAAGAATGACTGTGCCTGCAAGCATGTATGTGGAATACGTTGAGGTTTATTATTGGATGGATGCGTTTGACAATGGAAACTTTAATAGCGGTCTCAGTGGTTGGGGATATTCAAATGTACAGTACGGGGATTTTGACAACGATGGAGATTATGAAGTTAAACCAGTAGATGCGTCAAAAGGGTGGTGGTTAGCTCAAAACGTCCACATCATGCAAAAGTCATTCAAATTCTCATGGAGGACATATTGGTATTCAGCTACACCTAACTCCAACTTTACTGTATGGTTAAAGATGCCGAGATTTTGTAACTTGTCTTTATCATTAGCTTACGTTAGCGGGACAACTTGGAACGCTGCTTTCCGCATAAACAGGCGGACAGGCGACACTATCGATGTTAGGAGAGTTAACATTCCATTTAACCAGTGGATAACGTTTACATACTATCGTGATGGGCAATACATAAGTTATCAAATTGGAAGTTCTCCACCAATAAACTTCACTTTTCCAGAATTGGATGTTTCGGCAACAATAGGCGAGGTTGACCCTGTAGGGTGGAGTCAAAACTTTCTGCTTGACGATTTCCAATTAGATATCACCTATTCAATTTTGAAAATAAGATGGGTTCAGTTGAGACTTGCAAACAGCAACGGCGGCGTATACCCAAATGCGGGGGTGTATTATTTCAGGAACGAAAGCATTTTAACGTTCACCGCCACTCCCGAATCAGGATTTTATACCGTATGGAATGTTAAGGCAGTCCATTATGATGCTCCGAACTACAACGTTACATCCAACATTTTAACATTCAAGTTGCTTACAGACGATTTGTATGTGACCGCATATTTCATTAACGGAACAGGAGCAAACGGATACAGCATTTCTCCTGCCACACTTGATATAAGAGAAAAAACATACGGATACAAAGTTGACGATGTTAAAGGTTCATGTTCTCCAAATTGGGGAACGTACACTTACACGCCAAACACTCTACTCAACTTAACAGCAACTCCATATAGTGGTTATTGGTTCTACCGTTGGGTTGCAGTTAAATATGATGGAACGCAAGTGAATTTTAATGTTGGACAAAACACAGTACAAGTATTGCTTAACACTACGGCAGATGGATTGCCTTTCTGGAAACAATTTATTGCAATGTTTACAAGCTGCAAAGTAACATTAAATCTTGTGGACTCCTCTACAGGAGCGTCTCTAACTCCGACAGCAGTCTATGTTTATGATGGCGGAGCTTACCAGACTTTGAAATTACTGAACAATCAAATATTCTGGATTAAAGGTGGCACTTGGACTTTCACGTTTTATGTGTCAGGTTACTACTCCAAATCGGTTACTGTAGCATTAGATCAGATGGAGAAAACTTTGACTGTTCAAATGCAGAAAATAACATATTCAGGTGGCGGAGAAGTATTTCCGTGTCCAAGACTGATTGTAGGCGATGCAGATTTAGGTTTCATAAACATTCACGCTTTCCAGGACATGATTAGAACCGTTGATATTCCAGCTTCGCTGTTAATTAAAGCTTGGAACGGAGAATACATAATCTTAAAGTTGATAGAGGGAAGTCCAGAATACAGCGTGAGCGAAAGTTATATTGATGCAGTATATCTAAACGGGAAATCTCCATACAAAGCTTTGTTAAACGGAGTGGATGTGACCAATCTTGTAAACGATTCGGATGATGTGAAGGCGTTTATGAAGTTAAATGATGAACTTGTCCTATACTTCAAGGGGGCGGTTAGAGATTCAACATTTACGATTGAAGGATGCAACATGCTTAAAATGAGTTATATATACACTTTTGATTTCACAACTAACGCAACCTTTTCAGGTAGAATATTCAATTTATTTGACATTCAAACATCTGGTCCAGCGCATCTAACTATTAAAGTCCACTTGCACACTTATTATCCTACAATTGAATTTTACAGTGAAAACGTCACAAGCATAAGTTTCAATATGACGCGCGTCTTTGAATATCTCGGCGATTCATATTATTTTGGCAAATTTATGGATGTCAGCAGGTTTAACGGAATAGCTGTAAACACGAACATACCGTTAACCATCAAGGCGGAGTTGCCATCTAAACCCAAAAATATCTGGAAAACTTCAAACGGAGAATCCATTGAATTTAAAGATTGGATCTGGGATGGCAGTGCAGTGGTCCTAACCGTAACAAGTGGGGATCCAGCTTTTTCAATAACGTATCCGTCTGCAATGGATGTTGCCGTTGAGTCTTCCTGGACAATTATTCAACAGTTTATTCCAGCGATAATTATATTAGCGCTTTTGCTGATAGCAGTAAGGATGATGGTGCATTGGGCAAGATAATTTTGCCAATAACGTTGCTCTTCATCCTCTCCCTTTCTTTTTTTACCATGTCTTATGCTGCCCAAATAATTGTTTTGTATGATGATTTTGAAGGTTACACGGATTATTGGTGGTATGATATGTATTGGTTAGACTATAACGCCACAGTCACCAAAATTGATGGGGTTTCATGTTTAAATTTGACAGCTTACCAGGATTTGAACAACAGAGATGGCGATGTAGGTTTAAGTACATCGCAGGTTGTTTCAAGGCAACCAACCTATTACTTTAAGAATGTTGGAGTTGAGTTGAGATTCAAACTGTTCAATTATTCTTACACGGGAGATTGGCAGACGTTTTTTGCTTTCTGGTTTTACGATCATACTACAAAAAATGAGTTTGATATTGAAATTGGAGCTTATCCAGACGTCAGAAATGTAACGTTGACAACACATATTGGAGGAGAAATTGCCTATCGCAAATGTGTTTGGTCTCCATCCGATTTTGCAGATGGAAACTGGCATACAATTCGCATCGACTGGAAAGACAAAGCGAATGTTACGGTTGACGGTTTTCTAATTGCTACGGATTTTAACATGCCATCAAGCGAGATGCAATTTTGGATGGGCGTATTCACTCGTTCCAATCAGCGGTTCAGCATGTTTGTGGATTACGTTAAAATATGGAAAGATGATGTTTCAACATTAGACATGCCAAATTCGGAAATATCTAATCCGTTGGTCTGGATTCCGCTTGTGATAGCTTTCGTGCTTATTGGTTTAGTTAAAAGGTGGTGGAGTTAAAGTGTGGTATGATGATCCAACATTTTTCGGTATAATCATGCTTATGATTGTTTTCGCCATCTTATTCTTCAAAACAGTATATGACATGGTGGAAAGGTGAAAGAACATGGTAAAAATTGAAATTTCAGGAAAACTTTTCATGGTGATCCTCGCCGTCTGCATTGTTTCAAGTTTTGCTGTTGGTTTAACATTTCAAAATATCCTTTTTCCAGCAGGTCGCCACAAACCTCAGCATGTTGGAGCTAATGTGTTTGTCACTGTTGAGACGCCTATGGGTGTGCAGGCGGTTTCTGTTGGAAACGTTATAACTGATATTGGTGAACAGGAAGCGGCAAAAAGGTTTCAATCTACGGGAACGTATAATGCAACCAAATATATTAGCATAGGAAACGCCACTGTAAGTCAAACTTTAACTAAATTGACGGTGGAGTTTGATAGGCAGGAGGGGACAGTTAGCAATCTTTGGATTTATAATGGTGATGCTGCTTTCAACGTGACTAAAAAGTTCACTTTCACTGGAACGGTAACGCTTAACGCTGTCGGCATCCATTGGAATCCAACTGTTGGAAGCGACGGCAACATGTATGCTTGTGCAAACTTTCAGCAGACAACTTTCGGTGCAAACTGGAATTTGACGATAACTTGGATATTAGTGTTTGACGGAAACTGAACTGGTGGAAAAACTTGCGCAGATTCAAAGTCCTCTTAATCATACTTGCCTTTCTGTTTTCTCAGCTTATAATTTTGAATACAGGCATTGTTAGGGACGTAAAAGCTACCGAGGTGATATACAGTCCAACAACTACGACGACAATAACTGCTGGGTGGACAAACCCAACTTACGCTTTTACAAGCGACAATCAGTATGCTTATGCTGGGGCGGTAAGTCCTGCTGAACAGGAATACAGCGGTTATGGAATAAGCATACCTTCAGACGCACAGAACATCCAAGTATACGTTGGTGCTGAACGCTACACAACTTACGGCAGCAGCGAAGATTTATCAGTTAAGGTTTATGACGGGGCAAACTGGTATACTGGAGCTATACCGGACAGTTCGACGGAAGCGTTGTATTGGTATAATTTTACAACTGCAACAACATGGACTCCTGCAAAGGTTAACTCCATAAAAACGAGACTTTACTTCACTGTTGTTGCTGGCGGTGGGGACACATGCTTCAGCAATAACACTTACCTGTTAACCTACAATTACACGCATTTAATCTTCAAACCCATCGCCACGCTTGTTAAGGGAGACTGCCTCTTCGCCAGAAACAGCAGCGGTTTCTACGTTGTTCCCGTAATTGACGTTTTAAGGCATGAAGGAACCTTTGAAGTTTTAAGGATTACAGTTAATAAACCGTCAATGTTCAAGGTTAAAGATTACACGATTAGATTTAATTGGAACGAAAGCATAGAGATTACGCCAAACCATCCAATATTTAATCCTAAAACGAAAACGAAGGTTCCAGCTGGAAACCTGTCAATAGGCGACATGCTTACAGACCTTAATTTAGGCGGTTTCATCAACGTCACAATCGTCAATATCGAGAAGTTCATCGCCAACGTAACATACGACTTTAAAGTGCCTCCTGAATATGCAAATTTAAACTTTTTCGGGATAGCATTACAAAGCTGGCAAGTTTCCGCTTTAAAACAAGTTTTAGGCGACAACTGGAACGTTTGGAAGTATCCGGAACAGTTCAGCTGCATAGGACTTATTATTAAAGCGACTTATTATGTGGATTGGATTCCGGTTAAAATTGTCTACACAACAACGGCACAACAAATCTCCCAAACATTCACCGACACGTTGAAACCAACGTCAACCCCATCCGTCTGGCAAGAACAGTTGCTGAACATTATGGACAGGTCATTAACCAGTGGACAAATAACTTATGCCTGTGAATGGAAAATAATGATTCCGGAAACAGTTACTTCAAATGGAATGATGAAATATGAAGGTGAAAGCGTTTACACTTTCATCAAGAAACAAATCATCCTTGAAACAGTCACATACTATCAAGAGTTACACTACACTTTTACAGAAACGCTATCTCCTGAAACAACAGCATCATGGTTTAAGGCATCGTCTTTCCCATTCATAATATTGATAGGCGCAATAACCATAACAGTGTCAGCAATAATCATCCTATGGAAAAAACGCTAATCTATTTCTGCTTTTTCAACCGGTTTTCCCTACAGCTGTAACACGTTACACTGGGAATCCACATGCCTTTCTTTTGACAGTAAACTTTACCTTCTGACAAAGCGCCATCACAGTAAATGCATAAGACGCGGATAGGTTGCGGTTCCTTTTCCGGTTCAATATAATGGGTTAAAAGAAGTTGCGGATTCCCTACTCCATGCCTACGGACATATTCCGCCATCGCTTTAACCAAAGTTTCGCTAAAACCCCCATATCCCGGATTTTCCCGCTTGGCAATCTCGCAAAACGCCAAATAAACCGGCAAATTTTCCTTGCTAACCGAGAAGCTTCTAATAATATAAGATTTCTCCAACTTATTTAATAAGTTATTTAATAAGTTCTCTGATTTCTTTGTTTGTTCCGTTTCTTTATTATTATTGTTATTATTATTTATTATATTATTGTCTCCTTGAGACTTTTTCATATATCCATCTCCAGAAGTTGATTCTTGAGTCTTCATATTCGCTTGGGAAAATTGGAAGCATGCTCATTATGCCGAGCAGGAAACCGATAATGAAATGTTCAAGCATCACTTGGCACCTTTCCCATATTTTTGAACAGCAATAATGATTTCAAAGAATGCTTTGGCAAGGCAGACCAAGCATCGCGGTTCATTGTAGCACTGTTTTTTGTCTTTGCCATGGTAAATCCAGTTAAACATGTTTACTCCACCGCTTTGAACTCTACGACTTCGAAGGTTCCAAACCATCCTTTATGTTGCGGTCTGTAATCGAGAAGTCCAACTCTTGTTCCAGCGTCTTCAAGGATTTTCCTCAATGTTTCAGCTATAAAGGCGTCGTCGCCCAGGATGCGGTTGTAAACTATGTCGAACTCTGCCTCCCATTTTGGAATTTTCGCCCTCGCCTTCAACACCCTGTTTTTCTGAATGTTTACCGGGCGCACATCTACTTCGTAGTTGCAGTGTCCCAACGGGATTTCTTCCGGTTCAATACGGATTGTTCCAGCGAGAATGTTTGCAAGGTTTGTTTTCCTGCTTGTGTACTGTTTCGCTGTCTGTATTATCATGCTGTAAACGGCGTATCCTGGAATGTAAAGCTGTTCTTTCCCGTCTATGACGGTTATGTAGGCGCTTTCTCTCGCCTGCTGTTCAAAGTCGATGTCGGCGGTTTTCATTCTGCTCTGCTTTTTCAAACTTTCCGGGTTTAAACGGTTCATAAGCAGAGGCGTTAAACCCCTAATTTTCACGTGGATTCTCCCATACTTTTTCTCCAAACTTTATCACCTCCCTTTAAACCATACCATACTTTATCATGCCCTGCCTGACCAGACCGGACCAAACCTTGCCTGACCACACCTTGAAACACCTTGCCATACCACACCTAACCGCACCCAACCTGATCCTACCTTACCAAACCGCACCGAACCCTACCACACCGAACCGCGAATTGCCTTGCCATACCCTACCAAACTGTACCCTGCCGCACCCGACCAAACCGCGAATTGCCATGCCATACCGCGCCCAACCACGCCAGACAGCACCAGACAGTGCCTTACCATGAAATGCCATACCCCACCTTGCCTCACCTAACCAAACCTCACCATACCTAACCTCGAATCACCTTGCCGCGACTGTGAGGTTCAACGCTTCTCCAAGCAGACTGTAAACTTTAACCGCCAACTCTTTCAACCTGTCATCATCCCCGAACACTAAAGCTCCACTTTCCAAAAGTTCCGCCAGCTGACGGAGCAGTCCATAAGCGTCCCGAACGTTAAACTTGTCCTGGTCCACCCTAACTTTAACTTCTTCGGGAACATCCGCCTTAGCAACCACGCTTTTCAAAAACACTGGTTTACCGTTGGGACCGTAAACCACCCGCATTTTGAAACTTTCAATTTTGTCGATTGGAATCTTAACGATCCTGCTTATCTCCGCCAGGTCCAATTTAAACTCTTCAAGCTTATGTATCAACCGCACCTTTTCCTGGACGCTTAAAGGTCTGCCATGCGAAATGTTGTATTTGATAGCGTCCACAAACATTTCTTTAAAATCGCTGTAACGTTTAACCACAGCTTCCACATATTCCTCTCCAAGCAAACGTTTAGCTTCAACCCTGTGCCACCCGTCAACAACATACTTTTTACCCTGGAACAGTCCAACCCTAATCGGCGGGAAAACTTCTCCGGCGCGCATCGCTTGACTGTAACTGTAGGCGGTTAACCAGTCCACCTTGTTCCGAGGGTACAGTTCATCGTCAAACACAAGCTCCGAAACCTTAACCAAAACAACCTTCTCCAAAACCTTCACCTTCCTACATCCAATTATGGATCAAACGGGGATCCCGCTTCATATATTCAACAATTTTAGGCAGCACCTGTGGATCCAGGAAAATCCACATGCGTCCTTTCCATTCGTTTGGGTTTTTACGGTTGTAGCTGATTTTCTCCGTGTGAAATTCTCCGTCTATTTCAAGGCAAAGTTGAACCTTGTTTTTCTCGGGATAGTTGATCCATCTTAAACGCATCATTGGGTTTTCGTTTCCATGGAAAATGCTTTCCCGGTCGCTTATGAACAAGACCTGGGAACCGTCAAGCAGGATTTCCGTGCTTAAGAATTTGGCGCAATCAATTGGAACTGTAAGGGTTTCATTCCAGATTTTGCGGTCAAACTTTGGCAAAGGTTCAAAAGCTTCCATGTTGACAAACGTTACATTAGTTTCTGTTCCGCATCCGCATGTAAGCGTCTTTTTGTCGCTGTCCCAGACGACCGGTTTATTGCATATTGCACAGTTCCATTTTCTCTTATACAACGGCATATTATTTAACCCTCACTTAAAATTTTGTTTTCTCGTTCCCAAACGTAAACAAGTTTAACTTGTGGTGAAATCTTCTTTAAGACATAGATATGCTTCAACGCAAATGGTTTAGGCAATAAGAAAATCAAGTTTCCAAGAATAAAGATAACCCTTCTCTTTGTAACGCGAACAATCTCATGCATCAGTTTCTCCCATTTATCCCAATTTTGCGGTCCCGCCCATGGAGGATCAGCAATTGTCGTGTCAAATTCTAAATCTTTGAAAGGCAGCTTACCCTCTGAAAGGTCAATTTTATGCGTAGCAACTGGACTGTCTATATCAACACGTACATCGCCGATAAGACTGCGCCCGCTAAACAAATGCAAAACCTTACCGATGCAAAGTTTAGCGTAAATTCGTTCTTCCTGCTCACTCCACATCCAAGCTTCTCTAAACATCGTAACTGGTTGTTTCCGCTTATACAATGGCATTATTTAACCCTCACAAGTTTCATGTCTGGAACACGATGATGCTTTTCCGCGGGAACAAAACCATCGCATCGCATGCTTTTCTTGACGCTGTTTTCCTTGATGTAAGCGTTATGCCAAGCGCAATAACCGTCTTGGATGCGGAAGTTTGCACAATCCAAGCATCTCGGCATTATTCCACTTCCTCATATTCCCATCCAAGTTCTTCCACTGCACATTCTGTTAAGACAAAGAAGTTGTCATCATCTGAATCTTCAATGGTTCCATCCTTCCGCAAAGGAGCAATCCTTATTACTCTGTCAAGAATCATGTCCGGTTCATAGTAAAGTCTTAAAGCTTTAATGCAAGCTTCATGCGGATCCTTTGCCTTAACGTAACATTCTAAATCTCCGCTCCGCACATACCATGAACGTTCACGTTTTATCAGCAATTTGCTTAATGCTTCCTTGATTCTCAACCTCTCAAACTCCCTTTCGCACATGGTTTTAGGAGAAGGGGAACCGTTATCCCTACTTTATTGGAATGGCGGTTTCCTTGATTCTAACACGGTTAAACCCATGCTCCAAAAGTCTCGACCTGACCTTCTCGACTTCCTCAGATTTGCTGCTTTCAAAATGGTAGCTTATGAAGGCGCTTCTTAACCATACTTTGGCATCTATGCTTGTCTTGTCGCCAAGTTGTTCAACTTCAAAGAACTTGAATGGCGTGTTTATGCCATCCGCAACATCCAAGAACTCATCCAAATCCAAAAACTCAAAATCCTTCAATGCACTTCACCTTCTTCTATAAATAGAACCTTCCCCTCTTTGCGGAATTTTCTTGGATGGAGAAGCTTTCTGAATAGTCCGTATGCTTTCCGGTTTTGGAAAGCTGGATTAGCGTACTTCTCCACGAACACGTTGGCGCAATCTATGCTGCAGAAAGGCACACCAGACTGACATCTACCATTTTCCAGGAAGATGTACCCTGTGTAGACCGGATGACTTAATGGTTTGCCACAAATAGGACATTTACTTATTTTAATTTTTGTCATGGTTCCCATCTCCCGGGAGTTGAACCAAGCGGTTCCGCCTTCTCCCTGCTAATCTTTTCAGAAAGATCCTTAACCCACAACCGCAAATTTTCATAGGCATTGTTTGTCTTATGATATTCCTTGGGAACATCTAACGTGCTAACGTTCAACCTTGTCTCATAAACGATAATGTGTCCGCCATTCTTTGATATGCCATAGATGCGGAGGATCAGCTGGTGAAACATGCCTTCCTTGTCTAACGGTTCCCGCCAAAAATCATGATGCAACGGTTTATTGAGATCCACACGACTCTTGAAATCTTCAAGCTTATAACAAAACTCCATCATTGGGGAACACTCTCCTTTACTGTTTCGATGGCGCCTAACGCTTCAAGTCGTAGGCGGACAGCTTCAGCGACAAAGTCGGCGATGCTGTTGTAGATTCCCCTTTCTCGGATTATTTTTTCAATTTGCTCCACGAGGTTGGATGGAAGGTTTACATATCTATATTTCGTCATTTTACAACACCCGTAAAGTAAAGTGTTGCATCCATGTCCGTATTTAAACTTTATTGTATATATATTGTAAACTGCTACATACGTAAATGAAATAGCTTTTTAAATACCTGTGTATAAAAATACAACACGGATAAAACATGCGTAAAGATTACAGAGGAGTAAGTCTCCCAAAAGAATTAATTGATGCCGTAGAAAGATACATAAAAGAAAATCCATCCTCAGGATATCAAAGTAAAGCGGATTTCGTAACTGAAGCTGTAAGGTTACGATTAGAACAATTAGGAGCGTTACCTCCAACCCTGAGTTTAATCCACCTGAACATCGCTGGAAAATATGTTCTATTATGGGATAATAAAATAGGACAATCCATCAGAGTATATTTCACAGAAGATAAAGTCAAATGTGAATATTGCGATAGTAACCGATGCTACCACGTCTACTATGCTGTAAACCTCGAGAAAGTAAAGAAAGAATTTGAAAGGCGCAAACAATTAGGACTTCCCATTCCAGACTTGTCATACCTATAAAACAAAATACAACACATGTACCACAAAACTTAAATTCTCAACCATGCATATCCGTATATACGGGGATGCAAAATGAAAGTTAGAACAAGCATCCTAATAGAAAGAGAAATCCTCGAAAAAGCACAAGAAATAGGCATAAACGTAAGCAAATTCACGGAAAACGCACTAAAACAAGCAATAGCTTCATTAACAAACCTAAACATGCAAATACAACAGCAAAACCAGACGCTTCCAGAAAAGGAAGGTATCGGAAACGTAGTTTCTGATAGAGAATGGTGCGGCCGCCGGGATTTGAACCCGGGTCGTCAGCGTGGCAGGCTGATGTCCTAGTCCAGGCTAGACTACGGCCGCCTAATAATTTCTGGTTATCCTCTTATCGTTATTTTCCTAAAAAG
>Ga0315298_1004807_pt1 | contig 19770 bp, 19 predicted proteins | sample WHS_1_MG_FD_203077 | JGI IMG/M metagenome (GOLD analysis project Ga0315298, IMG submission 203077) | Extremophilic microbial mat communities from Washburn Hot Springs, YNP, Wyoming, USA - WHS_1_MG | ecosystem: Environmental > Aquatic > Thermal springs > Hot (42-90C) | place: USA: Wyoming...
TTTTAAAGTCGAACCAAAGGGGTCTTTTATTTTAACAATTTTCACCTTCTGATTAAACTTTCTTTTTATAAAATCTTCTAAAGTCTTTTTTCTTAGCGGAAAGGGGCAAACTTTTCTTTTTTTTCTCCTTTGAGCCATCTTATCCGCAGTCAAACCAATAGTCACATTTCCTAAAACAAAAGCCTTACTTAATAATGCTCGATGGCCTTTGTGTAAGATATCAAATGTTCCGCCCAAAACTACTTTTTTAATTTTCTTTTTCATCTTCTTTAAAATGGCAGGGGCGGAAGGAATCGAACCTTCATCTCCGGTTTTGGAGACCGGAATTCTACCATTAGAACTACGCCCCTATATCTATTGGGGACTACCGGCTACGGACTACAGGACTACTGGCTACGGACTACAGACTACTGGCTACGGACTATGGACTACGGGCTACGGACTACTGACTTATTGCTTTTACCAAAGCATTCAATTTTGCCGCCAGTAAATTTGCCTTTTTATAAAGTTTATCAAAACTTCTTTTATCTAAATATTTTAAATCATTAGCTATATACAAACAAGAAACCACCTCTTCTAATGAACCAATAGCGCATCTTAAAAATCTCCTAAAATCTATATCCGATTTCCTATCGCTGCCTTCGGCTATATTTAGAACTATTGAAATTGCAGCACGCCTTATCTGATCGGTTAAACAAAATCTCTCTTCTCGGGGAAAACGTGAACTAACTTTGTAAATTGCTTTAACGAAACGCCGCGCTTCATTCCAAACTTCCAATTTTTCAAATCTAAACATTATTTTAACTCCTTTAGTTTGTAGACTGTAGACTGTAGACTGTAGTGTAGACTGTAGACCGTAGACCGTAGACTGTAGGCTGTAGACCGTAGACTGTAGGCTGTAGACCGTGGACCGTAGACTGTAGACCATTTTATTATTTACTTTCCTTATGCACAGTGTGTTTTTTGCACCAACGGCAATATTTTTTAAGGACCAATCTCTCTTTGGATGTTCTAACATTCTTAGTCGTCGCGTAGTTTCTTCTTTTGCACTCTTCGCATTCTAAAATAATTACAGGTCTATTTTTCTTGGCCATGGATTCTCCTTGTGAAAAATTTTTCTTTAATTAATTTGGTTAATTGATAAATACCTTCTATGATTAAGGCGCCGATTATCGACAATAAAACCCAATAAGGCAGACAAAGCAAAAAGGCTTTTATCGTTTGTCCGGTAACCAGTTTATTATAACTTGTTTTCAAAAAGGGCCACCAAAACAAAGGATTATATTTGATATTGGCCAACCTTATTAAATTTTTCTCTTTGGCTGCCTCCATTACCAGTTTTTCCAACTCCTCCGGGGAATAACCGCCAGTCGTATAACCCACTTGAGGCATTACCGCCAAAACAATAACGATGATCAAAAGAACTAAAGTAAAAATTATTATTCTTTTCTGCATTATAAATGACTTAAAAATGTGGGCCAAGGAGCGGTTAAGATTCCTAAGAAAATTGCCAATTTAACAAGGTCTTTTTCTTCCAAATCAATAAAGATAAAACTGGCTAAGAAATAATGGAAAACGACCAAAAGCAAAATCGGAACAATCATTATGCCTAATTTTACTATCCATAAACTTTCCACCCAAAAATTGTTAACCAACCGGATGTTTAGGATTAAGAAGCGGAACCCCCGATCGGTCAATAATGAAACAACCGCTCCATAAATTATATAATAGAAAAATTTTTTCGTAAATATCAAGGTCTTTAACCTTAATAAAAAAAGCACAAACCAAAGCATAAACAGGTTCCAAATAAATTCGGCCATTAAAAAGAAAAACGAACTCACCAGGAATATTTTAATATCAGTAATCTCCATAAAATTTTATTTAATAATTTCCGGCTAAGCCGAGGACGGGACTTGAACCCGTGACCCCATCCTTACCATGGATGTGCTCTACCAACTGAGCTACCTCGGCAAGCGTCTCTAAATACAAGAATGGGCAGGGTAGGATTCGAACCTACGAAGGCATACGCCAGCTGTTTTACAGACAGCCCCGTTTGGCCACTTCGGTACCTGCCCAAAAATTTAATTATCAAAAACCTATTTTATTAAACGGGTTAGCCGCCCGCTGGATTCGAACCGACAACCTACTGTTTATCCCAGCAGTATCTTGCAAGCCAACTGGAGCCGGAGGTGGGATTCGAACCCACGACTTGCTGTTTACAAAACAGCTACTCTTCCACTGAGTTACTCCGGCTTGCTAGAACTGCGGGATCCCGCACATCTAATCCCGATAAAATCGAAAAGATGGTGCTGGGACAAGACAGTTGCTCTACCACTGAGCTAGGGCGGCACAAATCGAAAACTATTTCAACCTTAACAACTCTCTTTTGGCCTCTTCATTTTCAGGATCTAATTTCAAAATACGATTTAAAACCCTTCGCGCTTTTTTAAAATCATGCGCCTTAAGAAACATGCTTGCCTCTAAAGTGAGATATTCGATATTTTCTGGATCTAAAAGGACTGCTTCTCTAAAAGCCTTGGCTGCTGCTCCATAATGATCAATCGCTTTATAAGCCAAACCCAAATTTACAAATCTTTTCGCTTCTTGATTATCTAAAGACACCGATTTCTTATAAGCATTGATTGCTCTTTTGTAAAGTTTTTGATTATACAAAGCCAACCCTAAGTTATTGTAAAATAAAGCATTTTCAGGATCATATTTAATGGCGGCCTTAAAGGACTCTGCCGCGTCTTTGTAATTTTCCTGCTCCAAATAAACCACTCCTAAACCATTATAAGCCGATGAATTATGAGGATCTAATTTAATTGTCTTAATAAAAAATTCTTCGGCTTTGGTATAATTTTTATCCTTTAAATACTTCATGGCTTTTTCCATTAAACGATCGATCTTTTTTTGTTTCTCTGAAAAATCCTGTGAGGCTTCTTTTGGTCCTTGAGTCTCTTCCTTTTCCTCGCCTACATCATGAGGCGACCTTATTTCTAATAAATGCTCCTTTTTCACCTTATAAGGAAATTTCCTCAACAAAATGATTAAGACCAAAGCCATACTTACTAAAATAATAATTTCTAACATAATATTACCTCTTTAATATTTTAACTTCCTTTATAGGCACCATGATTTTATTTTGATTATCCAATTCTACTTCTACTTCTTGCTTAATGATATTACGACCAATAATTATACCACGTCCTGATTTTGTTTCAACCCGTGTTCCTAATTCGAGCATCTTTTTTCTTAAGATCTGATAAGCTTCTTCTTCATAGGCCAGGCAACATTTTAAACGGCCGCAAAGTCCGGACAATTTTTCACTGCTACGAAAAGTTAAATCTTGATCTTTAACCATCTCCATAACCACTTTCCCCATATCTTCTAAAAAGAGTTGGCAACAAAGTGGCCTGCCGCAAATACCATAGCCTCCTTGAATCTTAGCCACATCGCGAGGCCCAATTTGTCTTAAGATAATTTGTTTCCTAAAAACACGAGCCAAATCTTTTACCAATTCGCGAAAATCCACTCTGGTCTCCGCAGTAAAAAGGAAAGTAATAGTGCGACCATCGAACGAAAAGAAGACATCCACCGGTTTCATTGGCAATCGATAAAAGTTTATTTTTTGCCTAAAAATTTTTAAAGCTTCTGGTTTCTTTTGGGAAAGTTGGAAAATCTTTTTTAAATCTTTTTGATCGACCTTTCTTAAAACAGGCTTAAGCGAAGTAATCGTCTTTTTTGATCTTATTTCTTTATCTGTATATTTTACTTCGCCTACATCAAGTCCTTCAGTCGTACTCACCACTACCCTATCGCCCGCTTGCAAGGATAAATCTCCGGGATCAAAATAATAAGTTTTGCCTGTTCTTTTTAAATTTACTCCGACTACTTTCATTTTTTATCCGTTTAAATAAATAAGAATAATGATTCTAAAAGTAATTTTAAATTGGCATTATACTTTAAAGACTCTTGTGTCTTTAAAATCTTATTAATAATCTTTTTAATTTCAGGAATTTTATACAAAGAAGCCTCTTTTTTTAATAAGGATAGATGAGTGATATTGGTAATCAAATCTATTAAACCTAATTTTAGTAATAACAAATCCCTAAACCAGGTAAGCAAAAATTCTAAAAGCAATTCTGTGGCCTTTTTATCTTTAGAACTTTGAGAAAGCCAATTAAATCTTTCTAGATAAGAATTTTCTGGTAAACAGGAAAAAAATTTTACTATCTCTTTTCTTTGTTCTACCAGCTCAGAATTATCAACCATCCTTAAAGCCAAACCTGGCCTTCCTCCGGCTAAGCGCGCTAATTCTTCCAATTGTTGGTCTTTTAATTGGGAAAACTTAGATTTTAAAAATTCCTTTATTTGTTCCTTGGCTACCAAACTAAAACCTATTATTTGACAACGAGAAATAATCGTGGGAAGCAAGCCGGCATCCTCTTTATTAATTAAAATAATTATTGTTTTGCCGGGCGGCTCTTCTAATGTTTTCAAAAAAGCATTTTGGGCCTCAAAGGTCATCGCCGAGGCATTATCTAAAATGGCTATTTTATAGGGAGAATTATAAGGATTAAGAGATAAATTATGTTGAAGCATTCTTATCTCTTCGATATTTATACTTTCTTTATCTTCAATTATTTGTGTATCCGGATGAAGACGATTTTGAATTTGCTGGCAGGCAGCGCACTTCAAACAAGGTTTTTTATCTTTGCTTTGACATTGCAAAATTTGGGCCAACTGCAAAGCCGTCGTCATTTTGCCTAAACCTGAAGGCCCCCAAAAAAGATAAGCATGAGAAAGACGATTATTAAGAATGGCGGCGCTTAATGCCTCTAAGATATGCGAATGACCAACGATGGACCAATTAAAATATTTCTTGCGCATCTTTGCCCTCTTTTTTATAGTTTAACACAATTTACCGAGGGTGAGTAGATAATTCTTTCAAAAAGTTTTGTAAATCAGAAGGCAAATCGCTCGAGAATTCCTTTATTTTGCCTGAAGGAAGTAGGCATTTTAAATAAAAGGCATGGAGGAATTGACGAGGAAGTAATTTTTTTTGATCACGATGTCCATATTTCTGATCACCCACAATGGGATGACCAATAGAAGCAAGATGCACTCTAATTTGATGCATCCGACCTGTTTTAGGTTCTACTTCTAATAAAGTAAAATTATCTAAATATTTTAATACCTTATATTTCGTTAAAGCCGGTTTTCCTTTGCCCGGCAAAACAACGGCCATCTTTTGTCGATTATAAATACTGCGACCAATAGGCGCTTCGATAATGCCTTTTTCTGGTTTAAGCTGACCCTTTACTAACGCCTTATATTTTTTAATAACCTTTCTTTTTTTAAATAAATCAACCAAATGGTAGTAACTTTTTTTATTTTTAGCCACAAGGAGAATCCCTGAAGTATCTTTATCTAAACGATGAACAATACCAAAACGAATTTCTTTCCCTTCGGGACCAAATTTAATCTTTTGTAAAATAGCCTCTAAAAGAGTACCTTTACAAGTAGAAGACTCCGAACAAACCACTGTGCCCGGAGGTTTATTGATAACCAAAACATCATCATCTTCATAAATAATTTCCAAGGAAATCGGCGGCGCAGCAATTTTCTTTTTAATAGGAACAATTTTAATTACAATATTATCACCCAGCCTCACCAAATAATTAGGCCGAGAGGCCTTATTATTAACCAAAACATTATTTTCTTTAATTAATTTTTGAATCGCCGAACGAGAAAGAGAAGAAATTTTTTTAGTTAAAAAACAATCTAAACGCTTACCTACCTCTGATGCTTTTACTTGAAAATTAAATTTAGACATAAGAAAAAGACACTTATTAATCTTTGTGTCTTTGCGGGGATCGGCATTAACGATTCATTTCCTTCTTTTTTTGACACGATACACATAAGGTAGCCAAAGGGTAAGCTTTCAAACGAGCCTTATCGATCTTTCCTCCACATAACTGGCATATACCATATTTATTATGTTTAATTCTGGAAAGAGCCGCATTAATATTCTTTAAAACATCTTCTAGGTAACCTTCCACGCCTAAATTAGCCATAAATTCTTCCACTTCTTCGGCATTCTCGTCCTCTTCGTAACCCAACTGCGGATACCTTATCCTTAAATGGTCGCTCAAAGAATTAGGCGATGCGGCTAATTTTTTTAATTCGCTCTCTACCTCGGCTTTTTCTGCTTCTAAACGCCTTTTTTGTTCTTCTAAAAAGTTTTTATCCATTTCTCCTCCTTTTAAATAATTTTTTACCTGGCCCCAGATAAACTAAAAATATAAGACAAGTAATTATGAATAAAAGACTAATTACGCTATCAACCATCACCGGACCAATCTTTAAGGGATGCCCCAGAAAGAAATAATCATTAATAATGCGCCAAAAAGCATAAATCATCATTCCCCCAAAGAAACTTAAGCCAGGCTGGATTTTTTTCTTTAAAATAAGAAAAAGAAATAAACTACCAATAAATAAAGCCACCAAGGCTTCGTAGATCTGAGTAGGATGAGTAGGCTGATTTAAAACATAAGTGGCCAAGCTTCCTTCTCGAGTATAAGTAACCGCCCAGGGCAAATGGGTAGGTTTCCCATAGTAAGAACCAGCCGTAAAACAACCCAGCATGCCCAGCACTAAACCAAACATTGTGCTTATAAATCCGATATCTAACCAAGAAAGCTTATCCTTGTTTTTTCTTAAAACAAAAAGGGTCGTCAATAAACCGCCAATAAGCCCTCCATAAAATGAGAGCCCACCAGTCCATGAGGAAAAAATAATCTGCCATGGCTTATTAGCAAAATCTTTCCAGTGGAAGATAATATAAAAGACACGCGCACCAACTATGCCAGACAAAAGCACATAAACTATGTAATCAAAGAGTTTGCCGGCAGGCAAGGATAATTTTAATCTTTTAGCCAAGGAAAACAAAACAATAACACCTACGGCTATTCCTAAAATTGTAAGAATCCCGAAAGAATAAATAATAAAATTATTACTTTTAAATAAGATGGGATACATATAGAATTTTTATTCCGCTTCAAGTATAACAAAAATTTATTTATTTTCAAACAAAATTATTTTTTTATCTTTTGCAATATCTCGTCTATCTCAAAGGCATGACTTATGGACTTATCGATCTTAAAATTTATCCGGGGCACATATTTCATTTTTAAGCGCTTATTAAGAATTTTTTGGACAACGGGTGTAAATTCTTGCAAATAACTTTCCACATCTTTTATCTTTGGTCGATACACACTTACCCAAACATCAGCCAATCGCAGATCGGAAGTGGTAGAAACGCTGGTTACTGTCAAAAAGCCTATTTCAGAACCAATCTCCTTTTCTATAATCTTACTCACTTCCTGTTTTATTAATTCGTTAATCTGGTTTAATCTTTTAGACATAGATTTATAAAGATTTAGGCAGGACCTCTTCCCGAATACATTCCATAATATCTTCTGTCTTTAAAACAACATTTCCCCTGAAACGAATTCCACATTCTTCTCCTTCCTTAATCTCCAAAACATCCTTATCTACCTTTTTAATGTTCAAAATAACTCCTTCGCCTATTACTTGGTTGCCCCTTAATACTCGAGCTTTACTATTTTTAATCAAGCGCCCACTTATTACTTTGCCCCCTAAAATGAACTCTGTTTTTTCTGCTCTAAAGATTTGTAAAACCTTTAATCGGCCTTCGGAAATTTCTTTAATCTGGGGAGGTAAAAGATCCAACATCATTTTTTTTACATCATCAACCAGTTCATAAATCACTTTGTAAAGATGAATTTTCACATTCTTTTGCTTGGCTAACTTACGCGCAGCCGGAGTAATTTTGTTATGGAAACCCAAAATAACCCCCTTTCCTAAAGAAGCCATCAAAACATCGGATTCGGTAATATCTCCAATGCCGGCCTTGAGTAGGTTTACTCCTACCTTTTCTGTTCCAATCTTATTTAATTCTTCTTCGATAGCTTCTAACGATCCGCCCACGTCGGCCTTTAAAACAATTTTTAATTCGTATTCTTTTTCTTTTTGCGGTAACCTTTTAAAAGAAGATAATCGTTTAATACGTCTTGCCTTAATAATTTTAGCCGCTTCTTCTTTAGCCTCTTGTTCATCAGAAACTACTCGCAAAATATCTCCCATATTCGGTAAATTAGAGAATCCAGAAATGACCACGGGTGTGGAAGGACCAGCCTTTTTAATTCTTTCTCCTAAAAAATTTTCCATGGTTCTTACCTTACCATATTGTTCTCCCACCACAAAATTATCCATTAATTTTAACGTTCCTTCCTTGATTAGAATGGTCGCCTGAACTCCTTTCCCTTTATCGATATGCGATTCCAAAACCACTCCGCAAGCTTTGGTTTTAGTATTAGCTTTTAGTTCTTCCATTTCTGCTACTAGCAAAATCATTTCTAATAATTCTGAAATCCCCTCCTTGGTTTTTGCGGAGACTGGCACACAAATAGTTTTACCCCCCAAATCTTCCGCTACCAAACCATGTTCTGAAAGCTCTCTTTTAATTTTCTCCGGACGCGCATTAGGTAAATCGATTTTATTAATGGCCACAATAATGGGCAAGGACGCTTCTTGGGCATGCTTGATCGATTCAAGAGTTTGCGGCTGAACCTTATCATCAGCGGCCACTACCAAAACCACAATATCCGTCACCGAAGCTCCTCGCGCCCTCATGGCAGCAAAGGCTTCATGACCAGGCGTATCCAAAAAGGTGATCATTTTCCCGCCAACATTTACTTGGTAAGCGCCAATATGTTGGGTAATTCCTCCGGATTCTGAAGCCACCACATTAGTCTCGCGAATAGCATCAAGTAGTAACGTTTTACCATGGTTTACGTGGCCCATTACAGTAACAATGGGCGGCCTGGGAACCAAATCCCCTGAAGCAACAGATTTTTCTCCCTCGGTATCCTTTTCAGACGATTCCTCTAATTTGGTTTGAAAACCAAGATCCAAAGCTACGACTGCGGCAGTTTCGTAATCGATATTCTCATTCACCGAAGCAGAAACTCCATTTTTCATCAGAGCAGAAATAATATCAGTAACAGGTAAATTGAGCCTTTCGGCCAATTCCCTTACTGTCATAAAAGAAGGCAATCTTATAACCTCTTTTTTGGTTGTTTTATCTTGAGACATAGGATTAATCAATATGTTTATATTTTATCAAAAGAATTCCCCCAAGGGAATTCTTTTCTCTGGCTTTAAGTAATTTTTACCTTAAACTTTTAAATATTCTCTGGGCCGTCTTAGAACCAATACCGGGGATTTCCGCCAAATCCTCTAATTTTAGACTCATAACCTCGCCTATCTTTTTATAACCGGCCTTTTTAAGTTTATCCACTATCGACTTACTAAGAAGCTCTCTTAAACTATCGATGCTCTCCTCCTTGTCTAACTTTATAACTGGCTCACTTTCCTTTCTGACCTTTTTATGCAATTGTTTATAACTTAACTCTATTTTATGTTTCAATGGATCTATTTTGATCACCTTTAAATCGACTTTATCTCCTACCTTTAATACATCTTGAGGATTAGAGATATGATCAAATGAAAGTTCAGAAATATGCACCAACCCTTCTAATCCGTTTTTTAATTTTACAAAGACACCAAAAGGTATAATACGGATTACTTCTCCCTTCACTTTGTCTCCTACTTTTATCCCGGAAAGCAGATCCATCCACGGATCTTTCTTTAACCTTTTTAAACTTAGAGAAACTTTTCCCTGATCAGTGCCAATAACCATCAATTTAAGTTTTTCGCCTTCGCTAACGTAGTTTTCAATTTTATCGACTTTTTCCCAAGTAATTTCGGAAATATGAACCAATCCTTCAACGTCGCCCAGATCAACAAAAGCGCCAAAATCAGCCAATCCGATTATTTTTCCTTCCACAATTTGACCTTCTTTATATTGAGCGATTTTTCCCTCTATTTCTTCGGCATAAGCTTCTTTTTCTGAAACAATTAGTTTGTTTTCCTCCGGTTCCGCACTAATAATTCTTATCTTTAAAGGCTTACCGACCAGTTTTAAAAGACGAGATAAAATTTCTTGCTCATTACCATCTTTCACCCGAGGATAATGCTCGCGGGATAATTGCGAAACAGGCAAAAATCCTTTTATTCCTCTAATTTCTACCATTAAACCGCCTTTGTTGGCCGCTACTGGTTTGGTATTCAAAACAGTTCTTTTATTATACAATTCCTTTAATTCTTTCCAGGCTTCTTCTCGGCCTGCTTTACGTAAAGAACAAATCGCGTATCCATCTTCGTTTTCTGGTTCAATAATAAAACATTTTATCCGGTCTCCTACCTGCAGTTTACTCACTATATCGCTTGTTTCCCGGACCTCGCGGGGAGGAATTAAGCCCATAAAGTGATTATTAAGAACCAACCAAAGCATATTTTTGGTTTTTTCTAATATCTCCCCTTCTATCAAATCACCTTCTTGTAAAACAGTAAAAGAATCATCAAATCTCTTAAAAAGATCAGTCATTTCTTTCTTTAAGTCTTGATCGACAAAATCCTCTAAGGATTGATATTTTTCTTCTTCAAAAAAATTAGTCATAACTTAACTCCTTATGGCAGCAGCCACAAATATTTTCCTCAAAAAGGACTACGTACATTATAGTATACATAACTATTTTCCCCTTGTCAAATCTTAAGCGCGAAGCTAAAATTCTTAATTTTCAATTTTTCATTTTGAATTTTGCACTTATTTTCGTAATTTTTGTCGGAATTATTCGAAAGAGACCAAAATCGTTTGTGCTCCGTAAACCTGATCTCCTTTTTTTACTTTAATATCCAAATCTTCCTTATAAATTATTAGATCAACTTGTGACCCTCTTTTAATAAAACTAATCTTTTGACCCGCCTTAATTTTGTCTCCTTCTTTAACAAAACAATCAATCTTATTAACAAATTTGTCGGCAATTTCCACAATACCCACTTTAATATCTTTGCCTTCTAAAAGAATAGTTTGACGTTCATTGTGCCAGTGAAATTTTTTAGACCAGAAACTAACTAAACGATGAAGGAATACCAAATTAAAATATTCCCATAAATCAACCATCGGCAGGTTGTATTTACTGGGAGTATAAATGATACTTTTTACCGTGCCACTTATGGGCGCATAATTAAAATGGACATCTGTAGGCTTCATATAGATTCCGATGATAAACCCAGAGGGGCCAAAGTCAACAGATTTAGTAATCTCTGAAATTTTAATCCTTTCATCCAATTTTTGGGAAATTATTTTACCTTCTTTAAATTTTTTAATATAAACAATATTGCCATCAGCCGGCGACAAAATAATCTTTTCTCCGGCAGGGGGAATACGTACTGGATCACGATAGAAATAAACTTGTTTATAATACCACAGAAGGAAAGCAAAGAAGAGTAATATGACAAGAAGGCTTATAGCTATTAACATATGACTAGATAATATCTTTAAATTTACCTTATTTTAATTTTAAACTTTTTTCATTTTGAATTTTAATTTTTAACTTTTAACTTTTTTTCACGTTTCATTTTTCACTTTTCACTTTACACTTTCTTCATCTCCAGTCTCTCCAATATTTCCAGGCTCGATAAGGCAGGCGTAAAAGGTAATACCCAAAAAATCCTGCTCCAATTTTAAAGGGGTTTATTCTTATTTCCCTTACTTTATGAGGCTTAAATTCTCCTTGACGATAAGCATTATCCAATGCTGAATATGTAGCCCAAACTCCTTCATTTTTATATAAATAATAAATTTCATCCGCAGGCGTTTTTAGGAAAAATCTTCGATCAATCGGATAATAGTCATTAAGCTTTCGATGCAATTCCTTTAGACCTGTGGTATAACCGTAACGGGCTGCTTCCCATCTTTGTCTTCTGTATTCATCAATATTAAAGGGTAATCTTTCTTTAATCTTGATAATAGCCAAAAGGGCTTCTAAAAGTACCCTTATTCTTTGTAAATCCCAACAAGGATCGAAAATTTTTACCTCAATTGTTCCTAAGCGACGAGAAAAAATAATATCTTGGAAACGATAAGAAGGTTGATGCTCGGGCGGGCCTATGGCATAACCAGCCGCCAACCGATAAGATTGGCCGTAATAACTTCTGTCCCGCAAGGGCGAAGAAGCGGTCAAAAGAAAAAGCAAAGGCAAAAAATAAGCCAAATTATAATAGTTTTTTTCGTTAGTTACTCCTCCAATATGGATCTGTAAAGCGCAAACATTAGTAGGCGTATCTCCGGTAATCAAGTGTCCCATAGGAACAATCAGACCTTCACAAGCTTGCCCTAGCTCCTTTCTCCTTTTTTGGAAATCCTTTAAAAGTGAGTAAAGATTTCGGTGAATACCAGTAGTAATTTCTACTCCTGACATTAATCCCAAAATTATATCTCGGCCCCGTGAAAAATTCGAAGAACTTCCTTTGTAATAAAATAAAGGATCTCGCCAAAACAGTTTAGCCAAATAATACAAAGATTGTAAAGAAGGTCTTAATTTTACTTTCGACTCAATCACAAAAACCTCTTCTTCAATGCCCCACGTAATCATAAGAATACTCCTTTTTTCTCAGTAAGAAGACTATAAAAGATAATCAGGAAACCAGCCAAAAGGAAAACCAGCGGCAAAGAGAAGATATCAGCCAAAGCGCTCATAAAAAACATAGGCAAAAGAGCGCCCACGGTCACAAATATCCCAAAGACACCAAAAACCCGACCACGAATTTTGTAAGGAGTATGTCTTTGTAAGCCCGTTTGGGAAGAAACAATGACCATCGCCGTAAAAAATCCTAAAAGACTAACCAAAATACCGATAACTAAAAGTAACGCTGTATGGTTGAGAAAACTTAAATAGAATTTATCCTTTAAAAATCGACCTGCCGGATAGATAATTCCTAATAGAGTAAGCAAAACTCCTTCCAGGCCAATTATCTTTTTAATAAATTTATGCGTATCTAACCTTCGTTCTAATTTAGAAATCGTTAATGCGCCCACCACTGTACCTATCCCTACAGGCGTAATAAAAAGAACGCTCACTGTCCTTACATCCATGTGTAAAATCCGATCGGCATAAGCCGGAATCAAAACAGCCAGAGCTCCAATAACCGATTGCAGAATCGTTAACCTCAAAATATAGCAAGAAACAATCTTCTTGTTTTTAATGAAAAAATAAGCCTCTTTCATCTCGTCAAATGTCTTTTTGTAGCCCTTTTTAAAATTATCGCTTTTAATCCACTTTTTGTCAGAAGGTAAACCCAAACAGGCTAAAAAAGCAATTAACAGTAAAAAGAAAGCCAAATAAAAAGGCGCATTATTGCCAAATAAAAGCATAATCGGGCCAGCGGCGCCGTAACCAAAAATAAAAGAACCATAAACTGTAAACATAAACAATGAATTGGCGGCCAATAAGTTTTTATCGGGCACTAAAGCAGGAATCATGGAGGACTCCGAAGGAATATAAAGTTGATTGATTGTCGCATAAATAAAGATAACCAAGAGGATTAACCAGGGATTTTTAGTCAAAAGAAAAACAAGCATCAAAAGAGCTTGAAAAAAGTTGGTAGCAATTAAAACATTCTTTCGACTATGTCGATCTACATAAGCACCCGCAGGAAGTCCGAAAATTAAGGCAGGAAGAGCAAAAGCAAATACCAAAAGGACTACTAAAATGTTAGACTTGGTGATTTCGAAAAGACTAATAATCAAAGTAAGAGTGATCATGCGCGTAGAAAATTGAGAACAGATCTGGGAGATCCACAACCGGATAAATTTCTTATTGCGAAATAGATCCGAAAAATGAGAAATGCCCTTATAAGACAAGGGCTCATTGGAAGATGACATAACTTGTTTAAATTAATTTATTTGATTCTTTTAACGCGAATTAATCCCGCGCAAGGAACAATCTCTATACCTTTCTTTTCTAATTGATCCAAAAATAAATTCATACCCAAAGAATCAGAAGCACAATGACCAGCTACCACCACATTAATATGGGCTGCTTCTGCTTCTTTGCGATGTTCCTCTGACTGGTGCATAGAAATAACTGTACCGATTCCGGCTTGAGCCATCTTTTCGTAAAGTTTGGGCGAGCCCTCTGTGCCACCGGTAATTTCTGTCAAAGCAATTTTTCCACAGCGATTTTCCTGAGCTCCAACGAAAATTTTCGGACCGGCTCCTAATTTGGCTGCTTCTTTATACTCAGGAATATTTAGCAAAAGACTCATTACATCTTCGATTCTTTCAGGATTTTTCTTTTCGATTAAATCTTTAAGGAAACGAGCAACCAAATTATCTGCCGGCGTATGCACATTGATTAAATTTATTTTTAGCAATCTGGCCGCCTCCACTGGTTTTTCGTGAATCAAAGCATGGACCCCTCGCGCTACCTCACTAATTCTTTCTTTCATTAAACCTTCAGCAATATTAATGGGCACACCATAATAATTTAGAACATCGCATTGTAATTCCATAACATCCGCTAAATTAGAAAGACCCTTGCCTACCGGATGGTGGGCAATAACCAAATCGATATCTTTCAATTCTTTAGCTAAAAGTAAATCCTCTACCTCGATATTAATCCCCACTAAAACCTTTTTAATCTCTTTATCTTCACCAAGATAATAAATGCGGCTATCTAAATAAGGATTCTCTAATGCTTCTTTATCAAAAATCTCCTTTTCTTTAGGAGAAAGTTTTTGGTAGGCTTTCTTTTTCCTTTCCAGAAGATTTTCTAGTTCTTTTTTACTGCGGAAATCAGCTTCTTGGCCTAACGAAATAGCTAAATTAAAAATTTCTTTAGTCTTCATTTTTCTTATTTATTAGGTTTAATAATAGCATCGACAATACCATAGTTTTTGGCCTCTTCAGCATCCATAAAGAAATCTCGATCAGTGTCCTTTTCAATTTTAGATAAAGGTTGACCGGTATGCTTGGCTAAAATTTTATTTACTTGATTCTTTACACGAATAATCTCTTTGGCTTGGATATCGACATCTGTAGCTTGACCTTCGGCTCCTCCCATAACTTGGTGGATAAGCACGCGCGCATTAGGTAGAATGTAACGTTTACCCTTTTTGCCAGCGGCTAAAAGTAAGGAAGCAGCGGAAGCTGCTTGCCCCATACAAATAGTAGAAACATCTGGCTTGATGTATTGCATAGTATCATAAACTGCCAAAGCTGAAGAAACAATTCCGCCCGGACTATTAATATAAAGATGGATATCCTTTTTGGGATCTTCGCTTTCTAATAAAAGTAATTGAGCCATCACCAAATTAGCAATATTATCATCAATAGGCGCGCCAATAAAAATAATTCTTTCTTTTAATAACCGTGAAAAAATATCATAAGCCCTTTCTCCATAGGTGCCTTTTTCGATCACAATAGGAACTAGTTGATTATTTAAATTTTTGTCCATAATTTATTACCTCCTTTATCATTTATTTTTAAGAAGTTTTCTTTACTAAACTTTTCAAAAATTCCATTACTTTCTTATTTTTCAATACATTTTTAATATATCTTTTTTGTTCTTCATTTTCAAGCCCGCGCCTTACCTCCTCCTTTTTATCTGGCATCGTCTGCTCAATAATCTTTTTGATTTCTTCTTCTACTTCTTTTTCGTCTACTTGAATATCTTCCTTTTGAGCAATTTTGTCTAAAACCAAGGCAATTTTAATTTTTTTCTTGGCTTCTTCCTCGAGGCCTTTTTCTAATTCCTCCCGATTCTTTTTAATTTGTTCCAGATAACGATCCAAAGTTAATCCGATATTAGATAATTGCTGTTCTAATCCTTTTAAAATTTCTTTTTTCTCTTCTTCAATCAATACCTGAGGAATTTCTATTTCTAAATCTTTAATTAATTCTTCTATAATTTCGCCCTCTAATCTTAATTCTTCCTTCTGCAAGAATTCCTTCTCTAAAGATTCTCTAATCGCCTCTTTTAATTCTGAAATATTTTTATAATTTAAATCTCGCGCGAATTGATCATCTGCTTTGGGTAATTTAATCTCGGTAACCTTTTTCATTTTTACCTTAAAACGCGCTTTTTTGCCGGCAAAATCTTTCACCGAAAAATTATTAGGTAGAATCAGTTCGAATTCCTTCTCCTCACCCTTCTTTATCCCTAAAAGGGCCTCCTCGAAACCTGGAACCATCACCCCCTCACCCAAAACTATAGGGTGATTTTTGGAAGAACCTTCTGGGATAGGCTTTCCATCAACAAATCCTTCGAAATCAACTTCTACCTTATCACCCTTGCGCGCTTCTCTTAAAACTTCTTTTGTTGTAGCTTTTTGTCTTTGTAAATTTTTAATCACTCCCTCAATTTGTTTTTCTTCTACTTTTGCCTTTTGACGCTTAATTGCACTTCCGGTAATTTTCTTTTTATAATCTTTTAATTCAAATTCAGGAATAATAGAAATAGTCGCTTCATAAACCAAAATATCCGAGGGAACAAATTTAACCAATTTTATTCCTGGCGGTCCTAAAGGAAATAATTGAGATTCTTTGATGGCCTGGTAATAAGTATTAGACAAAGCAATTTCTAAAGCTTTTTGTTGGAATCTTTCCGAACCAAGTTCTTTTTCTATTATTGCCCGCGGCGCTTTACCTGGCCGGAAACCATCAATTTTTACCTCATTCTTTAATTTTTCAAAAGCCTGATCAATAAATTTAGCCAATTCATCTCGAGAGACTTCAATAACAAGCTTTACTTGACTTTGGGGCAATTTTTCTTTCTTTAAGATTTTCATTTTTTGCCTCATTTTTAAAATTAAAAAATAATCGTATCTATTATACCACTATTTAAATAAAAGAAAATACTACTTTCCAATGGGGACAGTCCCCATAAAGAAGCTCCTGAAAAGATACTTAAATAAAGGATAAATTGAGGTATTTTCTAAATTTACCATAAAAACGGTCAAAAACTAAATCATTTTTTCAGGAGGCGAATAGGTGTTATAGGTGAGTACAAGTCCCTAAGGAAGTCGGACTTCCTAAATCCCTATAAACAAGATGGACAATTTTTAAGCGATCGCTTGATTTTTGTACCAGTTTCTTAATGGTGATCGGTGATTGGTGATTGATGATTGATGATTGGTGATCGGTGATTGGTGATCGGTGATTGGTGATCAGTGATTGGTGATCAGTGATTGGTGATTGGTGGATTTTACGTTTAACGTCTTACGTAACCCTCAACGTAACCGTCCAACCTTTAACGTAACCTTCAACATCACCCAAAACACTCTACAAATCACCATCAACTTTTAATTTTGCATTGTAATTTCTAATTTTGCATTTTTCATTTTAAATTTTGCACTTATTTCTACGCCTTACGTTTATCATCATACGTTTAATGCCCAACGTTTGCGTCGTACGTTACGTCATACGTCTACCGTTTAACGTAACCCTCAATGTGGCCCCACCCTGAACTTTGCTTATTGTTAAAATAATAATTTAAGGTTTATAATTAAATCGGGTTTTGGGGAAATAATTATTGACTAATTATTGAGTATGGAATATAATAAAAAGTCCAAGAGGAGAATATGGCTAAAAAATTTTTAAAAAACATCTTTGTCCCCAATAAGAACAATCATTATGAACCTTATGGATTAAGGTTTAAGGCTCTTACTTTATATTTAATTATTTTAATCATTTTACAGTTAGGCACTGTCTTTATTGCCGAACCCCAAACCACCCAAAAGGCATTAGCAGCTAGTGAAATTTCTTCTCCGGAAATTGTTAGCCTTACCAATGCGGAAAGGGCAGCACGGGGGCTCCCGACCTTAGCCATAGATAATCGTCTTAATACTGCTGCTTATAATAAATGCGTGGATATGTTTACTCATCAGTATTGGGATCATACCAGTCCTTCGGGAATAACGCCTTGGTATTTTATCAGCCAGGCGGGCTATAATTATGTTTATGCGGGAGAAAATTTAGCTAAAGGATTTACTTCTTCAACCGCCGTGGTCAATGCCTGGATGAATAGTCCCTCTCACCGAGCAAATATCCTCTCGGCTAATTTCCAAGATACGGGCGTGGCAGTAATGACCGGCAATCTTTCTGGTATAAGAACCACTTTATGTGTACAAATGTTTGGCTCCCAAGCCACCTATACGCCTGCACCTACCCCCGCTGTCTCCCCAACGCCAACGCCAACCGTTTCTCCTCCCCCATCAACACCGTCTCAAGTAGAACAACCTCCTTCTCCTCCTTTACCTGCTCAGATCCAGCCACCTTCGGCGCCTCAGATTACCCAACCCAAAGAGGGTGAAATATTAAATAATAATAAACCCGCCATCAGTGGGAAATCTGCCAAAGATACAAAGATAAATATTTATGAAGGAAGTAGTCAAATCGCTTTTACTACTACCGAGCCAGAAGGAATATTTATTACCAAGCCCACAGAACCCTTAAAGGATGGCGAGCACAAAATAGAAGCAGAGGCTTATTATCCCAATGGTCCCAAAAGTAACCGTTCTTCGCCTCTAAAATTCTTTATCGATACTATTCCTCCTTTGATTAATGAATCTTCTCTAAAAGCAGATTCCTTCATCAAAAATAATACCGAAAACTATAAAGTGGCTGTGGAAGTAAAAGACGACCCTACAGAAGTAACTGCTTCCGTAGATCATTATTCGTTAGTTTTAAATCGCGATTTGATTCAAAAAGATCTCTTTACTGGTCTTTTAATGCCGCCGCCCCTTGTTCTCACCGAAAATCCTCGTCGTTTAACCATTACCGCCAATGATAAGGCGGGCAACCAATCCTCTTATCTCATTACTATTCCTAAACCAGAAATAGCAAAGATGAGCCCTTTACAGAAGATAGCCTCCACAGTAAAAGGATTTTTGCCCCGTGATTTCCAAAATATTGCCCGACTTTTATATTTCATCTTGGGTTTGTGGATCTTTATTTTACTTTTGATCGACGGTGTGGTAGTCTATACGCAGGGCATTGTCAGAGTAAGTAGCCATGCCCGCGCTCATCTAGCCATTGTGTTTATTATGTTGGTAGGTATTTTATTTGCTAGCTTAGGAAGAATTATTTAACATGTGGTTACGCATTTTTAAGCCATTAATCTTTAGTCTTTTGATTACTGCGCTTTTCCAGGCAGGAATTTTTTGTTTAGGAGGTTACTTTTCCTTCAACTATTCCTTATTATTACTAATAATTTTTCTCATTCTAGTCCTGGGTATTCTTCTCACTTATCGCAGTTGTGCTGTGGATCGCCAGTGCCGTCTACGTACCCGTTTTATTGTCTTTGCTATTCCACCTCTTTTCCTCTTTGTTGGACTGAGTGGGTTTTTATTTTTTAATACTGATTTTTATCTTAGAGAAATATTTTTAATTCTTTCAGCCGCCGCTTATTTTGTTATCTTTTCAGAAATTTTTTCGCCCCTGCGCAACCCTCTTCATGATGGCGTAAAATTTTTAACTATCTTTCTCTTATACAACAGTATTTTAGAACTGGTCCGATATTACCAACTCTCTATTTATTTAATCTTCCCCTTAGTTCTTTTGGCCACTCTTTTATGCCTCCACCACATGTTTTGGCGGCTAAAAGCCTTAAAATTATTTTATTCATTAATTAGTTTAGGAGTAGGAACCATTTTGGGACTTTTTGCTCTCATTTCTGCTTGGTTTTGGCCAATAGCTTCTTATTTCACTTTAACTATTATGGTTGTGGCTCTTTATTACATCGCCTGGGGAATTCTTCATCATCATATTGATCTTTA